>ERZ1026870.277-NODE-277-length-31801-cov-20.547817_pt1 | contig 31801 bp, 26 predicted proteins | sample MGYA00380165_ERZ1026870 | MGnify/ENA primary metagenome ERZ1026870 (study PRJEB33269, sample SAMEA4719801) | human gut metagenome | biome: human-associated habitat; feature: organic feature; material: feces | place: Cameroon | collected 2013-10 ...
TTTATGTTGACAAGACAGATATCATCTGGCAACTTGCCAACAGAAATAAAACGTATAATTACTTGAGTCGCCCACGCCGCTTTGGCAAATCGGTGCTGGTAGATACGCTCGAAGCCTACTTCTTGGGAAAAAAGGAACTGTTCGAAGGATTGAAGATAATGCAGCTGGAGACAGAATGGGTGAGGCGTCCTGTTATAAGACTGGATATGAGTCAGGCGGGAGCAGAACCGGAAAGTGTAAGAAGCTATTTGGACGATGCCTTTCATACGCTTGAGACGGAGTATGGAATTATTGTGCGACAAGATAGCTCTCTTGCCGTAAGATTCAAGAATATCATTGAGGCAGCTTACAACAAAACGGGTTTGCAGGTTGCTATTCTCATCGACGAATACGACTCGCCATTGCAGCATTCCTGGAAGACTCCTCACCATGAAGCGTGTACCTCCATATACAGAGAAGTGTTTGCCGTCTTGAAATCTCAGGATAAATACGAGAAGTTTGTCTTTATCACTGGCATCACCAAGTTTACGCAAATCTCTCTCTTCTCAGTGCTAAATAATCTGAGCAACATCAGTTTCGAACCTGAGTATGCAGCCATTTGCGGTATAACGAAGGAAGAAGTGCTTAGGGATTTCAAACCCGAAATCAATAGATTGGCTGAATATGAAGGATGGACTTTTGATGAGGCTGTAGCACAATTAACAGCCTATTATGACGGTTATCATTTCAGTCGCCGCAACATGGTGGATGTGTTCAATCCGTTCAGTCTCATCAATGCATTGGCAGATTCTGATTTAAAGAACTATTGGGCTTCGTCTGGTGCCACCTCCATGTTGCCTAAGTTTGTGGATGATATGGAACTCAAATTGGGTAATTTTGATCCTTGCACCATCCTTCGCCAAACTATCGAGACTTCGGATGTTACAGGTGGTGGAGCCGAATTGTTCCTCTATCAGTCTGGTTATCTTACGATAAAGGGTTACCAGATGGGAGTTTACATCTTGGGATTTCCTAATAATGAAGTAAAACAAGCACTTTACGAGACGGTGTTGCCTGCACTTACTCTGCGAAGCAATGGTGACATTCAATCCACACAATCAAGTCTGTTTCTTTCTCTTCAGCTTGGCAATCTGCCCGAAGCTATGAAATGCCTTAAAGCCCTCATTGCGGATGTGCCTTACAGCAACAAGAAGCTTGCCAGCATGGATATGGAGGAGCGCTACCGCTTAATTATGAGCACCATATTCAATGCCATTGGTTGCCGTGTTGAAGTAGAAAAGATGATAGCTACGGGTAGGATAGATATGGTGGTAGAAACCACCAACTTCGTTTATGTTCTCGAACTGAAGCTTAGCAATAACGGTGGCATAGATGCTGCTACAGAACAGATGAGAGCAAAGCAATATGCCGAGCCTTTCAAGGCAGACAAGCGAAAGGTGATAGCCCTTGCCATAGAATTGGATGATAAGGGAAAGGGATTGGTTGATTGGAAGGAAGTGTAAAAAAATACTGCCAACTTAGAAAACAGTAGGAGGAGGGTGTGTCAAAAGTTGTCTCAAGTGGTACGCCCCGAAGGGGCAGAAGCTCCTAGCCCAGGGCAGCGCCCTGGGTGTAATACATCCAAAGCAAAGCGCCCTGTAAGGGCAGAAGCGTTCATTATCAACGCTTTTGCCCTTACAGGGCGTATTATTTATAACGTCCGTTTACCCAGGGCGCTGCCCTGGGCTAGGCGCAATTTGGGCTTTCAGCCCGCGTAGTATGCATTATTATAAGGCTCTCCGTAATTCTTACTAAGAGCATTTATATCTAAATCAAAAGCTATTGCAAACATTATGCTAACTTAAAATATTTAGACTGCCCAAAGAATATTCTGCCTACATTGTCCTTGATGGAAATAACCAATCCCATAAAAGGGTTGTGTTCAACATCAATAACCTGGCCCTCAATCCAATCAGTAAAACCTGTCAAAAAAGGATTAACCTTCATAATATCTCCTAATTTTGGTTCCATAGCTATTTTGTATTTTTTATATGCTTGCAAAGATAAACTATTATTTTGAAAGTGCGAAGAAAACAAGAAAAATGTTTCGAAAATATATCAACGACAATACTTTGCTTAACATTACCGCATATAATAAAATCAATTAGGGCTGCAAACGGCATTGGTGCCGTTTGCAACCCTAACTTATGTATAGTCTCAAGCTAAGACATCCCCAATAAGTCTAATTACTCCCCTCCCTTTTGGGGAGGGGGTGGGGGTGAGGTTTCTTTTAATCAGCCCAAATGCTGCCATTTCCATCGCGATAGTCGCTAACCGATTCTTCGCTGTAATCTTCGTTATCTGCTTTTCTTATTACAGAGCCAGCGAGTATAGCTTGTGTCTCCATTTGGTAGACATTCATTTCAGGCTTTATATATTCTTTCTTTTTCATAATTTTCAGTTTTTTATGGTTCATCCGAAATTTGGAGTGATTCAATAATGAGCTTATAAGTAGCGGAGGTCTCTGGCCTCCGCAGTACCAAGTAGAATACAAATCATCATTACTAATAATAGAGTTAGTATCATTGATTGCTGCGGAGGCCGGAGACCTCCGCTACTATATAAACTTGTTACATTATAATAATAGTCTATTATTAACACTCCTTTTTCCAGTTTCTTTATTTGATTATAACTTTCATTGTTTTGCCTCCACGCTTCACGATGTTGATGCCCTTTTGAGGCTCGTTTAGGCGTTTGCCTTGCAGGTCGTAGTATACAGCCTTGTCGTCTGCAATGGTGTTGAGGGTGTCGATGGCTGTAGTACTGTCGTCGTCGAAGCCGATACTGAACATCTTGGCACCAGCAGCAGATGAAGAATTGTCTACCATGTAAGCACGGAAAGGCTTGCTTACCACCTTTTGTACCTTTGTATTCTCCAACAACTTGGCAGGATTCATCAGCTTGTTGCCCTTTACGATGTAGCAGTTGTTGTCAGCATCCTTGCTGAACACCTTCTGGGTATAGAGTCCCTGGAGCTGATAGTTGCCGTCAGCAGATTCTGAGGCCAGAACATCTTTTGCAATCGTCTTGTCGGCTACAGTGAAGTTGAGCTCGGTGGCTCCGTTTGTCATCTTGATAATAACAGGAGTACCAGCCTCTATTGTCTTAAGCTCTTCGAGTTCTACAGTCTCTGTAGCATCATCAGCCGAAAGAAGCTTGAATGCACGGAAGTTCTGATTGTCGAGCGACACCTCGAAAGGCAAGCAGAGCGTAGCCCATGTGGTGCCTTCCTTAATAGTGCGGCTATAAGATGCTGCTGTAGCTGTGAATGGCTCATAAACCACGAGGTCTTTGTTATCGGTAAGTACAAGATTATCGACAGTAAGCTGAGTTGTTTCTCCTTTAATACCGTATCTCTCATCTCCATTTCTTACTACCAGCTTGGTGAAGTAGCCTGTCTTGTAGTTGGCGTAATCGCTGCTTGTCTTAGCATCTCCATACTCTGGAAGTGCTTCACAACCTGTAAACAAATCCTTTTTATAATTTTCATCTGTTATTCCTGTCACAACAAAGTCATCGCTGATATAGATAGTTTGGAGCATAGAGCAGCCAGAGAACATGCCAGACATATCCGTCACCTTCGCTGTATTGAAATTAGAGAGATCGAGCGAAGAGAGAACTTTACAATATTTGAACATGCTTGACATATCCGTCACCTTCGCTGTATTGAAATTAGAGAGGTTGAGCGAAGAGAGAACTTTACAATTTAAGAACATGCTTGTCATATTCGTCACATTAGCTGTATTGAAATTAGAGAGATTGAGTTCGGTGAGTTTTTGACACGAATAGAACATGTACGACATATCCGTCACCTTCGCTGTATTGAAATTAGGAATGTCGAGCGAAGAGAGGTTTTCACAACGGTAGAACATGTTCGACATATCCGTCACATTCGCTGTGTTGAATTTAGAGATGACGAGCGAAGAGAGGTTTTCACAATCAAAGAACATGCCAAACATATTCTCCACCTTCGCTGTATTGAAATTAGTTAGATCGAGTGAAGATAGGTTTCTACAATTCCAGAACATGTATGACATATCCGTCACCTCTGCTGTGTTCAAATATTTAAGACCTGTAATTTCATTCAAGCCTGTGCAGTCACGAAAGAATTCTTTCAACGAAGTAGGAGTGTATGTATTGAAGCTTTCTTCGAAAATGACATTCTTAATAGTTCTTATTTTTATACCTAAAAGGGAGCACAGATTGGTCACCGTCTGATTGTTATTCACCATAACTATACGGTTCAAATCAATGGGTTCCGAATTGATAGAAGCGATTTTTTTGAAAGTCAATGTATAGTTAGTGGCATCGTACTCTGCCACATAGCCATCAATTGTGGTTGAAGTTTTTAAATCGTATATGAACGCACGGTCAGCACCTTTATTTCCACTTCGGTCTTTCTTGTAAGATAACGTCAAAGAATGTTTGCCAACAGATAATATTCTTTTATACTCATTTTGGCTTGTACCGCTAATACCCTCAAGCTTTTTTCCATCTAAAGTAATAGTGAATACATCATATTTTTGTTCTGACGACACGAGATATTTGAACGAAAATAATATAGACTTTTCTACATTGAATTCTATCACAGTCTCAGAAGTAGTATTTGATTTAGTATAATTACTTGACATCAGTCCCTTGCTTTCTGCTGTAAAATAGGAAGAGACATTCTCCATTCCTTCGGCATTCAAGTCCAGCTTCTGCCAAGGATAACTGCCATTGTCACTAATGGTAACATCGGTTATACCCTCTAAGTCTTTAAACAAATCATAGCGTGGGTCTTCTGTTGTAGTCTGCGCCACCATACGTGTAGGCACAAGCAACAACGTGAGCAACATCAACCAGAGCATAGAGAGCCTGTGGCTCTTGTAAGCATTAGTTGAGTAAAGGTCTGTAGTGTTAGACCATTGTTTAGAAATCGTAGAATTTTTCATACTCAAATATTTATTATTAATTGGTAAATCAGAAGTTAGAGGAGTTAAAGAAGTTCTTGCTATGCAAGTGGCAGAGCCGAGCGAAAGCCATATGCTTTTACTGCTAAATAGCCAACAAACAGACTTTTGACTATTAATTTTCTTTGAAACTGCGCACGATTCACCGCAAATTTACAAATAATAATTATATCTGCCAAATTTTAGGCAGACGCAAAATGACGCAAAAACGTAAAAAAGAGACGCAAAAGACGCAAAATTAAATGAAAATACCCCATGGCATGAGTGCCATGAGGTATTTTGTTGAATATCCATTCAATGCTTTAGACTGCTGATGGGAACTATGTATATACATCTTCTTTTAGCAGCTCCTTTTACGACATGAGAATTTTCTTTTAAGGAGAATCCGCACCTTGGTAATCTCTTTTGAACATTTAGAATTTTGAAAAAAACTATTTTGAAACAACAATCCATTGCCCATTTTTATCACTTCCGCTACGCGTAATGTAGCCTTCCTTTCTTAACGAAGTCAGTTCTCTTTTTAACGTTGCAAGCGAAATACCCAGTTTGTTTGCCAAATCTTCTCTTATTATAGATGGATTTTGCTTCATGATAGACAGTATAGTTTGCTGCCGTTCATTTACAGGCTCATTTACAGGCTCATTTACAGGCTCATTTATTGGCTCGTTTTGAATATGCAGAGTCAATTTAACTTGCATAAGTTCAGGCTGTTCCAATAACTCTGGCTTTATCCAATGCTTTTCATTCCAAGCGTTTAGAATGAGTGGAAAGCCAGAACCAAGGTTCTCTCCATAACCTATCATGCGGAACATATTTTGCATACGTTGGTTTCTTGCCTTTGATTCTCCACCATGATAAATCTGTTCTATTGGTAGTGTTTGGTAGTGTATAATAAATTATTCTTTAAAGCATTTAAAATCTCCGTTCCGTGACGTGGAACGTGCATTCCGTGTCACGGAACGGCCATTCGGTGACACGGAACGTACATTCGGTGACACGGAACGGAGATTTATATTAAATTACTGAACTTGCGAAAGTTCGGTGAGTGCTCTATTTATGTTTTATTCGCGCTGATAAATCTTCAGTCCAAACTCTGGTGCAAACGCATATATTCTCTCCATTATCTCTGCCAGGTTGTGCTCGTACGTCTTCCATTCCTTATTTTTAAGGAAGAAGTACACCTCAATAGGCAGACCAGTGTTGGTGGGTTGCAACTGGCGAACCATAAATGTAAGGTCGGTATTCACCTCCTTATTGTTGTATATCCACCATTCGATGTAATTGCGGAAGAGTGTAAGATTGACAACGTTGGTGTGCATATCAGCCTTGTTTATCAGTTTGCGTTCAACAAGGCGTTGCTTAAGATTGTCGTCGGCAATGCCGATAGAGTGGAAGTCGATGTATATCATACGTGTCACTCGGCGTCCGCCGCTTTGCTGCATACCTTGCCAGTTCTGGAACGAGTCTTCTATAAGCTTTTGCGGAGGCAGCGTAACAATAGTGTTGTCGAAGTTGCGCACCTTGACAGTAGACAGCGTTATGTCCTCAACCACACCGTTGGCTCCCAACTTATCCACCGTAATCCAGTCGCCCTTGCTCACCATATTGTTGCTTGTAAGACGTATTCCGGCTACCAATCCTGTTATAGAGTCCTTGAACACCAACATCAGTACAGCCGATGTGGCACCCAATCCGGCAAGAAGCGTCAGCGGACTGCGGTCTATAACTATAGCCACAATAACAATTACGCCAAGGAAAAGCACCACAATCTTAAGCACGCCACAGAATGAGTGGAAGTATTGTTGTGCTGCCGTGCGATGGTCCTTTTCGGAGTCGAAGAGCTTGAATGAACCTATAAAGGTAATGGCAAGTCGCATTACAGCAATAGTTATATATATTGCCGTGGCTTTGGATGCAAGTGTCTGTATCACGGGATGAGCGATGAATAGAGGCGGCAACATCTGCCATACAACAATGGCTGGCACAACATGGCAAGCCGAGTGTAGCACCTGAGGATTGAGCAGATAGTCGTCCCATATCATATCTGTATGTTTGGTGATGCGCACCAATAATGGTGTCACAATCTTGATGCACAGCATATATACCAGCCAAGCCACCAATGCAGTTACGGCACACAGCGCAAACATTGTGACAAACGACAGCCAACCACCCGACAAGGTGGTATAAGCCAACAACTCTTCAATGTACTTAGTAATTTGGTCCATAATCTTAAGGGTTTAATCAAACATGGTGGTTGCCCACGATTGGTCTACGGTTGGCACAACACGGTGCACACTCTATCTTGGAATGCTCTGCCATTAGAACGATGCATCACACCTTGGTTTATTATAGCAAAAGCCAGTCGGTGTCCGTTGGCGGCAGTACAATATCCAGCCAGCGACGATATACCGGTAAGTGTGCCAGTCTTGGCATACACGTTGCCTTTGGTAAAGGTGCCATGCTGACGCGAGCGCAATGTTCCGTCTTCGCCAGCTATAGGCAAGGCAGGGTGTAGGTGCAGATAGATGTTGTTGTTCTGGAATGCGTATCTAAGGAAGCGCACCTCCAGTTCGGCCGATAAATAATTGTATAGCGACAGTCCTGAACCATCGGCTATGCTGTATCGCTTAGGGTCAAGACCAACCTTACGTATAAGTCGGTCGATTACAGCAGCCGAGTTCTTGGCAGTAGAAGGCTGATGTCCGGCAGCAGCGCCAAGTTGGTAAAACATCGACTCGGCATACAGATTGTCGCTTTCCTTAAGCATCTTCATCAGAATTTGGTCGATAGAGTGGAATCGGCTGGTTATGCAATAGGCGTCTTCAGGACGTCGTGCCTCGCCTATAATGCCTTCTACAACAATGCCGGCTTTTTGTAGTTCGTGTACAAATCTCTCGGCAAATACATTCCTTCTACTGATAAGCAGCGGCGAGAGTATTGGGTTGTCGTCGTCCCAACACCATCCGTTTCCAAGAGTGTCGGCATCCTTCATAGTCTTGTCGGCGTATATATTGCCACGTATAGTGTCAACTCCCATCTTGCGTATGCCCTCTACAAAGGCGCGCATATCGTCTATGTTGAATCGTGGATCAAATCCTCCCACGCAATATACATTGCCATTAAGCGTGTTGTTGGCCACCTCTCCCTTATAGCATAGTTCGGTTTTGAAGCGGTAGCTGCCTCCCAACTTGTCAATTGCAGTAATGGCTGTAATAACCTTCATTGTTGAGGCCGGTCGAAGCAACTGGCGTTCGCCATGTGCATAGATTGTAGAGTCGGCATCGAGGTCGTACACCATAATGCCCACTTGAGATGTATTGAACATCTCATGATTGAGCAAGTGGTCGAGATGTTTGCGCACAGTCTGGTCCCAAGGCAATGCCTGTCTTGCCACCTCAAATGTATCTACGCCAAGCGAGTCGATGGTGTCTATGCCTTGTTCATCGTCATATTCGGTAACGTCTTGAGCATTTGCCATAGCCAACGACATCAGCAATGCGACAAGCGTATATATATATCGTGAATAAAAAAGTTTCATTTGTTTTATTGTTTCTGTGGGCTCTTCAACTATTGTTTATCGTGAAACAGCCATTGTTCTATCAGGCTTATTCAATTGTAGAGTCGCTTTGTTGCAACCTGCGTTTCAGCTCCTTAACAAATCCTTCGCTATCGGCAGGTTGCACCGATGTAAAGTGTCCCGCACCATATTCTATTACAATATGACTCGCCACAAATAGTAGTCCGCGTACGGGTCGCACAGCCACGATATCCTCAATGTTTACAACAATAGGCTTGGCTATGCGTCCACGCGATATAACGAGTTTGTTGTCTGAAGTCATAATGTATTCGGTATGCACCGTGCGGTCTACGGCAGCAGCTCCAATAATCAAGAGCACCATACCTAAAAGAGGCGTTATGCCCGTGCGGTTTAGAAACAGCATCAAGGCACATGCCGCAAGCAGAACCACCGCGGCAATAGCCTGTATGGATATCTTATGTTGAAAAGTGCGGTTCATTATATAGATGCGATGTTGTTGGGATAAAATGTTTTGTTGTTAGTCTGCATTCTGCGCCAAAGCTTGCCAAAGGCGGTCGTCGGGTACAGGTGCTTCAACAGCTATTGTTTCTTTGGATACGGGGTGTACAAACTCCACTCTACGCGACATAAGCGATATGCTACCGTCGGGATTGCTTCGAGGCGAACCATATTTCAGGTCGCCCTTTATAGGACAACCCATGTGTGCAAGCTGACAGCGAATTTGGTGATGTCGTCCAGTCATAAGCCGTACCTCAAGCAACATATAGTTGTCAGACATGCTGCGTACCTTATAGCTCAACACAGCTTTCTTGGCACCTGGCACCTCGCGGTTGTGTGCATAGCTTTTGTTTTGTCGCTCGTTGCGTGTAAGCCAGTCGGTAAGTGTGGCCTCTGGTGCAATGTCGTTCTTCTTGACAATAGCCCAGTAGGTTTTGTGCACGTCGCCCGTACGGAACATCTCGTTGAGACGAGATAAGGCCTTGGATGTCTTGGCAAATACAACCAATCCGCTAACTGGTCGGTCCAATCTGTGTACCACTCCGAGGAACACATTGCCCGGCTTATTATACTTCTCCTTGATGTATTGCTTAACGATGTCGGAGAGCGGAGTGTCGCCAGTCTTGTCGCCCTGTACTATCTCGCCGCTCTGTTTGTTGACGATGATAATGTGGTTGTCTTCGTAGACTACGTTCATAAGAGTTAGGGTATGAAATTAAGTAGGAGGATATGGCTCGCCATACCCTCCTACCTTCTTTATTTTGAAACTTATTGTTAATTACATGTTCATGCCGCCATCGATCTGGATAACCTGACCGCTAACATAGCTTGACATATCCGAAGCGAGGAATGCGCAAACATTAGCGATGTCCTCAGGCTTACCGCCACGACGGAGAGGAATCTTCTTCATCCAATCCTTGCGGATATCCTCAGAGAGCTGTGCTGTCATGGCAGTCTCGATGAATCCAGGAGCAACAGCGTTGGCACGTACACCCTTAGGACCGAGCTCCTGAGCAATAGACTTGGCGAGGGCAATCATACCAGCCTTAGAAGCAGCATAGTTGCACTGGCCAGCGTTGCCGTGAACACCTACTACAGAAGCCATGTTGATGATAGAGCCATTGCGCTGACGAAGCATGATAGGAGCGCAAGCGTGGATAAAGTTGAATGCCGATTTAAGGTTTACGTTAAGTACAGCATCCCACTGAGCTTCCGACATGCGGAGCATCAGACCGTCCTTTGTGATACCAGCGTTATTTACGAGAATGTCTACAGAGCCAAAGTCAGCATGTATCTGCTTAACAGTCTTCTCAGTCTCTTCAAAGTCGGCAGCATTGCCGGCATATGCGCGGCAGGTAACGCCGAGAGCCTCGATTTCCTTACGTGTAGCCTCAAGTCCGGCAGCCATGTCGTCGTTAAGCACGAGGTCGGTGAATGCGATGTTTGCGCCTTCTTTGGCGAATTTCATAGCGACAGCTTTTCCGATGCCGCGGGCTGCACCAGTGATGATGGCAGTCTTACCTGTTAATAATCCCATTTTCTTTTAATTATTAATTGTAGTTTATTAATTAATTATTGATTCTTTTTCCTAATGCACCGTATACCACTTTAGCAACAAGCGGCTTCGACGCTTCTTCGGTCATGCCGTGTCCGATACGTCCGTATATGAATGGCACCTCAAGACCTTTGATACAATAGTGTGTTATGTCGGCCACAAGGTCAACGTTGTCGATATCGAACTCTCCGTCAAGTTTGCCCTCGCTATATACTTTGCGGAACAATTCAATTTCGTCCTCATCAAACTTCTTTCGCACCTTTTCCACCATCCATATATTACGAAAGAACTCGGCACGAAGATTTCCGTTGCGCACCACAGTTTCGCGTATCATGCTTAGGTGGGTGTATATAAGCTCGATAATCTTGTCTTGTGGGCGCATCTTCATAGCAGCCACCTCGTCGAGTTTATCTGAAAGTCGTTCCAATTCAGCCTCGATAACAGCCGAGTACACGTCTTCCTTTCGGTTGAAATATGTATACAGCGTGCGGCGTCCTTTTCCTGATGCCACAGCTATGTCGTTCATAGTGGTGTTGGCTATGCCGTTTTTGGCGAACAGTTGCCTTGCCACATCAACGAGTTTTTGCCGAGTCTTGGATATTGACATAACAATTACCTACCTTCCTTTTTGTTCTTTATACCTTATTATATATGTGCCTACTAAATTATATATGTGCCTAATAGTGTTGCACATCATTCTATCTGTGTGCAAAATTACAGCAATAATTCGATACGGGCAAATTATTTGAGGGGAAATTACGAGCAAAGTAGGTGAAGTATCGAATAATATAGGCGTGATTTTTACTCTATTTGATGCTCCTTTGTAACATATCGCTGCCAATAAGCAATGAGCAGAGTGGTTAGAGGAAGTGCTATAATCAGTCCGATGAAGCCTAACAGCGCACCCCAAACCGATAATGACAGCAGCAGTATAGCAGGGTTCAGACCCATAGCCTTGCCCATTATCTTAGGTGTTACAATCATATCGGTTATAATCTGAACAACAATAAACAGACCGACTGCAAGTCCAAACACCATCCAGAAATTCTGTCCTGTGTCGGCAGCCTTTAGCATTGCCAGGAAGGCAGTTGGGATGATGGCGAATGTGTGCAGATATGGCACGAGGTCCATTACGCCAATCAGTATGCCCAAGCCAATGGCCATGGGGAAGTCCATTATGCTGAAGCCTATGCAGAACATTATGCCCATACACAGCGCTACAAGACTCTGGCCACGTATATAGTTGTTAAGCTCGCGTTCTACATCGCCTGCAAGCGCGTGCCAGAAAGGTCGGTTCTTCTTGGGGAATATCTTAATCCAGTTGGTTGTAAGAAATTCGTAGTCGAGCAGAATGAAGAACATATATAATAAGGTGATACACGAGGCCGTGATACTCATCACCACGGTGGCGGTTTGGCTTATAAATGCAAACACCTTAGGCATGGTGTTCCTAAGAGTCTCCTTAAAGTCGCTACTCTTGAAGAACTGTTCTATATCTGTTTGGTTTCGCTCAAGCCATTGCTTTACAAGAGTAGTAAGGTCGTTGGTGTGTGTAGTTTGGTGTAGCCAATGCATAAGATAGCCGTACAGCTTCTGAAACTGGTCTATCATAGGAGGAATTATGAAGTAAATCATAAGTCCGATGACGCTCAGTACAATCAGCATAGCAATGATTATGGCAAGAGCCCTAACCTTCACCTTCATCCTGTATTGAATAAACTTTACCATAGGGTAGAGCAAGTAGGCAAAGAGCCATGCAATGAAAAATGGCAGCAACACACTGCTAAGATAGTTTGTAATGTAGAGCACTGCCAGTACAAGCGAGCCAGAGCCGACCCACCTTACAAGTTTGTCGAATGTTATCTTTTGTTCTGCCATATTGTTGATTTTTTGTTGTGTAAATTGTATGCCCTTTTCACTCTTCACTCTTCACTTTTCACTTTTCACTCTTCGTTCTTCACTCTTCCCTCTTCGTTCTTCACTCTTCCCTCTTCGTTCTTCACTCTATTATAGCATTCCCTGCACAACGGCTCATATTCGGTTTGTTCTCCAATGAGTACCTGATTGTCGTTGTGTACAAGACGGTGGCTAAGATAGGCAAGTGCACCACACTTTACGCATATAGCATGAACCTTTGTCACCTCATCAGCTATAGCACATAGCGAAGGAATAGGCCCAAATGGAGTGCCTTTGAAGTCCATGTCCAGACCAGCAATGATAACACGCACGCCATTATTGGCAAGAGTGTTGCAGATATCCACCAGCTCCATATCAAAGAACTGAGCCTCGTCGATGCCCACAACTTCTATATCGAATACTCCATTGTCGTTGCGGCTCAAACTTGTCAGTATCTCGGCAGCCTTTGCTATCGGTGTCGACGGAATGGCATTGCGGTCGTGGCTCACTACATTCTTCTCAGAATAGCGCTTGTCTATCTGTGGCTTGAATATAACAACTCTCTGGCGCGCAAAGTTTGCACGCTTCATACGGCGTATCAATTCCTCGGTCTTGCCAGAGAACATCGATCCGCATATCACTTCTATTCTACCTTGGCGATGCTGTTCGCCCACTAAATTTACTGTCATGATAGGTGCAAAATTACAAAGACGTTTTAAAAATTGCAAAGAAACAGTCTGTTTTTTTGTTGTTCTTGATTAATATAGCTATATTTGTCGCCTAATATGGGTATATTGTACATTGTGCCCACTCCGGTGGGAAATATGGAGGACATGACAATGCGTGCCATCCGTATATTGAAAGAAGCCGACCTGGTGCTTGCAGAAGATACACGCACATCAGGCATATTGCTACAGCACTTCGGCATAAAGAACCGTCTTGCATCGCATCACAAGTTTAATGAGCACGGCACAAGTGCCTCTATTGTGGAGCGTCTTAAGGCGGGAGAAACCATTGCGCTTATAAGTGATGCAGGCACTCCAGGTATTAGCGACCCTGGATTCTTTCTATCTCGTGAGGCTGCTAAGGCAGGAATAACCGTGCAATGCTTGCCGGGAGCAACAGCTTTTGTTCCAGCTATAGTATCGTCGGGATTGCCTTGCGACCGTTTCTGCTTTGAGGGTTTTTTGCCACAGAAGAAGGGACGTCAGACTTTGCTTGATGCTTTGCGCATGGAGACTCGTACTATGATATTCTATGAGTCACCATATCGATTGGTAAAGACATTAGAGCAGTTTGCCTCTGTCTTTGGCGAAGATCGCCAAGCCAGCGTATGTCGCGAGATATCCAAAATACATGAGGAGAGTGTGCGAGGCTCTCTTAAAGAAATAATCAATCACTTTCAATCTACCGAACCACGTGGCGAGATAGTGATAGTGGTAGCAGGATGCGGCGAGGGCGAGATGTCGGCTCTTAAGGCATTGAAGGCGCAAGCCAAGGAAAAGAAACCCAAACTGAGCAATAAGGAACGCTATGCTATGCGCGAGGCGGCACCCGAAGAGTTCAAAAAGAAGAAGTTTAGGGATTCGGCAGAGAATGAAGAGTAGATGTTTGCAACCAAATTGTGACCATATACAATAGTAATAACTAATAAAAATCAGACAAATATGAAAAACGTTTCTTTTTTACTATTTGCATTGGCTTTAGCAGTGTTCGCTTCGTGCGGAGGTAACCAAAAGAAGCCACAGACTGAGAACTTCGAGCAAAACGACTCATTACAGAAGATTATCTCGCAGAAGGACAACGAAATCAATGACATGATGGAGACGTTCAACCAGATACAAGAGGGTTTGCGCGAGATTAACGAGGCTGAGAATAGAGTGAACATTGTAAAGGATGGCGAAGGTGCCAACAAGCGCCGCCAGATTGTAGAGAACATCCAGTTCATTCAGAGTACAATGAAGCAGAACCGCGCTCTTATAGAGAAGTTGCGTCAGCAGATGCGCGAGTCGAGTGTTAAGGGCGATCAGTTGCGCAAAAGTATAGAAGACCTTGTTAAGCAGCTTGACAGTAAGGATCAGGAATTGCGCCAACTACGTGCCGAGCTTGATGCTAAGGATATCCATATTGCCGAACTCGACAAGACAGTAAATTCGCTTAACGACAATGTGTCTTCATTGCAGACAGAATCGTCTAAGAAGACAGAGACCATTAATGCTCAAGACAAGCAGCTCAATACCGCATGGTATGTGTTTGGTACAAAGAAGGAACTTAAGGACCAGCACATTATAGACGGTTCGCATGTTCTGGAGTCGAACTTCAACAAGAACTACTTCACCAAGATAGACATCCGTATAGAGAAGGAGGTAAAGCTCTATTCTAAGTCGGCTAAGATATTGACCATGCATCCGTCAAGCTCGTACACATTGCAGCGTGACGCCAACAAGATGTATGTGCTTCGCATCAACAACCCGCAGTTGTTCTGGTCTACAAGCAAGTATCTTGTTATTCAGGTTAAGTAAAATAGTTATATATAAGCGTTAGCTTTAATGAGCTAACATTAAGGCGGTATGGCTACAAGCCATACCGCCTATATTGTATTCGGTAAAAGGTAGAATATACGTTAGGCTTAATTGTATTTTTTACTTAACAGCCTCTACAGTATATCCCTTGTTCTGCAACAGTTTCAATACACCTTTATCACCCGGCAGATGACCAGCGCCTACGACAAACAATGTTGGAGCTGTCTTCATAATGGCAGGCATGCGGCTTGCCCAATCAACATTGCGGTTGTCTATTAGCTTAGCTATCTCGTCAGGTGTGGCATCACATGTAGTGTTAAATTTCTCGTTCATTACATCAAACAATCCTTTTAGATCCTGTGCATAATAAGCCTTAGCCATACGCTCGGTAAGCTGTGCATAATAGTCAAGATTGTTAAGGAAGCAGTCGAGTTGCTCAATCTGTCGCTTAAGAGGTGTGCCGTAAAGAAGGTTGGCTTGGAACGAAAGAGTTTCAAGTCCATCTACTTTCTCATTGTTTTGTTTTGCTTGCTTCTGGAAGTACTGGTCGATAAGGTTGGTAGGATCAAACTCGCCCATATGTGCCTTCATATACTGCAACACTTGCAACTGAGTAAGCAGAGTGGCAGGTGACAATTGTCCCATCTGCTGAGCCACCATAGGATTGCTTAGTCCAACACCCATAAAGTCGACCAATACAGCATCAAGCTTCTTATACTGATCGGCTGTGAGTACAGTCTTTAATGTCTTGCCCTCAGGCAGGAGCATATGTTTTTGCATCACCTGCATACTGTCAGGATTAAGCATAAAATCAAAATTCAACTCACCATAAACCTGGTCGGTAGAGTCGAGAGCTTGACGTACGCCATTAATCCCTTCGGCAAATGGAGAGTTGGCAAGATGGAAAGTACCGAACACATAAGAAGGCTTCTTAAGGTCGGCACCCGATACACGATAAAGCAACTGTGCATTGGCGCAAACACCAGAAGCCAACGCAAATAAGAGTGAAATTAAGATTTTCTTCATATTATTTATTGTTAAATGACCGTCAAAGTTTTGTACTAAGAATGTTTTTACGTATTTTTGCAAATGCGTCACACATATTATAATATTATGACGCAATATCTATATAATTAACTACATTAAATCTGATTTATTTTAAAAACAAGCTATAAAATGAACAATCTCAACCAAATTATCAGCCATTTCAACATTAAAGGCACCGTTTCTGAAGTTAAGCCGTTGGGCAATGGACTCATTAACGACACTTACAAAGTGAACACCGTTGAGCCAGATGCACCCGACTATGTTTTGCAGCGCATCAACGACTCTATATTTACTGATGTAGACCTCTTGCAGCATAATATCTATGAGGTAACTACACACATCCGTGAACAGCTTGAGAAGGAAGGAGCCGACGATATCGACCGTCGTGTATTGACTTTCATAAAGGCCGACAACGACAAGACATACATTAAGACCGAGGACGGCACGTTCTGGCGTATGTCTATCTTTATTCCTGATGCCATCACTGTAGAGACAGTTAACCCAGAGTATTCATATCATGCAGGTAAGGCATTTGGTAAGTTTGAGGCTCAGGTTGCAGATATTACCGACCGTCTTGGCGAGACAATACCTAACTTCCATAATATGGAGTTGCGTCGCGACCAATTGCGTCAGGCAGTAAAGGAAGACCGTGCCGGACGTGTAGCTGGTGTTAAAGACTTTATTGATGAACTTGAGAAGTATAGCGAGGAGATGTGCCTTGGCGAGCGTCTTTTCCGTGAAGGCAAACTTAAGAAGCATGTTTGCCATTGCGATACAAAGGTGAATAACATGATGTTTGATAAGGAAGGCCGTGTGCTCTGTGTTATCGACCTCGATACTGTTATGCCATCGCTCTTTGTTAGCGATTATGGCGACTTCTTGCGCACTGGTGCCAATACTATTGCCGAGGATTCGCCTGAGTTTGACAAGATAGACTTTCGTATGGATATCTTCGAAGCTTTCACACGTGGATACATTGAGTCGGCTTCATCATTCCTTACACCTCTCGAGATTTCGCTTCTTCCTTATGCTGCTGAATTGTTCCCATATATGCAGGCAGTACGATTCCTTTGGGACTATCTCAATGGCGACCACTATTGGAAGTGCAAGTATCCTGAGCACAACCTTGTACGTGCCAAGAACCAGTGGCATCTCTTCCTCAAGGCTAAGGAGCACGAGGCTGAGATGAAGAAATTTATCGAAGGACTGAATGTATAATATACCTATTATATATTAATGTAATACGACAAACAAATTAACGGTCATTACACGAGCTATTAAATCTTGTGTAATGACCGTTATTTCATGTTGATTTTCCAACTTATTTCAGCTTGTATACCTTAGTCTGACCAGCGTATATGCCTGTGCCAGTAAAGTCGCACATCTGCTTGACAGCCTTTTTAAGGCTACCCTTAAGCTTAATCTCCACGTTTATAGGTTCCTGCTTTTGTGCCGGATCAGCCACATGCAGCGTTACGTTGCCATTGTTGTGGCGACGCACCATAACAATACAAGGCTTGTCGACAGTAAGTGTAATGTTGCGTGCATTGAGAGTTGTAGGCTTGTGGAATACAGCCTGCCATATGCCGAGATCAGTCTGCTCAACCGCCTGAATGTCGGTAGTGTTGCTTAGAATATTGACATGCTGTTTCTTGCAGTAGGCATCAAGCGACTTTGCATCGCCAGCCTCAGGCACTACGATGTAGGCATATGAGGCATCTGCAGGCTTAATGCCGTGGTCAAGAGATAGAGCCAAAACCTGAAAAGTTTCCTCACGGTTAGGCATACTGCGGTTAATATCCTTCCAGTTGCCTTTTTGTGTATCGAAGTCGAGCATCACATTGCCACCATTAGGAAAAACATAACCAGTGCCGTCGTGGCTAACCCAGTTGATGTTAGAAGCCTTGATATGGTCGCCATCTTTAGCTGTTACCACCTTATTGCCCTCAGCATAAAGCACGGCATCGGTCTTTTGTGCAAGACGCTGGTTTAGTGTAGTAAGTACCGTGTTGTCGTTAGTCGATGTAATGCCAGATCCAAGACACACAATCTCGTTGTCGAAGAAGAACCATGCCTTCTTTGCTTTTGTATTAATGCCAGCCCAAGTATCATCGTAGGCGTAAGCTGTAGCACCGTAGATAGAATCGGTAACACCACCAGCAAACTGTGATGTTCCCTCCTGTTGCCAATCGTGTTGTGCAAGTGGCACTTCAGGCATTTGTGGTGCTGTGGTACCTGGTATACGTGTCCAATTCCATGCAGGGAATATATTGAAGTATTCATCTCCATTCTTCACCAAAGCGTTGCAACCGTCTGACACAAAGTAGGTCTTAAGGTTCTCCTTATTGCCATACTCAAGACGAGAAGTGCGGTTGGACACCATTCGCACATCAAAAGTGTATCCATTGCGCACATGCATTGTATAGTCGGCGCGGAAGTAATGGTTGTGCGTAGGTTTTACTGCATACGATGCAGGTTGCTTACCAGTAAGACGCTCTACAATCTGCTTAAACTCATCGGCATGCGTAGGGTCGAGCTTTATCATTCGGCGTGCAAATATTGCCATGCGACTTTTGTTTAGCGTGTTAACGCGGCTCATACTGCGGCCCATAACATCATACAGCATATACTTGCCACGTATAGAGGGGTAATAAGTCTCGCGCATAAAGTGGCTCAATAGCTGCACCTTGTCGTTATCCAAAGCATATTGAGTGCCAAGAGCGTACATAGCCACCTGGGTTACACCCTTTAATATCTCGTCGCCATATCCGCCAATGTATAGCTGTGTGCCATGTTGAAAGTAAGAGCCATCGTGCTGAAAACCCTCTTTTGTGGTATAGCGTATGGGGTCGAATACCAATTGCATAGCCTTCTGCATATCTTTCTCGTTGCGCTCAAGGCACGAACGGTAAATCCAGTGAAGGCATATATCTGTGCGGTTGGCACCAGTCCATTTTGCTGGATCACCTCCATCTGTAAGCATACGCTTAAGTATGGCAGCCTCAAGTTCTTGAGGTACTTGCTTTTTTCCAGCGCGCATCTGTATTAGAATAATGCCAAGAGCCTGAGGCTCGGCTATTTGGTTGAACCACCAGTTCTTACAGTTAGGGTTGGTGTCCTGCCAAAATTGCAGCGCTTTGATGATGTTATCGGCAAGCGTCTCATCTTCAAAGTGCTTGTTCTTTTCGTTTACATATGCTGCAGCCCAATCTTCAAGTCGCTCAAGATGCTTTTGTGGTGGCCAGTTAGTTATGTCGTTACGCGAGTAGTCGATATCGCTAAACGAACCCTTCTCGGCATCATACAGTTTAAGCCACTTCTCCACATTAGGATTGCGGCGTGAGTCTTTGCGTATGCGTTTCATAAAGGTGTCGAAGTCGTCGGCAGCCGATATTTGTAGGCAACATACAAGTGCAAACATCAGCGTCAATATATGACGCATTGTAAATTTAATGGTTTTTGTCATAGTAGAATGTTTTGTTTTAGTCTTAAGTATTCTATTTATTTTTTTCAGTTTCATCAGTATCGTTTGCCGTGTCTTGGGTTGTTGTGGTAGGCATCTTATGCGAGTTGCGCTCAACGAAACGCTGCAACTGGTATATCTTTATTGCATTGAGCATTTCTACGACTCCATACACAATCATGGTCCAGCCTATTACAAACAGCGGTGCCGAGGCAATGCTTGTAGGCGATATTATGGCAATAAGACCCACCAAAAGCGTAAGGGCGGGCATTACCCAAAAGTATAAGCCTATGTGAGCAATGCGTGATGCTGCTATGAGATTAACAAACTGGCTCACCGCTCCTAATATAAGGATAGCGGCAAGCAGATACATAAGGTAGCTCACAAAAGCCATGGGCATAATAGTAAGTATAATGCCAAGTATAAGGCTACCTAATCCTACGATGGGGAATACCGGACGTGTGACCGTAAGCTTGCGGCCGTCAGCATCGTATACCTCAATGTCCGACTTCTTACCGCGTGCTACAAAGTATGTGGCACACGAGAATACTCCCGACACGAAGAACAATACGCCAATGGCTATTGTAATCCACTCTACTGTCTGCTCGCGATATTTAACGAGCAACGCTCCGACTGCTATAGCGCACAGTGCTCGGAGCAAAGAACTTGCTAAGGTTTTCATAATACCAACAAATATATACATTATTATTTATATGAACAACAAAGGTTGCGTTTTTTTTGACTTATTGACAGTTTTGAGTCTTATAGGGATTTTCCCCCATGTGTTTAGGGAAAATCCTTTTGTTGTGTTGTTATGTATTGCTAACTTTGCAAGTGTAAAGAAACAACATTATACGTCGAACAAATAAAACAACGATATTATGAAAAGGTTTATATCTATAATGGCTTTGTTGTTTACGCTTACGTTTACGGCAAATGCAATGAGTTACGAGCAGGCTCGCCAGCAGGCTCTGTTTCTCACCGACAAGATGGCATATGAGCTTAATATGACTGATGCCCAGTATGAGGCTGCTTATGAGATAAACCTCGACTATCTGATGAGTGTCAATACAGTAGACGACCTCTATGGCTCTTACTGGCGCTATCGCAACCTCGACTTAAGCTACATTCTGCTCGATTGGCAGTACCGTGCTTTCTGCGATGCAGCCTACTTCTATCGCCCTCTCTACTATAGTGGAGGCTATTGGCGATTTGGTATATACGCACGTTATCCGTATCGTGACTATTTCTACTTTAGTCGTCCGCGTGTATATGTAAGCTATTGCGGAGGCCATTCTTGGCATCACAATAACGGTCGTTCATGGTATCATGGACGTGACTTCAAGCCACGTCATGGCAAAAATTATTTCGGTATGCGTGATGGTTTCGACCGTGGTGATTATGGACGTGGCAATCGTCAGAGTTTTGGCAATCGTCCTGCTGGAATGGTTAAGCAGAACAATAACAATAGCTTTGGCAATCGCAATAATGGTAATAACGGCAATCGTGGCAACGGAAGCTTTGGCAATCGTGGCAATGGAAGCTTTGGCAATCGCAATAATGCCCCGAATGTAAATAATGGCAATAACGGTTATCGCAATGGAGGTGCAGTGAGCGATCGTGTCAATTCTATGAGAAATGGTAATGGTTCGTTCGGAACGCGCGAAAGCAGTACACGTACAACTGTAAGACAACAGTCTACTTACGAGTCGCCACGTACTAACACCAGTCCTCGTCCAACATTCACACCGCGTTATAGTCAGCCTTCATCATCATTTGGAAGCAGTAGAGGCGGTTCATTTGGTTCTGGTCGTAGCAGTGGCACATTTAGTTCACCTTCACGTGGCAACTCTTCAGGTGGCAATGCACCGTCAAGAGGCTCGTTTGGCAGTCGCAGATAAAAGTAACAACACTAATATATAATTGGCAACAATAAGTGATTATTAATGTATAAATAACGAATAAAAGCAATGATTGAACGATTGGTATGATATATAGATATTAATAGTAGTTGTCAATAGATACATTAATAGGTAGAAATGGTTAAAAGATTTATCAGGATTTAAATTCAAATCAATTCTTTTATGCGTTAAGTGCGGACTTCTGCAAAGCAGGGTCCGCACTTTTTAAATGCTAATAGGTATGGCATTCTTATCCGTACCAATCTATAGAGTAAGTTATTTTATAATGACAGTCGTCTTATTTCGGCGTTGTCCATCTTCTTTATGTCTCTCATTTCTTTGCCGTAGAATACAGCCTGTATAGCCTTGTTTATAATGCCGTGTCCCACAGCAGCTACCGTCTTTCCGTCGTAGTTGCGTCGTATATAGTCTATAAACTTGGCTGCTCGTTGCAACATATCGTCTTGCGACTCTATGTCGTCAGTCCATTTGGCATCTTTAAGGTCGGGTATGAATCGGCCAGTAAAGCTGCCCCAGTCGCGCTCGCGTAACAATTTAGTTTGGTCGATAGCTGCAAGAGCCTTGTCTTTGTCGCCGTTGAAATGTGGAGCGGCAATCTCTATACACGTATCAACAGCACGCTTTAAGTCGCTCGACACAAAGGCATCAATATGCATATGTGCAAGTTGTTTGCCAAGTAAACGTGCCTGTTCTACACCGTTGTCAGTCAATCTGCCAGGTGTTTGACCTTGCATTATGCGGTTCACATTGTCCACGGTTTCACCGTGTCTAATAAGTAGTAAGTTGCAAGACATATGATAAGATGTTTATTTATTATTGGCTGCCATTCGTTTCCACTTGAGGTAACCCATGACAGCAATTACAGTATACAGGCCATACAGACCGGCTTTGAAGGGTATGCCCTTTATTACATACAGATAGAAGCATATGGCATCAACTGCAATCCAGAAGAGCCATTGCTCCACATACTTGCGTGCCAAAGCCCAGAGTCCAACAAAACTCATGGCATTGGTGAATGCATCGAGCAGTGGAACGGTAGAGTTGGTAAACTCCTTAAGCACATAGTAGGTGACGCCCCATGCCACAGCAAAGAATACGAATGCAGGCAGATATAGCGACTTGCGCATATGTGTTACAGGCAATGGTTGTTTGTCTGTTTGTCCTTGTTTCTTGCCAAACAGCCAAACAGCATAGCCATATACAGCTGCAAGGGTGTAGTATACAGCCATGCCAGCATCGCCATACAGACCGTGTGTCCAATACAGGTAGATGTCGAGTGCAGGCATGATAATGCCTACAATCCATAAGGCAATACTCGCACGATACTCGAGCACAAGGTATATTATGCCGAGTATCGTGGTGAATATGTCGAGCCAATGTTGTGATATGAACTCTGTCATAAGTATGTTGTTAGAACTTCAGACTGACATGACCCATGCAGTTGAATCCAGCCATTGGTATGTAAGCCAGTGTAGACGAGCGTTTGCCGTCGTTGTACCAATCGTAGTATACATAGCCAGATGCAGCGTAGTGGCGGTTGAATATATTATTGAAGTCAGCACCAAGTACAATCTGCTTCAAGCCGAGTATGTCCTTGCAAAGATTCAATGTATATGTAGCATTGATATCGGTCTGCGAGAAACATGGCAGCTGTCGGTCTGTGCTCTGCGAGTTGTCCAGATATTGGCTGCTTACAAAGTTAGTATGCCATGTGAAGCGGAAACCTGCGAAGTGTATATCAGCAAATCCGTTGAGTATAGCCGATGGCGAATATGCCAGCGTAGAGTTGTCGTAATGGTTGTGTACGGTATAGCTGCCGTCAGCCTCTGCATTCCAGCTCTCCACACACTCGTCAAAGTTTTTAATCTTGTTGCGGCTCAATGCTGCATTGCCCTCAAACGAAATCCAAGGCAATGGATTCCATCCAGCAGTCAGTTCAGCTCCCATGCGGTAGCTGCTCTTAACGTTTGTAGTAAGAGCCTCTCCTATATCACTCTTTGCACCAGTCTGTACAAACTGGTTAAAGTAGTCCATATAGTAGAAGTTTACACCTGCATACCAGTGCTTGCCTTGGTACTGATAACCCCATTCAAGGTCGAGCAGACGTTCTGGCTTAGGTGTAGGATAGTTGCCGTTGTCAGTAAAGTTGTTGCGTTCTGGCTCGCGGTTGGCATAAGCCAATGATGCGTAAGCCTTATGACCGTTAGCTGTATAGCTTATGCCAGCCTTAGGATTTACGAAGAAATAGTTCTTGTCTATATCGAGTCTGTGCTGCTCGTAGTATTTCTTGCCATCCTTCTTGGTCTTGATAAACTTGTCGTTCACACCGTCTGTAGTATAGTTTACACAGCGCATCTGTAAGTCGGCAAAAACATTCCAGTTAGAAGCGAATGTATAGTTGGCCTTTACAAACCAGCTATAATCGTTTTTGTCGGCATCCGAGTCATAGTACTTATACTTGCCGTTCTTTAGAAATTGCTTCTCCACATCCTCGTTGGCAATATAGGTAAGGTAACCCCAGTGGTTGCAACGGAAAAGCTGCATGCTTAAACCGCCCATAACATCCCAAGCCTCGTCCTTGTAGTTAATGTTGTACAGGGCACCATAGTTGTTCTGTGTAAGTCCCTTCTTGCGTACAACCTCCGACTTGATGAGGTTGCCCTCGTTGTCATAAATATTAAGTCCATATTTCTTACCCAGCTCGCTCTCGGGTTTAAACTCCTTGTAGTAGCCGCGTCCGTAGGTGTAGTGGGCTGTAAGACTGTGGCTCCAGTGCTCGCTTGGCTGCCATGTGAAGTTTAGTATGTTGTGGTTCTGGTAGAAGTTGTCGGTAGTCTTATCCCAATACGATCCGTCGCGCAGTTGATACCTCTTTGTAGTAAACTTGCCGCCTTCTGTTTCAGGGAATATAAGCTCCTCGTATAGCGAGTTGAACTTGCCGAGTCCGTTGTTATACATGTCGCGGTAGTTCATCATGCCATAGTTGCGCAGACTTGTATCGCCATCATAGTTGCAAGCAGCCACACCATTCCAAGCCTGACCAGTCTTCTCGAAGTTGCCAATGTTCTTGTACGAAATCTTGAAATTGTTGCCAAGCCAAGTCAGTCCGCCATAATAAGAACCCGAACGGCCTGATGTGCCATGTACAAATCCGTCTGTATTTGTTTCATGATAAGCACCATCGAATATAAGGTGGTTTTTGATGAGGCCAGTAGAGAAGTTTACGCCCGTGTTCCATGTATTAAAAGTTCCATACGACCCCGTTAGCTCTACAGTAGGTATAAGTGATGGAGCTGCAGTAGCAAGCGATATGCTGCCGCCGAAGGCTCCATCGCCATTGGTAGATGTTCCGATACCACGCTGAATCTGTACGCTGCCGGCAAGGGCAGCATAGCTGTTCATGTTTGCCCAAAATACGCATTGGTCTTCTGGCGAGTTCAATGGCACACCGTCAACAGTAACGTTGATACGGCTTCCAGCTGCGCCACGCATACGCATGTATGTCGTACCTGTACCAACTCCATTCTCGCTCCATGCAATAACGCCTGGTGTGCGTGCGAAAAGGAATGGCAATTCTCTGCCAGTTGTAGCAAACTGCTTCAACTCTTGTTTCTTGATGTTGGCTACTGCGAATGGTGATGTCTTGGGGGCTCTCACAGCCTTAACCACCACTTCATTGATGTTCTGCACTTTTGTTGTGTCGAGCTTGGTCTGCGCATTTGTTGCCAATGGGCATGCAATTGCGGCAGTCATAGCTGCACTAATAATCTTTTTCATGCTTTTGTTGTTATACCTGATATAAATATATAAAAGGGGTGACTTGCAAAGTTATAGCTTTTTAACAAAATCAGCAAACTTATTCGGCTTTTTTGATGGTGTATTCCATATTTCCTCATTTTTAACCATTATGGGATGAAAGTTGCTGACAAGTTTTCTGTATCTTTGCATTATGAAATTAAGCATTGCAAACATTATGGCAGCAGCGTTCATGTCGCTTGCTGTCTCTACAGCCACTTACGCCGGCAACAAGGCACGTGGCACAGTGAAGATAAGAATGATAGAGACTACCGACGTGCATGGCCGTTTCTTTCCTTACGACTTTATCCGTCAGCAACCCGTAGGTGGCTCGCTTGCAAGAGTGTCGTCGTATGTCGACTCATTGCGTACAATCTATGGCGACCGTTTGTTGCTTATGGATGCAGGCGACGTGTTGCAGGGGCAGCCCATGGTTACATATTATAATTATGTACGTACCGATACCGAGAACATAGCCTCGTCGGTTAGCAACTACATGCGTTACGATGTGCATACAATGGGCAACCACGATGTAGAGACCGGTCATGCCGTATACGACAAGTGGGTTAAGGAGCTTGATTGTCCTATGCTTGGTGCCAACATCACCAATACCGCTACCTCGCAGCCTTATTACAAGCCGTATGTGGTGTTCAATCGTGATGGTGTTAAGATAGCCGTTATTGGACTTATTACACCTGGTGTACCGTCTTGGCTATCGGAGACATTATGGAGCGGAATGCATTTTGAGGATGCCGTTGAGTCGGCTCAAAAGTGGATTGATATAGTTAAGAAGAACGAGCGTCCCGATATCATTGTCGGACTCTTCCACACTGGAATACACGACCATAGCAAGACCAATGGCAACCTAAACGACGCTACCATTGAGATAGCGCGCCGTGTGCCAGGCTTTGATGTTATATTCTATGGTCACGACCACGCTGTACACTACGAGGAAGTAAAGAGCAGCGATGGCTCTACAACCATCATTGTCAACCCTGCCAATAATGCCATGAATGTGGCTGATGCCGAGTTTGTGGTTGACAAGAAGAGCAAGAAGGTTAGCGTAAACATTGTAGACATATCGCAGAAGAAGGTGGACGAGGCTTATATGAAGGCTTTCGCTAGTCAGATAGACGAGGTTAAGCGATATGTAAACACCGAGGTTGGCAGTTTCGTATCGTCTATGACATCGCGCGATTGCTACTTTGGCAACAGTTCTTTGGTCGACTTCATCCATGACGTTATGCTTTCGGTTAGCCATGCAGATGTGTCGTTTGCCAGTCCATTGTCGTTTGATGTAACCGTAAAGGCTGGTGCAGCAACACTCAGCGATATGTACAAGCTGTACAGTTATGAGAACGAGTTGTGCGTTGTCGACCTCACGGGCAAGGAAATAAAGAGTTATCTTGAGAATAGTTATGAGCGTTGGACCAACACAATGACATCTCCCGACGATCATCTGTTGCGTTTAAACACCGGCGATGCAGGTCGTGACAAGTTCTTTGGACTTGCCACTCCGTTCTACAATCTTGACAGCGCAGCCGGAATAAACTATATTGTGGATGTAACCAAGCCTGCCGGACAGCGCATAACAATAACAAGTATGGCAGACGGAACGCCGTTTGACGAGTCGCGCCATTATCGTGTGGCTGTTAACAGCTATCGTGCTGCAGGCGGTGGTGGATTGCTTACCAATGGAGCTGGTATAGAGAAAGCCCAGTTAGAGAGTCGTATTGTTTGGCGTGGCGACCACACTCTGCGCGACTATATAATAGAATATGTACGCGCAAAGGGTAAGGTAGATGTTGCTACACATAGCAATTGGCGCTTCGTTCCATCAGAATGGACAGATGCCGCAGCCAAGCGTGATAGAGCGTTGTTGTTTCCTAACGAACAATAGGTAATGTGTGGAATTATTCCACACATGTTCCACAGGTTTCCACGCTTTTAAGATATGGCACGCTTCTGTATGAAATAACTATACGGTCTGATAATCAGTAAGTTATGATAATGTTGTAAAAAGTTGGCACGCCCATTGCATTTTATATGGCGTAAACAATTAACATTAACAACTTAAAAATATAAAGATTATGAGAAAGTTATTTTTTGCAGCTATAGCAGCTATGGTGATGGTATCAGTAAGCAGTGTATTCGCAAACAGCGCTAAGTCAGAAATGGGTCTTGTAATGGCAACCGACTCTACCGAGAACGACACAATTGCACCGGCAGAACAGCCAGCTCAGGAGCCTACTCAAGAACCAACCGACTCAACAGCCAAGTTGAACCCAAGTTCAGACGAGACTGCATGGTTGATGTCAACCGATTCTACACAGGTTGATTCTTCTTCGGTAGACTCAGCAAGCTTGGTCTAATAGACCCAAGGAAAAGGACAATTCGCATTTTTCCTGACATATTTAGTAGTACACAGCTGCAGCCTGTATCGTCTTGTTTCGACAAGAAGATACAGGCTGTTTGATTTTTAACATAATAAGACTTAAACCTCTTGCATATCTCGTATATTTTGTCGTATTTTGCATCCTCAATCCCAAACCGTTATGAATAAGTCGAGAGCCAAAATAGCAATCATCAAAATAATAATAGGTTATGCCTTGCTTGCCATTGTACTTTTGTCGGCCACGTTGATGGCCTACGACAACACACGCTCGTTGTCGGGCATCAACCAAGCATCCGAACAACTTATGGCGCGCCGCGATTTGGTCGACTCGCTTGTGGCATCTATGTTCGAGACAGCAAATGCCGAACGTTCGGTGCTGCTTGGAGATGTAGACGAGTGGCGTTACTTTGATGAGGCACTCAATAGTTCAAAAGACAAATTGCGCAGGTTGCGTCCTTTTATAGCTGATTCGTTAAAACGTTGTCGTATCGACTCACTCACTCTCTTGCTCGATGCCAAACGCGAGAACACGTTGCTTGTCCTTGCCGAAATGGGCAAGGATCAGCGCGACATATACTATAATAATAAGGTGGAAGCATTGCACAGCGGACGCGACTCGGTTGTTATCCATCCTAAAACATCGGGTCGAAACGAACAGCACGAGACTGTATACGAGATTGTGAAGAGCAGACGCGGATTCTTCAGACGTCTTGGCGACGCTTTCCGCCGTCAACATTCCGACACTATAGGCGTTACGCAGATTGCTCGACAGCAACCAACAGACACAATAAACCACCGGCTAAACATTGCTGACAGCGTAGCTAATGCCCTTGCGCAGATACGCAATGAGGAGCAACGTGCCAATAACCGTCAACAGATAGTGATAGCCAACCGCAATGAGAGGCTGCAACGTGTAAGTATTTTGCTGGCACGAAGAACAAGCGAACTGCTTGAGGATATTCAGACCGACGAGCACAAAGCCATGCGCAAGGCTGTGGACCAGACTGTCAGCTCGCACCGTCTTATCATCGTAAAGATATTTGCCTTCGGTCTGCTTGCCATAATCCTTGCTGCCATCTTGGTTGTGAATATTTTGCGCGACATACGACGTGAGCGACGTGACCGCGACCGTATTGTGGCTGCAAAGGCCGAGACAGAGCGAATAATGCAGCAACGCGAGCGACTTTTGCTCACCATTACCCATGATATCAAGGCTCCGGCAGCTTCAATTGCCGGCTTCATAAGCTTGCTTTCCGACTATGTAGACCGTCCTAAAGCCGTTGACTATCTGCATAATATTGAGCACTCGGCACAGCATCTGCTGCAACTTGTAACGTCCTTGCTCGACTATCATCAACTGGAGAATGGCAAGGCAGAGGCACATTTGTCAAGCTTCGAACCTGCATCGCTTGTTGGAGGATGTGTGGCTGAATTGCAACCTTTGGCAATGGCAAAGCACCTTGAGCTTAATGGCGACATACGTATATCGCCTAAAACAATGTGCCGTTCAGATGTTTCGCGCCTTAAACAAGTGGTAAACAATTTGGTAAGCAACGCAATAAAGTATACCGACCAAGGCTCGATAACCGTAACCTCAGTACTTAATGGCAACCGATTGATTATAAGTGTGGCTGATACTGGATGTGGAATGACCGACGATGAGCAGCAACGTATATTCAATGCCTTTACACGTCTGCCCGGTGCGCAAGGTAAGGAGGGTGTGGGGCTTGGACTGTCTATAACCCGCGAGATTGTGCAATTGCTTGATGGCAGTATAAGGGTTAACTCGCAAAAGGGTAGGGGAACCAAGTTTATCGTAACAATTCCTGTAGAAATGGTAAAGGAGAGTGTGGAGAATAGTTGCTTGCCCCCAACCGACACCCGCTCTACAATCGACAATGCACCTACTGCCAGCCTTGCTGTACTTGTTATCGACGACGACCAGTTGCAAATACAGTTGCTGCGTGAGATGTTATCGCGCATTGGTGGATTGCGTCTTGACGTGGCTACAACCACACATGCCGACGAGGCTTTGCTACTTGCACAGAAGCTAAAACCTCAACTTGTATTCACCGACATCGAGATGCCCGAGATAAACGGTACTGAGATGATGCGCCGTTTACGTGGCATTGCCGACAATGAGAATATTACTATGAAGTTTGTGGCAATGACAGCCCACGAGCCAAGCATATTGCCACAACTGCGCAATGAGGGATTCGATGCTTGTCTGTTCAAGCCATTTTCATTGCAAACACTTGCTGCCACGATTAGTCAGACAACTGGTATTCTTGTACGTCCAAATGATGTGCCAACCGAAGCGCACGAAGAAGACACAGCTGCCGAAGCCGATGTCTTGCACAACGTGATAATGCAGTTTGCAGATGGTGATACCGAAGCCGCCAACCAGATAGCCGACAGCATACGCAGTTCGGTAGCCGAGTATCTGGAGTTGCTTGCCACCCCGTCGGATATTGAGCATGTGTCGAGGGCTGCCCATAAGGCTATGCCGTTGCTCGAGATGTTGCAGCCGGGCGAAAACGAATGGCTTACACCCATAATTCCCGAGCATATAGGCAGCACAAGCAAGGAGGATATTGCCAATATTGCCTTGCGCCTTGCCGACAAACTGAGGGATATCTTGCGCTCATTGCAAGTTTAATATGCAGATAACGGCGTTTGGTAAGTGGAAAATGACTAACTTTGTATTGACAAACAAAACATTTGTAGATATATGCCACATATATTAATAGTAGAAGACGATATTGCTTTTGGCACCATGTTGCAGACTTGGTTGCGCAAGAAAGGGTTTGAGGTAGACAAGGCTACATCTGTGGGCGCGGCAGTAAAACTGCTTGTGGACAATGCAGCCAACCTTGTGCTGTCCGACTTGCGTTTGCCCGATCATGATGGATTGCGTCTGCTGAAATGGATGCGCGACCACGACAACAATGCTCCATTTATTGTGATGACCAATTATGCCGAAGTGCAGAATGCCGTGCTTGCAATGAAGTCGGGTGCTGCCGACTATATTGCAAAGCCTGTACAGCCCGACATCTTGTTGCAGAAGATAAAGGATGCCCTTTCTGCAGCAAATGCACAGCCGGTACAGACGGTTGCCACGCCTGCCGCACCTGACAAACCGGTACGCAACAAGCCAGTCAAGAGTCAGAAACGTGAAGATTCGCCGCGCTATATAGAAGGCAAGAGCGAGGCTTCAAGACAACTATACAGCTATGTGGAACTTGTTGCTCCGACGCCGATGTCTGTGCTCATCCTTGGTGCATCTGGCACAGGCAAGGAGTATGTGGCACGCAGAATACACGAATTAAGTCAGCGTCACGACCGTCCATTCTTTGCTCTCGACTGTGGAGCAATACCACGCGACGTGGCGGCATCCGAATTCTTTGGTCATAAGAAGGGTGCCTTCACAGGTGCCGATACCGACAAACGTGGCGCTTTTGAGATGGCTAATGGTGGCACTCTATTCCTTGACGAGGTGGGCAATCTTAGCTACGACGTGCAGGTGCAATTGCTTCGCGCTCTGCAGGAACGTCGTATCCGACCCGTAGGAGGTACAGAAGAAATACCTATAGACATACGTCTGGTGTGCGCCACTAACGAGAATCTGGCTGAGGCTGTTGCTGATGGAGGATTCCGCGAAGACCTATACCATCGCATCAACGAGTTTACTATATACATGCCAAAGCTGTCAGAACGTGGCACCGACCTTTTTCTCTTTGCCGACCTATTTGTGCGTCATGCCAACGAGGAACTCGACCGCGATGTGGAAGGATTCGATTCGGCTGCTGCCGAGATGCTTGCCTCGCACCCATGGACAGGCAATTTGCGCGAGCTTAACAATGTGGTAAAGCGTGCCGTATTGCTGACACGTGGCAAATATATTACGCCACTTGAACTGTCGCAAGCCATGCCTCCGTCTCAGCCAGAGCCTACAAAGGCGCTGCACGACGAAGATAGCGAGCGTTCGCGAATAGTTGCTGCCCTAAGACAAACCAATGGCAACAAGGCTGCCGCTGCACGCTTGCTGGGTATAGACCGTAAGACTATATACAACAAAATAGAGCGATTGGGCATTTAGCTCTCAATCGCTCTTTTTATTTCTGTTGTTTTACTTCAAAAAGTATATAATATTATTTGCCCATTTAATATAATATACTT
>ERZ1026870.280-NODE-280-length-31404-cov-6.509905_pt1 | contig 31404 bp, 26 predicted proteins | sample MGYA00380165_ERZ1026870 | MGnify/ENA primary metagenome ERZ1026870 (study PRJEB33269, sample SAMEA4719801) | human gut metagenome | biome: human-associated habitat; feature: organic feature; material: feces | place: Cameroon | collected 2013-10 ...
GATCAGTGAACATGCAGGATCTTTCCGAACTCATCGAGTCCGCGCGTCAGGACTTTGCCCAGGCAGAGCAGCCCGCTGCCCTGGAAGACGCCAAGGCCAAGTATATAGGCAAGAGCGGCGCAGTGACGGCTCTCATGAAGAGCCTCGGCCAGCTCGCCCCTGAGGAGCGCCGTGCACGCGGTCAGGAAATCAACAAGGCCAAGGCCGCCATCGAGGCTGCGCTCAACGCCCGTCGCGAACAGCTCGCTCAAGCCGCCATGCAGGCCAAGCTTGAAAGCGAGGCCATCGACGTGACGCTCCCGGGGCGCGTGCGCTCCGAAGGAGGCGTCCATCCCGTCATGCGGACTTGGATGCGCATCGAGGAGATCTTCCGCTCCATCGGCTTTGACGTGGCCGACGGTCCCGAAATTGAAAGCGACTGGTTCAGCTTCACGGCGCTCAACAATCCGCCCAACCATCCCGCCCGTTCCATGCAGGATACTTTTTACGTGGACCGATGCGACGAAGACGGCCGTCAGCTGCCGCTTCGCCCGCACACGTCGCCCATGCAGGTGCGCTATGCCCGCACGCACGAGGCTCCGATCAAGGTCATTGCGCCGGGGCGCACCTATCGCGTTGACTCCGACGCCACGCACTCGCCGATGTTTCATCAGGTGGAAGGCCTGTGGATCGGCGACGACGTGAGCTTCACCGACCTTAAGGGCGTCTACAGCGACTTCCTGCGCCGCTTCTTTGAAACCGAGGATCTCGTCGTGAGGTTCCGACCGTCCTACTTCCCGTTCACGGAGCCGTCTGTTGAAGTTGACATGATGTTCACGAGCGGTCCGCGCAAGGGCAAGTGGCTCGAGATTTCGGGTGCGGGCGAAGTGCACCCGAACGTCGTGCGAAACTACGGTCTTGATCCCGAGAAGAACATCGGCTTCGCGTTCGGCTCCGGCCTTGAGCGTCTGACGATGCTCCGCTACGGCATCGACGACCTTCGCCTCTTCTTCGAAGGCGACCTGCGCTTTCTGCGCCAGTTCAACTAATCGGGCCAACCATCGAAAGGAATTACCGACATGCTGTTTACAGAAGAGTGGCTGCGTCAATACGTCAATCCGCAGCTCAGCACCGAAGCGCTGGCCGAAACGCTTACGATGGCCGGTCTTGAGGTCGAGGAGGTTACGAGCGTGGCTCCCGCCTTTACGGGCGTCGTCGTGGCCGAGGTCCTCACCTGCCGCGATCATGAAAACTCCGACCATCTCCATGTCTGCGAAGTGAACGCAGGCACCGGCGAGCCCCTTCAGATCGTTTGTGGAGCTCCGAACGTACGTGCCGGCATCAAGGTCGCATGCGCCACGATCGGCGCCGTTCTGCCGGGCGACTTCAAGATCAAGAAGTCGAAGCTCCGCGGCGTCGTCTCCATGGGCATGCTTTGCTCGGCCCGAGAGCTCGGCATCAGCGATGAACACAGCGGCATCTGGATTCTTCCGGACGACGCGCCGATCGGCATTGACATCCGCGAGTACGCCAAGCTCGACGACGCCAAGATCGAAATCAAGCTCACGCCAAACCGCGGCGACGCTCTTTCCGTTACAGGCGTTGCCCGCGATCTTCATGCCGTGACCGGTGCTCCGCTCGTCATGCCCGCCATGGATCCGGTGCCTGCTACCTGCGACTGCGTCAAGCCTGTTCGAATCGAAGCGCCGGACCTCTGCGGACGCTTCACGGGCCGTGTGATCCGGGGCCTCAATCCGGCGGCCGAGACGCCGCAATGGATCCGCGACCGCCTTGAACGCGCCGGCATGCGCCACATTTCCGCACTCGTTGACATTTCGAACTACGTCATGCTCGAGCTCGGTCGTCCGACGCATTTTTTCGATCTGGCCAAGCTCGAGGGTGACTGCATCACCGTGCGCTGGGCCCGAGAAGGCGAAAAGCTCACGCTGCTCAACGGTGAGACGGTAGATCTGACGCCTTACTACGGCGTTGTTTGCGACGGCGATGCGCCCTCCTGCATTGCCGGCATCATGGGCGGCGACAAGAGCGGTGTCTCCGACTCGACGACCGATCTCTTCATTGAAGCTGCTTTCTGGCATCAGCAGGCCATCCAGGGCCGTTGCCGAAAGCTCAACTTCTCGACCGACGCTGCCTATCGCTTCGAGCGCGGCGTCGATTTCGGCACGAACGCGCGGCACATGGAATACGTCACCCGGCTCGTTCTTGAGATTTGCGGAACGCCGGAAACCCGCGTGGGTCCGGTGGACGACCAGATCGTCAACCTTCCCGTGCGCAACCCCGTCACGATGCGCGTCTCACGTTGCCTGAAGGTGGTTGGCATGGACATCCCCGTCGAGGCGATGCACAACACGTTCTCGCGCCTGGGTTTTGAATATGAATTTGACGGAGAGGTCTTCACGGTTCAGGCTCCGTCGCACCGCTTCGACATTGAAATTGAGGAGGATCTCATCGAAGAGGTCGCCAGACTCTACGGCTATGAAAAGCTCCCCGATCGCCCGCCGCTTGCCCGCATCGCGATGAAGTCTCCGAAGGAGGCCTCGCGTTCAGGACATGCGCTTCGTCGCGAAATGGCCGTCCTCGGCTATCAGGAGCTCATCAACTTCTCGTTCGTTCCTGAAGCTTGGGAAAAGGACTTCGCCGGCAACGATGCGCCGATTCGTCTTCTCAACCCGATTGCGAGCCAGCTCTCCGTCATGCGCACGCAGCTCGTGGGCGGCCTTGTGGACATCCTGAAGTACAACCTCAACCGCAAGGCCGAGCGCGTTCGGGTGTTCGAGCTCGGTCGCGTGTTCTTCCCGGATCCCGCCGTGCTCGATGGCCCGTGGTCCGTCAAGGGCGTGCGCCAGCCGTCCCACATCGCCGGCCTTGCCTACGGCACGGCCAGTGACGTGCAGTGGGGCGTTGAATCCCGCCGCGTCGATTTTTACGATGTCAAGGGCGACGTTGAGCGCCTCGTCGCACCTCTCAAGGCTCGCTTTGTGAAGGAAGTTTTCCCGGCCCTTCATCCGGGACGCAGCGCAGCCGTCTATGTGGGCGAAAAGCGCATCGGGTGCATCGGCGAACTGCATCCGAAGCTCGTACACGACTACGGCCTTCCGAATGCGCCTGTCGTCTTCGAGCTTGAGGTCGATCCGCTGCTTGCGCTAGAGCTGCCGCGCTACGTGCCGGTGAGCAAGTTCCAGCCGATGCGTCGCGATATTGCCGTCGTGGTCCCGGCGGAATTTGAAGTGCAGGTTCTCATGGACGCCGTTCATGACGCCCGCGTTTCCGATGCGCGCCTCGGAGCGCTCGTCTCCTTTGAACTCTTCGACCTTTACCGTCCGAAGACTGAGGAAGGCGAGGCCGAGAAGTCGCTTGCCTTTGCCGTCGAGCTGAACTCGACGGGTGAGGAAGCGCTGGCCGAGGCTGAGGCCGACGCAGCGATGCGGGCCCTCGTCGAAGTGCTCGAACGCGCCGGTGCGCGTCTTCGCGCTTGATTAACGTCTTCATCGGGCAGCCGGCATCCTCTTGTCGAGGAAGCCGGCTGAAAAAACCTCATGAAAACTTTTACTGAATCAGGCGTCCTCTTTCCGGATGATTGGGAGGACGAACCCGAAGAATCCGCACCCCCGTTTTCGACGTCCAAACATGCGGACAACGAGAAGGTGAGGGACGAGACGGCGAAGCCCGCACGCCTGCGCAGAACGGCGGACGACGAAGCATGCGGGACGCCTTGTCTCAAACGGGCGGACCTCGTCGAGATGCTCTGCGCGAAGCACGGTCTTGAACTCTCTGAGAGCCGAGCCTATGTTGCGAAGTTCTTCGACGTGATCTTTGCGCACCTTGCCGATGGCCATCAGGTCAAGCTCTCCGGACTCGGCAAATTCTCTCTGCGCCTCAAGGCGCCGAGACCTGCGCGCAATCCCTGGACGGGCGATGCTGTCATGATCGAAGAGCGTACGGTGGTCTGCTACCAGTCGTCCGACACCCTTAACAGCCGCATTTCCGAGAGTCTCGGTGAGTTGAAAAAGGCGTCGAAAGTGCTTGAAGATGAAGGTGGCATACCTTAAATGCGGTATTTGAAGAATTACTCTTGCTTTTTTCGAGTGAGTGGGGTAAACTTCAAATCCTTCGGGGCGTAGCGCAGCCTGGTAGCGCACTTGCATGGGGTGCAAGGGGTCGCGAGTTCGAATCCCGCCGCCCCGACCAAATCCAGGAAAAGAGGTTGTTCAGCGATGAACAGCCTCTTTTTTTTGCGGATGGCGGGTTCTATTGGCATAAGGTTCTCTTGAGATTGGCGGTCTAACATGCGCATGTCAGGCGTTCGCATTGCGGCGGGCGCCCCTTTGAATCAATGACCCCCAGGAGAGACAACATGACGCCGCAGGAAGCAGTCAGCGCATTTTTCAACACCATGAGGAGCGAGACCGATCAGGCGGGCCTCATGTATTCGCAGTTTGCCGTCGTGCAGGCGCTCGACGATCTTATTGACCGTTGGGAGGATCTCAATCCTATCGCCCGCGACAAGGCCGGCAGCCGCACCCGAGAGTGGCTAGAGCATCTTGAGACCGTTTTTAGGACGATGAGCACCGAAGAGCTTTGCGCCCACAAATTCGACTTCTCTGCCGAACTGCGGGAGATTGCAGATCGAGGTCTTACGGAAGACCGTGTCATTCCAGACTACCGCGGCGACAATTTTCAGCGAGTTGCGCAGGCTCGCGCAATTCTCGCCGACGGCATCTACAGTTCCGTCCACGGCGTCATCGCTCACATAAAGGAGCAGGGATGTCCGTACGCGCTCCATGCAACGAGCCTTGAGATCGTCCGCAAGCTTGCCAAAATCGACGTCGAGCGTTTCGGCAAAGAGGACTGTCCGGGCCAGCTGAAGATGATTGAGACGATCGAGTCGCTTCGGGGCTGACGCTAGGCGGCTTGTTCGGATTGCTGCGTGTTGCGACGCTTCACGCCTTCGTAGATACGTTTGGTAAGATCGAGACATGCGGCCGGCGGCCGTCGCCGCATCGGTCAGTAACTGAGGAGAGGATTGTGCGCATTGCTTTCAAACTTCTGCCGGTCGTTGCCGGCATCTTCGCCGCGGCCTTTGCCGCTCCGTCCCATGCCGTTGGCGGCCCGAGCGGCATGAAGGTTGGCTACGCCGTGCAGGGAACGCTTGGCGAGACGATCGTGAATCCCTATGGACTGGCGCCGCTCACCGCCGTCATCAAGAACGGCGGCTACGTGCTCAAGCACGCGACGGTTCGCATCGTCCCCAAAAAGGGCGGTCAGGAGATCAAGTATGATGTCGGCCCTCAGACGCTTCGCACCCACGGCGGGATTCCGGTCTTTGGACTCTACGCCGGATGGCGCAACACGGTCGAGGTGACCTACACGCGCGTTTTTTTGGGTGAAGAGAAGACCGTCACGGAAAGCTACGTCATCAATACGCAGCCGGCATGGTTTGAGACGACGGGCGACCCGGGGATGGCGCAGGAATTCATGAGCGCGAGCGTGACGAAGGAGGCTCCTAAGGAGTTTTCCGATCGTCTCTACTTCATCAACAATCTCGGGGCCGTTGACGCGCGCTCAAGTCGCGCGGTATGGAACAACCCCGTGGGCGGCGCCCTGCAGTGGAACAATCCGCCGCGAAACGCCATTCTCGATACGAAGGGGGAAATCCGCTGGTACATGAAGGCCGATCGCATCTATGATCCGGAGTCGCTCTACAGGGCGGGCATCATGATGGGATTTCATCAGAATCCCGACGGAGCGCTTTCGTGGGGCTACGGACAACGCTACGCCAAGTATGACCTGCTCGGTCGGGAGGTTTTCAACCGGCGCCTGCCGGCCAACTATGCGGACTTCAGCCACGCTATGATGCCTGCTGAAAACGGTCACTATTTCCTGCGGGTTGCCTCTCCCGATCTGAGGCGTGCCGACGACACGCGCGTGCGGACGGTCCGAGACGTCATCATCGAGGTGGACAACTCGGGTGAGGTTGTTGACGAGTGGCGTCTTTTTGAGATTCTTGATCCGAACCGCAATATTGTCCTGAAGTCCATCGACCAAGGCGCCGTTTGCCTCAACATCGACACAACCCAATCGGGCAAGACACTCTCGGCCGAGCAGCTCGCCAAGCTTGAGGCTCAGCACGCCTTCGGCGACATTGCGGGTACGGGGGCAGGCCGCAACTGGGCTCACGTCAACTCGGTTGATCATGATCCTGTTGACGACTCCATCATTCTGTCGTCCCGTCATCAGTCCGCCGTCGTCAAGATCGGCCGCGATAAACAGGTAAAGTGGATTCTCGCCGCTCCCAATGGCTGGCGTGACGGCCTCAAGGACAAGGTTCTCACCCCTGTTGGCAAGGACGGCAAGCCCCTCGCTTGCCGCATCGGCAAGTGCGAAGGAGGCTTTGACTGGACTTGGACCCAGCACACTGCTTGGAAGATCGACGAACTGAGCAAGGGTGACGTCGTCTATGTCTCCGTGTTCGACAACGGCGACGGCCGCGCCTTCGTGCAGCCCGAGAACCCGAAAGAGAAGTACAGTCGCGCAGTCGTCTACAGAATCGACCAGAAGGCGATGACCGTCGAACAGGTCTGGGAATACGGCAAGGAAAGAGGTCACGAGATCTACTCGCCGATTACGTCTTCCGTTGAATATCAGGCCGACAAGAATTCTGTTGTCGTTTACTGGGCGAGCATTGGTACGGGCAGCAAGACCGGTCCGGCGCCCGTGTTGACGGAATTTCGCTGGGGAGAGACAAAGCCGGCTTTCGAAATGCAGCTGAAGGGCGGTCTCGGCTACCGAGCGCTGCCGATAGACGCTCAGAAGGCCTTCGTTCGCTGATCAGCACGTGACTTTTGAACGGATGAGAAAAGGAGGATTCCTCGCAGGGTCCTCCTTTTTTTTGCGGTTGCGGCGTCATGCGGGGTGCGGAGACAGACGTCAAAAAAAAGCCCGGCCGAAAACCCGGCCGGGCGTGCAAGAGATCGCGGAACTACCAGATTCCGCAAATGAACCGAAAGAGGAACACGCGTTCTGCCGGCCTCTGGCAGAACGGAGGGGAGGAGATTGAGACCCCTGATGTCCCTTTCCATGTGATGCATGGTAACCCGACTGCGTTCGGGTGTGGTTAAGGTCCGAATAAGAATCCGACTAAATCACTAGGTTTTTGATCTTGCGCAATAAATGAGAACGTTTCTTAAGTGCTTTTAAGGAAATGGCCCCTCTGTCCGGGTGTTCATTGTCATGAAAACGTCATGAAATATTCACGGCGGCGTCAAGCCGGGTGTTCATACTGCGCACATGTGCAGGAGAACAGCACCTGCACAACTTTTCAAATTGAATGGAACATATATTCATCATGCAGAACACCATCTTTTCCCGCCGCCGCGTCGTGACCCTTGTGTGCGCCGCTTCCGCTCTTGCCGCTTGCGGCACGTCGTTTGCAGCCGGCACGGTCAACGTCAACGGCTCCACGACGGTTCTTCCGGTCATGCAGCAGGTGTCCGAAGCCTTCATGGAGAAGAATCCCGGGGTCGTCGTAACGATTTCCGGCACGGGATCCGGCAACGGCATCAAGGCGCTTCGCGACAAGATGACGGATGTGGCCATGTCGAGCCGCGACCTCAAGAGCAAGGAAAAGAAGGACTTCGAAGCTCACGGCATCAATCCCGTCAAGATTCCTGTCGCGCTTGACGCCATCATTCCGGTCGTTTCTCCGAAGAACGCCGTCGTCTCTCTTACGATGGAGCAGTTGCGCGATCTCTTTGCCGGAAAGATCAAGAACTGGAAGGAGCTCGGCGGCGCCGACGCTCCCGTGGTCGTGGTCGGCCGCGATTCGTCTTCAGGCACGTTCGAGTCCTGGCAGGAACTCGTCATGGGCAAGACCCGCGTCTCTCAGCGTGCGCTCCTTCAGAGCTCTTCGGGCGGTGTCGTCCAAGCCGTGGCCGGAAATCCGAATGCCATCGGCTACATCGGCGTGGGCTATCTCGACAGCCAGGTCAAGGGGCTCGTCGTCAACGGCATTAAGCCTGGTGCCGATACCGCCAAGAACGGCACCTGGCCCATCTCGCGCGAACTCTATCTCTTCACCTCCGGTGAGCCGCAGGGCGACGCCAAGAAACTCGTCGACTACGCTCTTTCCGCCGAGGGCCAGCAGTTCGTTTCCAAGTCCGGCTTTGTTCCGCTCAAGTAATCGCCTGACCGGCGAACAGCAAGCGGCCAATACAACCGATTGAAGCACGCCGGCCGATCGCCCTCGATTCGGCCGGCGTTCGTTTAAGTTCCGAAAAGATCCCGCTTCTTCAAGGATCCCTCATGCTCAACTACAGATCAGCAGACACGCTGTTCCGGAGAGCTTCAGGCAGCGTGGCCTGCGTGAGCGTGCTCGCTCTGGCGGCCATCGTGCTTTTCCTGCTCGCACAGGCTCTTCCGATTTTCAAGGACGTCCATATCTGGGATTTCCTATTTACGACGGACTGGTATCCGACTGATGAGCCGCCCGTCTTCGGCCTCGGCGCCATGATTGTCGGCTCCTTTTCCGCCGCCGTCCTGACCGCCGTCATTGCGGTGCCGCTCGGCGTCCTGACCGCCGCGGCTCTGCACTGTGCGGTTCCCGCTTGGGCCGCCCGAATTCTCAAGCCCGTCATTGAACTGATGGCGGCTCTGCCTTCGGTTGTCATCGGCTTCATCGGCATGGTGATCGTCGCGCCGTGGCTTCAGAACACGTTCAATCTGCCCACCGGGCTCAATCTCTTCAATGCCGGCTTGATGCTGGCCTTCATGTGCATTCCGACGATCGCCTCCATTTCCGAGGACGCCCTTCGGAACGTGCCGGGCGCGCTTCGCGAAGCCTCCCTTGCTCAGGGCGCCACCCGCTGGGAGACGCTCTGCCGCGTCGAACTTCGCTGGGCCATGGGCGGCATCGGCACGTCCGTCATGCTTGGACTCTCGCGCGCCATCGGCGAAACGATGGTCGTGCTGATGGTCGCGGGCGGTGCGGGCATCATTCCCGAAAGCATCTTCGATCCCATCCGTCCCATGACGGCAGGCATCGCGGCCGAGATGGCCGAGGCCGCCGTGGGCGGCGAGCACTACCATGCGCTTTACGCCGCGGGCCTGCTGCTCTTCCTCATTACCTTCGCCTTCAATCTCGCCGCGTGGTACCTCACGCGCCGTCTCTCCCTGAGGAGCGCATGATGAAAGATCTCAAGATGCGCAGGCTTTCCGGTCTTGCCGGCTTTTCCGTGATGCGCGGTGCTGCGCTGGTATGCGTGCTCTCGCTTGTTTCGATGCTCGGCGTCATCATCTGGAGCGCCATGCCGGCCATGAGCTGGGAGTTCTTCACCGAAGCGCCGCGCAACATGATGAGCGAAGGCGGCATCTGGCCCTGCATCGTGGGCACCTTCCTGCTTGCTGCGGGTGCCCTCGTGATCGCGTTGCCTCTCGGCGTCATGAGCGCCGTGTTTCTCAACGAATACAACCTCGACTCTCCCGTCATCACCGTAATTCGTCTTTCAATCGCAAACCTCGCCGGTGTGCCGTCGATCATCTTCGGGCTTTTCGGTCTTACGTTTTTCGTGGTTTTCTGCGGCTTCGGGGTGAGCCTTCTCTCGGGCATTCTCACGCTTGCCGTGCTGAGCCTGCCGATCATCATCAATACGACGGAAACGGCGCTCAAGCAGATCCCGCAGGATTGGCGCGAAGCCTCGCTCGCGCTCGGCGCAACGCGCTTTGAAACGATCATGAAGGTGATTCTGCCCAATGCCCTGCCGGGGATCCTGACGGGCGCCATCCTCGCGCTCGCCCGCGCTGCGGGCGAAACTGCGGCCGTGATGTACACCGGCACGGTCTTCTTTACCCAGAAGGATGGCGTCTCGCTTTTCGAGCCCGTCATGGCGCTTCCCTACCACGTCTACGTGATGGCAACGTCCGGTACGAACATCGAAGGCACCCGCCATCTCCAGTATGGAACCTCGCTCGTTCTCGTTGCGCTTGTTTTTCTGATGAGCCTCGGCGCCATCATCCTGCGCGAACGCCGCCGCTCCCGCTGAGACGACCGCGGACGGCATTGAACTGACTTGAAAAGAAACGAACATGAACAGCATTGATCAAAACAACATGACCGCCATGAACCTCGATGGACTTCCGACGAAGATCGCGGTGAACGATCTAAACGTTTGGTACGGCAAGTTCCACGCCCTCAAGCACATCACGCTCGCCATTCCGGAAGGTCGGGTGACGGCCTTCATCGGACCGTCGGGCTGCGGCAAGTCGACGCTTCTGCGCACCTTCAACCGCATGTATGCCCTCTATCCGGGGCAGCGCGCGGAAGGTGAGCTGATGCTCGACGGGGTCAACATTCTTTCGGGCACGATCGACGACTGCACGCTCAGAAGTCGCGTCGGCATGGTTTTCCAGCGTCCGACGCCGTTTCCCATGAGCATCTACGACAACATTGCCTATGGCATCCGTCTTCGCGAAAACGTTTCCAAGTCCGAGCTTGATGACCGTGTCGAATGGGCCCTCAAGAAGGCGGCGCTCTGGAACGACGTCAAGGACAAGCTGCGCGAACCCGGCACGAGTCTGTCGGGCGGCCAGCAGCAGCGTCTGTGCATCGCTCGCGGCATCGCCGTCAAGCCCGAGGTTCTGCTTCTCGATGAACCGTGCTCGGCGCTGGACCCGATTTCAACCGCCCGCATCGAGGAACTCATCGAGGAGCTGAAGAACGACTACACGGTCGTCATCGTGACCCACTCCATGCAGCAGGCCGCCCGCGTCTCGGACTACACGGCCTTCCTCTACTTGGGCGAACTCATCGAAGCCGGTCCAACGGCCGACATCTTCACCCGCCCGCAGAAAAAGGCGACGGAAGACTACATTACCGGCCGCTTCGGTTAAAAAAGAAAGGAATCGACATCATGAACCACATCGTCAAAAGCTACGACCGCGATCTTGAGGAAGTGCTCGCGGAAGTAACCGCCATGGGCAAGCTCGTGCGCGAGCAGCTCGTCAAGGCGGCTGATGCTCTGGAAAAGCTAGACGCTGATGAGGCTCGAGCCGTCATGAGCCGCGATGCCGAGGTGAACGGCTACGAGGTTTCCGTGGATGCGCGCATCGAGTCCGTCTTCGCACGCCGCCAGCCCGCAGCGCGCGATCTTCGCACGCTCATCGGCATGAGCCGCGTCTCCGTCGACTTTGAGCGCATGGGCGACGAAATCCGCAATATGGCCGTCAGTGTTCTTGAACTCAAGGGGCTTGATGCCTCTCTTCTTGAAAACCGTTCCGCCATCATCATGGCCGTCAGCACGGTCGCGCACATGATCGACGACTCGATCCTGGCGCTCTCGCGGCTCGACACGACGCTCGCGCGCGAAGTCATTGCCCGAGACCGGCTTGTTGACGACGTCTACCGCACAACGCTCCGGAGCTTGATCGTGCACATGATGCAGGATCCGTCGGCGACCGAGGGTGCCATTGCGCTCACCTGGATCGGTCGCTCGCTCGAACGCGCGGGCGATCACGTCAAGAATGTGTGTGAGGCCGTGATCTACATCGAAGAAGGTGCGGACGTGCGCCACGAGTTCTATACTGGCAAAATGGATGCCGGCCGAAACGGTTCCGCCGAAGGCTGATCCACCCCACAACTACTGCGACAAGGCATCTATGGCAAAACTGCTAACCGTCGAGGACGAAACCGCCATCCGCGAGCTCCTCGCCTTTATCTGCGAGACGGACGGCCACGAGGTCGTCAAGGCGGCCACCCTTGCCGAGGCCCGCGCCGCGCTGCACTCGGGCGGGCTCGATCTCATTCTTCTTGACGTGATGCTGCCCGACGGCTCAGGCTTCGACTTTCTGCGCGAAGTCCGGGCCGATGCCGACAACGCGTCGGTGCCTGTCGTGATGATCACCGCCCGCGGCGACGAAGCGGACCGCGTCGAAGGGCTTGATGCCGGCGCAGACGACTATGTCGTCAAACCTTTCATGCCCCGTGAACTCACTGCCCGCATTCGTGCCGTGCTTCGCCGAGCAAGTGCTGAGGGGCGGGCGCGCGAGGCGGCGGTGCAGCCCGTCGATGACCGTCTGGAGGAGATCGTTCGCTGCGGCCCGCTCCTCATGAACGAGACGCGGTTCGAGGCGACGGCCGACGGCGCCCCTCTCAAGCTGAGCGTCAAGGAGTTCAGGCTTTTGCTTCTCTTTGCCTCTCGTCCGGGACGCGTCTTCACTCGAGGTCAGCTTCTTGAGCACGTCTGGGGCAACGCCTTTGTTGATGAACGAACGGTGGACGTACACATGCTGCGCCTTCGCAAGGCGCTTGCGGGGACGGCGGCGGAAAACCTCATTGAAACCGTTCGCGGTGTCGGCTACCGCTGCCGTCCGCTCGATTGAGTTGAATCAACTGAGCTGAATCGACTGAGCTGAAGAAGGCTCGAAGCTTGACCGCTCTTGGCATGAGCGCATTCGCGTCAATGTCAAGACTTGAGGAAGGAAACGACATGTCCGAAGTGATGTCGGCCCGAGGGCGCCGAACCCAGTTTCTCGGCATTTTGATCGTGGGCGGCCTGATCGTTGTTGCGCTCATCTCGGCTGTTCTTTGGCTGAGCGTTGCGGGAAATGCGGCCGCGCTCTTTTTCTGCATGGGCGTTTCGGTCTTTGCGCTCCTGGCCGTCTATGCGGGCAAGCTCATCGTGGATGAGGAGCACTACATGCAGGCGCGGCTCGAAGCGCGCGACGCACGCTATCGGCAGACGCTTGAGCTCCTTCCCGAAGGGGTCGTCATCCTCAAGGGAGAGGAAGGCATCATTGAATGGGTCAACACCATGGCGGGAGCACATCTCGGGATCACGCCGGAAGATGTCGGGACGGTCTTATGCGACAAGATTTCCTCTGCTCAGCCCGACTTTTGCGCGTGGCTGAGGTCGCGGGACTTCTCGCGCCATTATGCGCTGGAGGCGGGCGGCGGCTCCATGCTTCTAGATGCGGCCGTCGTGGCGCCCGACGAGCGCCACACCATCATCGTTACTCATGACGTAACGGAACGTCGACGAGTCGACGACATGCGTCGCGATTTCGTCGCCAACGTCTCCCATGAGCTGCGTACGCCGCTCACCGTCATTGCAGGCTTTCTCGATCTTGCCGACATGGACGTGCCGCCGGAGCTTAGAAAGCGCCATCTCGTGCTCATGCGTGATCAGACCGCCCGAATGAAGCGGCTCACCGACGATCTTCTCATGCTTTCGAAGTTGGAGAACCGAGACGAACGGGCTGCCGATCAGCCCGAGCTCATCGACATGTCAGCCCTTGTTGACGATGCCGTGCGAGAGGGCATGGCCTACTCGAATATGCAGCACAAATTCGAGGTCAAGCACGAGGATCTGTCTCTTCTCGGCTATCCGGAGGAGATTCGCAGTGCGGTGCTCAATCTCATCACCAATGCTGTTCGCTACACCCCCAGAGGCGGCCGAATTCAGGTTGTCTGGAAGCGCGTCGGCACGGGGGCGGTGCTCACGGTGGCCGACACGGGCATCGGCATCGCGCCCGAACATCTGCCTCGAATCACCGAACGCTTCTACCGTGTCGACAAGGGCCGCTCGAGAGACACGGGCGGTACGGGACTTGGGCTTGCCATTGTCAAGCACGTCATGCGCCGAGCGGGCGGTGAGCTCATCGTCCACTCGACGCCCGGGGAAGGTTCGAAGTTCATGCTTCGTTTCCCTGAGGAAAGACTCTTTTCGGGGCGTTATCTCTAGTGCGGGCAGGCTTCTTGCGAACGGAGCCTGTGCTGGCATGCTCCGCCGGGCGCGATGGGCTAAAATCAGACGGTCTCTTCCACCGAAGTTCGCAGAATTTCCATGCATATTCTTGTCTCCAACGATGACGGCTATCGCGCGCCCGGCATCCAGGCACTGGCCCAGGCCATGCGCCGCTTCGGCCGCGTGACGGTCGTTGCGCCGGACCACAATCATTCCGGCGCATCCAATTCGCTCACGCTTAACCGTCCGCTTACCGTCGAACATCAGGACGGCGACAGCCTCTACGTGCTCTCGGGAACGCCGTCCGATTGCGTGCATGTTGCGCTCACGGGGTTGCTTCCAAAGCCGGACCTCGTGGTCTCGGGCATCAACTGCGGCGCCAATATGGGCGACGATACGATGTACTCGGGTACGGTTGCGGCCGCCATTGAAGGGTATCTCTTCGGCATTCCCTCCATCGCCTTTTCTCAGATCGACAAGGGGTGGGCGGAGCTCGATTCGGCGGCCAAGATCGCACAGCTCGTCGTTGAACGGTATCTGGAAAGCCGCGAGGACGAACGAGCCGTGCTTCTCAACGTCAACATGCCCAACATGCCCGTGGAGGCGCTCAAGGGGATTCGCGGCACTCGTCTCGGGAAGCGGAACTGCGCCGAAAGCGTCATCCGCGAAATGAGCCCGAGGGGCTTTCCGATTTACTGGCTCGGTGCGGCCGGCAAGCCTGCCGATGCGGAAGAGGGCACGGACTTCTGGGCGACCTCTCACGGCTATGTTTCCGTGACGCCGCTGCAGGTCGATCTCACGAACTACAAGCAGGTGCCGACCGTCCGAAGCTGGATGGACGGTCCCGCAGTCTGATTTTCGTTAGGCTCAGAATCACACATGAAGAAAACCGTACGCATTCTGTCGATTTCCGTCGCGGCGGCCGCCGCGACCTTCCTTTCGGGTTGCTCCAGCGTGGACATGGGGCCGGCCGCGGTTGTCGACCATTCCACCTACGGTGACGGTGCCGCGAACGCGTCCGTCCAGACGCCAAGCCTATTGCCGGGCGGGGTGGTCGACTCCGGCCGCACTCATGCGGTGGCGCCGGGTGATACCATCTACAACATTTCCGTTCGTTACGGACTCTCGGCCGAACAGCTCCAGCAGCTTAATGCCATTACCGATCCGACGCAGCTTCGCGTGGGGCAGGTGCTGAGACTTCCGGCCTCCGTCGCCGCGCCGCGGACCTACGTCGCCAATCCGCAGGTTCGCGTGAGTCGCGTGACAAGCGATACCGTGCTTCAGACCGCGCCCATCCGCGAGGCTGAGACGACGCCCGCCTCTGAGGCGACGGCTGAAAATGCCGTTTCGGCGCAGGCCAATACCGCTCTTGAGGAAGCCGCCGCCAAGAAGGCCGTGGCTGAAGCTGCCGCACAAAAGGCGCGGGCCGAAGCCGAGGCGGCAAAGACGCAGGTCGAACAGAAGCTCAACGCCGTCACGCCCGGTCAGCGCATGATCTGGCCGGTGAGGGGCAAGATCACGAGCGATTTTGCGAAGAACAAGCGCGGCCTTGACATCACCGGCACCCAGGGTGACGTGGTCGTCGCCGCCATGCAGGGCGAAGTCATCTGGGTCGGCACGCTCAAGGGCTATTCCGGTACGCTCATCGTGCTCAAGCACACGCCGACGCTCATCACCGCCTACGGCGGCCTCGAGCGTGTGGCGGTCTCGCAGGGCGCAAAGATCAAGTCCGGTCAGAAGCTCGCCGATCTAAAGGGTGATACGCTGCGGTTCGAGGTCCGGGAGACGGGCAATTGCGTTGATCCGCTCAAGTATCTCAACAAGCGTTGATCGGAAAACAGACCAAAAAGAGCGCCGGCATCACCGTCAGGCGCTCTTCTTTTTGGTAAAGTCTCCTACCTGAATTTTTGTGGACGGCCGGTTGAAGTCGGCCATCCCGGGATCCCCGTGTTAAATAGAGAGTCAAGAGTCATGGCACGACGCAAAGAGAAAACCCCCGAATGCTTCACCGTAGAGGTTGAACGCCTTGATCAGGAAGGCCGAGGCGTAGGTCATCACGACGGCAAGGTCGTATTCATCGAGGGCGCCCTGCCCGGTGAGCTCGTCACCTACGAGCGAATTCGCAACAAGCCCAACTTCGAAATCGGTCGCGTCTCCCAAGTTCACCGCGAGAGCGTGCAGCGTGTCAAGCCCCGCTGCCCCAAGTTCGGCCACGGGCCCGGGAGCTGCGGAGGCTGCGCAATGCAGCATCTTGAGCCCCGCGCCCAGGTTGCCTACAAGGAACGCACGCTCATGGACACGCTCTGGCATATCGGCCGGGTGCGCCCTGAGCAGATCATTACGCCGATCTACGGGCCGTTCTGGAACTACCGCCACCGCGCCCGCCTGACGGTCCGCGACGTCGCCAAGAAGGGCGGCGTTCTGGTGGGCTTTCATGAAAAGTCCTCTTCCTACGTCGCGGAAATGACGGGCTGCCACATTCTGACGAAGAATGTCTCCGACATGATCATGCCGATGCGCGAGCTCGTCTCGAAGCTCTCCATTCGCCAGCGCATGCCGCAGATCGAGGTTGCCGTCGGCGGCAACGGCCGCACGGCTCTCGTTTTCCGTGTTCTTGAGACGCCGACCGAAGATGACATGGCGATTCTCAACGCTTTCGGAGCCGAACACAAGGCCGACATCTGGCTCCAGCCCAAGGGCCCCGACTCTGCTTATCCGGTTGATCCCGCCAATATCGATGCGCTCGGTCTGCAGCTCCCCGAGTTCGGCGTGCGCATCAACTTCAAGCCGACCGACTTCACGCAGGTCAATCATGAGCTCAACGAGACGATGGTGGGCCGTGCCGTGCGTCTTCTCGGCGTCGAACCCGACCACAAGGTGGCGGACTTCTTCTGCGGTTTGGGGAATTTCACGCTGCCGCTCGCCACGCGCTCCGCGCACGTTACCGGCATCGAAGGTTCCGATGCGCTCGTCGCCCGCGCGCGACAGGGAGCAGCCGACAACGGCCTTGCCGAAAAGACCGACTTCGTGGCTCGCAACCTTTTCACGTGGTGTGATCAGGATTGGGAAGCTCTCTGGAAGAAGATGGGGGGTATCGACCGCGTTCTCATCGATCCGCCCCGCGAAGGTGCTCTTGCATTATCCCGTGTTCTTGCCGCTACCGACAAGCGTCCGGCCCGCATCGTCTACGTTTCCTGCAATCCCGCGACGCTCGCTCGAGATTGCGCCATCCTGCATCATGAGGGTGGTTGGCGAATCCGGGCGGCGGGCATCATGAACATGTTCCCGCACACGGGCCATGTGGAGTCCATCGCCGTGCTTGAGCCGGGCCCCAAACCCGAAAAGAAGACCGAAGAGGCCGAAGCCATTGAACGTCGGATCGCAGCTTCGGGTGATGACGAAGTCAAGATGAATTTGCCGCAGTAAGCTGCAACGGACGATGCGTACGCCGGCTCCGCCGCAATGACAGCTAAAAGTTGTTGTGATGGAAATTGCCGCGGCAAAAGTCGAAAAAAGCGCCGGACGCGTCCCGTTCCGGCGTTTTTTCTCAGAAGCCGCGATGTATGTCCGAATGAGGCTTCTTCAAACGCTTCAATGAGGAAGCGTGGTGGTGTCAGATAAGTCGAAATATGCTTTGCGGGCGGGTACAATGATCTGGTAAAGCCCGTCATGCAAGGAGGAACAGATCATGACCAGAGCAGCTGTGAGAGAAAGAGCGCAGGCCCGCAGGGAAGCCGATGCGGCCTTCAGGCAGGCGTTCGACAGCTACATGCTCGAGTGTTTCGCCAAGCCGGGTTTCAAACTCGAAAGCGAAGCCCAGTTGGCCGCGCGATTCGGCGTCACACGCTACAAGGTTCGAAAGGCCATCGAGGCACTCAACCAAGCAGGCGTTCTCGAGCGCGTCAAGCATGGCGGCTCTACCGTAAAGACGGTTACGCAGGAGGAGCTCGTTGATCGGGCCGAACATCTGTTGAGCGTCGCAGGCCTTCGTGCCGAGGAGTTTGAGCAGGCTGTCTCGGATCTCGTCTGCGGTCTCGTGCCCGTCATCATCGACAAGGTCGACCCGCAAAAACTTGCGGGGCTTGAGGCGATCGTTGAGTCGGTGTGCAGCGTGCGCACGCCTGCGGAGCGTCGACGTGCCGTTCTGGATTTCCTGACGGCGCTTGCCGCCCTCAGCGGCAACCGCTACACCGAGCTCTGCACCAGCGTTGCCATTCGGCAGGCCGCTCGCCGAGAGGTCTACGATCTCAAGCTTGATCCGGCTGAACTCACCGCAGCCTGCAGGGGCGTTCTCAAGGAACTTTTGAAGGGGCGCAGAAAAAAGGTCCTTGGGGAGCTCGAGGAGCTTTTCAGCTTGGTCTTTTCCACGCGCGCGACGACGAAGAAGGGGGCCGAGAAGGAAGAAAAGGTTGCTCGGGAGCGCAACTGATCGTCCGAGCTGCTTCCACCAGTTGAAATCGCCCCGGGTTCAGGGCTGCGTCTGTTCGTGATGCGTGCGTGAACAAAAAAAAGGCTCTTGGGGAGCCGCTTTGAGGGAGAGGCGCCTATTTGGCACGCGTCCAGGAATTCGGAGAATTGAGCGAGATGTTGAGAAGCCGTTGGAAAAGGCCCATCGCCATGCCGATGTGAGCGGCGGTGTCGCTGACTTGAGAGTCGGGCAGCGCATCGGGCGCCGTGTCGTGCACAAGTGCGAGAAAGGCGCGCGCAAGAGACTCCTTGTCTGCGCCTGGCGTCATTGCGGCCTGCGTCATGCGGGCGCGGATCGTGCTGTAGCGGTCGAGGTCGTCAGCGGAAAGCTTCGAGAAGATGGGGCGTCCGAGCGACTGGTCGACAAAGGTCTGCATCTGGAAGAGCGTCTTTTTTACAAGCTTTTCGTCGGCAAAGGCGGGAAGATTCTCGAGAGCGGCCCTCATGGCGACGGCCTGAAGATTGGCTGCCCAAAAGGCTTTGAAGCGGCGCTTGTCGGCTCCTCCGAGAAGCGGAAGCGGGCACAAGCTGACGCCGGCGGCCTTTGCCACCTCTTTGTTGAAGAGCGAGCCCGAAAGGTCCCGGATGCACCCGCCGAAAGTGACGCCGAGGTTTTCGGCAAAGATCTTGTCGACAGGGCGGTTGACGGGCGCATCGTGCTTTTCTTGGTTGTTGGTGGACATGGGCAGAAATCCGAAATGGGTGTGCCGGTAATTCGTAACACCTGCAATTCTGCCATGACTCACGCGGAGCTCGAAAGCAAAGTTACCCTGATTGGGTTGTAGCCAAAAGAAAAAGACGTGCGGTGCCGGAGGCGGGTGAGCGGCCTCGTGCTAAAATCACGAGTTCAGTACGAAAGGGGGCTAAGGTGCTCCCTTTTGTCGGTTTTTCCACGTCCCGGAGCCGTTTTTCCGGGCTTTTTCTGAGAGAACAAAATGGCTATTGAACGCACCCTCTCCATCATCAAGCCGGACGCCGTTGCCAAGAACGTGATCGGCAAGATCTATTCCCGCTTCGAAACGAACGGCCTCAAGATCGTCGCCGCTCAGATGCGTCAGCTTTCCCAGGCCGAAGCCGAAGGCTTCTACGCCGTTCACAAGGAACGTCCCTTCTTCAAGGATCTCGTCTCCTTCATGACGTCCGGCCCGGTCATGATCCAGGTTCTCGAAGGCGAAGGCGCCATCCTCAAGAATCGCGAACTCATGGGTGCCACCGACCCGAAGAAGGCTGCCGCCGGCACGATCCGCGCCGACTTCGCTGAAAGCATCGACGCCAACGCCGTTCACGGTTCCGACGCTCCTGAAACGGCCGCCGTTGAAATCGCTTACTTCTTCCCGGCTCTCGCCATTCACAGCCGCTGATCCGCTGCGAACTCAGTGAGGAAAAATACGTGACCGACAACGTCAAAGAGTCTGCCGCTCCCAAGGTGAACCTTCTCGACTTTGATCATGAGGGACTCACAGCTTGGTGCGCCGGCATCGGCGAAAAGGCCTTCCGTGCAACTCAGCTTTCGCGCTGGCTTCATCGCCATGTCGAAGGAGACTTCGACAGCATGACGAACCTTGCAAAAGCGTTTCGAGCCAAGCTGAAGGACATGGCCGAAGTGCGTCCTCCCGTGCCCATCACCGAGAAGAAGTCGGCTGACGGCACGCGCAAGTGGCTCTTTGACGTCGGCAACGGAAACGCGGTCGAATCGGTGTTCATTCCCGAGGATGACCGCGGAACGCTCTGCATCTCCACGCAGGCCGGTTGCGCCATGGGTTGCCTCTTCTGTTCCACGGGCAAGCAGGGCTTCAACCGAAATCTCACAACCGCCGAGATCGTGGGTCAGCTCTGGTGGGCCGAACGCGAACTGCGACGCGACGCAGGCGTGACGGATCCCAACGATCGAATCATCTCCAACGTTGTGCTCATGGGGATGGGCGAACCGCTTCAGAACCTCGATAATGTTCTGAGGGCGCTGCACATCTTCCTCGACGATAACGGCTACGGGCTTTCCCGCCGACGCGTCACCGTGTCTACTTCGGGCCTTGTCCGGCAAATGGACAAGCTGGCTGAAGACAGCCCCGTGGCGCTCGCCGTGAGCCTGCATGCGGGCAACGATGCGCTTCGCGACAAGCTCATGCCCGTCAACCGCAAGCATCCGCTTGCCGATCTGATGGCTGCGTGCCGACGCTATCTGAAGGTGGCGCCTCGTGACTTCATCACCTTCGAGTACGTCATGCTCGGCGGAATCAACGACCGCCTTGAGCAGGCCGACGAACTCGTCGAACTCGTGCGCCGCGAAAACGTGCCGTGCAAGTTCAACCTGATTCCCTTTAATCCCTTCACGCAGTCCGACCTGCGAAAGCCCGAACGCGAGCAGGTTCTTGCGTTCTGCCGCCGCCTCAACGAGGCAGGCATCGTAACAACGGTCCGCAAGACGCGAGGGGACGACATTGATGCCGCGTGCGGCCAGCTCGCAGGCGAGGTGCGCGACCGCACTCGCCGTGCCGAGCGTCTCGCGCAACAAAAGGCCGAGGCCGCGCCTCTTCTGCAGGCGGCCCGCCGCCGGGAGTGAGATCCCAACGAGGCGTGTGCGGGCCGTGAGGGCCCGCGGCGCTTCAAGACATTGAACATCTAGCCAATCTTGGAAGGAAGCGTCATGGCCCAAGAAACGTCTGACATGAACGAGCCGATTATGCATCCGGCCCCCGCCGAAGGCTTCGGCGCCGCACTCAAGCGCGCCCGCGAAGCCCAGGGCATTTCGATCGGCGACATGGCCGCACGCTCCCGTCTGTCGGTACAGCAGGTGCGGGCGCTCGAGAGTGAAAGCACTGCCGAACTGCCCGAACCCGTCTACGTGCGTGCCTTCATTCGCGGCGTAGCGTCGGTTTTGGGCCTAAACCCTGATCCGCTTGTGGCTGACTACAGCGCCCGCTACGGCGCAGCAAGCGTCGGCGTTTTGCCCGACCATGATCCTGCAAAGGAAACCATTGTTCGCGCTTCCGGCTCTCGCACCGGCCTCAAGGCCGCCGCTGCGGCGATCGCAGCTGCTCTCATCTGTGCGGCAGGCTGGTATGCATGGTCGAGCATGAGCGGCGTTCCCGGCACGGAGTCTGCCTCCCAACCGGCTGCTCAACCTGCTGCAGCCGCTCAGGCGTCCGAGCCTTTAGATGCGGCGCCGTCGCAGAACCCGCCGCAGACCGAGAAGGCTGTTGCAGAAAAAATCGATGAGGAAAAGGCTGCGGCACAAAAGGCTACAGCACAAAAGGCTGCGGCTGAAACTGCTGCCGCAGAGAAGGCTGCTGCGGAAAAGGCCGCAGCCGAGAAGGCTCAGGCCGAGAAGGAGGCCGCCGAAAAGGCGCGCGCTCAAGCTCAGGCTCCGACCGAACGTCGGGTTTCGCTCTCCACTTCAGGCGCCTGTTGGGTGCAGATTCTTCTGCCCAACGGCCGAAGCTTCTTTGCCAAGGAAATGGCGGCAGGCGGCAATGAGACTCTCAACGTGCCCGTCGGCGCCCGCGTGACGGTCGGGAATGCCTCCGTCATGACGCTCACGGTCGACGGCAAGCCTTATGAACTCACCAAGTCCACCCGCAACGGCATCTGCCGCTTCGTGGTGAAGTAGAAAGTTTCGATTGATTCAGTGGAGAAGCGGCCTGGATGGCCGCTCTTTTCACACGGGCCCTCGGGTCGGTGTGTATTTCCCGGAGACTATAGCCGTGTCGGCAAATACTCTTGAATTCCGCCGCAAAACCCATGCCGTCAAAGTCGCATGGGGCGGCCGTGTTGTGACGATCGGCGGCATGAATCCGATCGTCGTGCAGTCGATGACGAATACGTCGACGACCGACGTAGAATCGAGCGTGGCACAGGTGCTGGCGCTCGCCCGAGCGGGGAGTGAGCTCGTCCGCCTCACCGTCAATACGCCCGATGCCGCTCGAGGCGTCGCGCGCATCCGTGAAGCGCTCGATCGCGCAGGGTGCGATGTTCCGCTTGTAGGCGACTTTCACTACAACGGGCACAAGCTCCTTGCCGACCATCCCGAATGCGCTGCGGCACTCTCCAAGTACCGGATCAATCCGGGAAATGTCGGCAAAGGCGAAAAGGGCATGGAGAACTTTGCCAGCATGATCGAGTGCGCTAAAAAGTATGGCGCCGCTGTTCGCATCGGCGTCAATTGGGGCTCGCTGGATCAGGCGCTCCTTGCCCGAATGATGGACGAGAACAACGCATCCGGGAATCCGCTCACGCCCGATGCGGTGCTTCGTGCAGCTCTTGTCGAGAGCGCCGTGCAGAGCGCCGACATGGCGGTGAAGCTGGGCCTTCCGGCAGACCGCATCGTGCTGAGCGCGAAGGTCTCCGAGGTTCAAGGGCTCGTCGCTGTCTACCGCATGCTCGCAAGACGCGGCAACTATGCGCTTCATCTCGGCTTGACCGAGGCGGGCATCGGATCGAAAGGCATCGTTGCCTCAACGGCTGCACTCTCCATCCTTCTTCAGGAAGGCATCGGCGATACGATCCGGGTCTCGCTCACGCCGTCTCCGGGCGCGCCTCGCACCGAGGAGGTTGTGGTCGCTCAGGAGATCCTTCAGTGCATGGGCCTCAGGAGCTTCACTCCGATGGTGACGAGTTGTCCGGGTTGCGGCCGCACGACCTCCGATCTTTTCCAGCGTCTCGCCGCCGGCACGCAGGAATACCTGCGTTCGCGCATGCCCGACTGGCGAGTCTCGTGCCCAGGCGTCGAGAACATGACGGTCGCCGTCATGGGCTGCGTCGTCAACGGCCCTGGTGAAAGCCGCCAGGCCGACATCGGCATCAGCCTGCCCGGATCCGGAGAAAGCCCGGTCGCTCCCGTTTACGTTCGCGGAGAGAAGGTCTGCGCCCTCAAGGGAGATGACATGCAGGCCCGCTTTCACGCTATGATTGAAGAATTCGTCCAAACGACCTACGGTGCTTCGGCCCGTATGCACTCTGATATTTGACAAGAATGAGCAAAGAGAAATTTGCCGGCGTCAAGGGCATGAACGACATGCTCCCCGCCGATGCCGCCGTCTGGCAGACTCTGCAGCAGACGGCCGTCGGCGTGCTCGAACGCTACGGCTATCAGGAAATCCGCACTCCGATCCTTGAGAACACCAAGGTCTTCACCCGCGGCGTCGGCGAAGTGACCGACATCGTGGAAAAGGAGATGTACTCCTTCACCGACAGCATGAACGGCGACCAGCTTACGTTGCGTCCCGAATGCACGTCCGCCGTCGTGCGCGCAGTCAACGAACACAGTCTGCTTTACGGCACCACGCAGCGCCTCTGGTATTGCGGTCCGATGTTCCGCCACGAGCGTCCGCAGCGCGGGCGCTACCGCCAGTTCCATCAGCTCGGCGCCGAGGCTCTGGGCATGGAGGGGCCAGACATCGACGCTGAAATGATCATGATGCTCGCGCGCATCTGGAAGGAGTTGGGCGTGGGCGAAGTCCGTCTGGAGCTCAATACGCTCGGTGCGCTGCCCGAACGTCAGGCTCACCGCGAGGCCCTGATCAAATATTTTGAGGCCAATCAGGACGTGCTCGATGAGGACGCTCGCCGTCGCCTCTACACGAATCCTCTTCGCATTCTCGATACGAAGAATCCGCAGATGCAGGAGCTCGTCAATGCAGCTCCGCGTCTGCTCGACTTCCTGGGACAGGAAAGCCGCGCCTTCCTTGCCCGCATGGAACAACTCGTTTCCGCTGCCGGCATCGACTACGTTGTCAACCCCCGCCTGGTCCGCGGACTTGATTATTACAACCACACCGTCTTCGAGTGGATCACCGACAAGCTCGGCGCTCAGGGGACGATCTGCGGCGGCGGACGCTATGACCCGCTCATTGAAATGCTCGGCGGTCGTCCGGCACCTGGCGTGGGATTTGCTATGGGCATGGAGCGCGTGATCGAGCTCATGCGCGAATGCGGTCGTGTTCCCATGCGCACCCAGACTGACGTCTACGTCCTTCATTCGGGCGACGACACGCAGGTTCAGGCGATGTTGCTTGCCGAAGCGCTTCGTGACGCCGGCGTGCGCGTGATGGTCCATCCCGGCAAGTCCGGCTTCAAGAGCCAGATGAAGAAGGCTGATGCGAGCGGAGCCCGCTTTGCCGTCTTTGCCGCCGAGGACGAGCTTGCGGCCGGCACGGTCTCCGTCAAGGCGCTTCGCGAAGGCGAAAAGGCCTACGCCGAGCAGACGGCTCTGCCGCTTGCCGGCGCGGCCTCGGCCATTGCAGCTGCGTTGGCCGCCTAATCATTGAATCGAGTTGACTTAAGGAGCGCAAGCGATGGCTTACGACTTGGAAGAACAAGAGAGCATTGACCAGATGAAGGCGTGGTGGGATCAGTGGGGAACCCCGATCACTGCCGCTGTTTGCGTCTGCTGCCTCGGCTTTGCCGGCTGGAACGGCTGGCAGTGGTATCAGCGCACGCAGGCTGCTGAAGCGTCCGGCGCCTATGTGCAGCTGCAGAATGCGATCTATCAGAACGATGCGAAGAACGTAAAGTCGATTGCCGATGGGCTCATTGAAGACTACGGCACGACGATCTACGCCCCTCTCGGCGCGCTCGCCTCCGCTGCGGCCGAGGTTCAGGATGGCAACCTCGACGTCGCCCGCAGCCGCCTCACTTGGGTGATCGAGCAGTCCGGCCACCCCGAGTACGACACCATTGCCCGCGTTCGCCTTGCGGGCGTTGAGCTTGCCGCCAAGAATCCGCAGGCCGCACTCAAGGCGATCGAGCCTGCCAAGCCCGTTCCCGATCAGGTGGCCCTTGTCGAGGACCGTCTCGGCGACATTTACTTCGCGATGAATGACTTTGATAAGGCGCGCGCCGCATGGGACAAGGCCGTTGCGGCTGCCGGTGAGCAGAGTCCGATCCGCGGTGTTCTCCACTACAAGCTCGCCTCCCTGCCGCCCGAATCCAAGTGACGCTTCACGCTCCTCAGGGCCTGGGCGGCCCAGGATGACGGACGCACTCGCGACGGCGGTGCAGGACGGGGACATGATCGGGTTCGTAAAAAATACTGTTCGTTCGTCCCCGTCGCCGTTCTTTTTGCTAATACAATCCTAGATTCAGCCGTGCGGCGGTCTGCCTGCGGCGAGAAGTCCCAAGAAACGAGATGAATACGATGTTTGCCAAGAAAGCTTTGCTCGGCGCCGCCGCTGCGATGACGGCTCTCACCCTCGCAGGTTGCAGTACGCCCGACAGCCACGAACCTGCCGATCTGCAGGACTTCCGTGAAATGGTCAGTCCGAAGGTCTCCTGGACGGCTTCCGTCGGCGAAAACGACGGCTACCTCACGCCGGCCGTGACGGACAATGCGGTCTATGCTGCGGGTGGGGACAGCCTCTACAGGCTTGACCGCCTTACGGGTGACAAGGTCTGGCAGGTCGAGACGGGTTCCCGCATCGTCGCGGGCGTGGGTTCCGACGGGATGCACCAGGCCGTCGTGACGGATCGAGGCGAAGTCGAGGTCTACGACGCGGAAGGCAAGTTTGTCTGGCGCGCTTCGCTCTCGGCAGAGACGGATGTTCCGCCACTCGTTGGACAGGGCCTCGTCGTGGTGAAGACGGCTGATACGCGCATCACCGCCTTTGACATCGTCACGGGCGAGCGCCGCTGGCACTATCAGGGCCAGGCCCCCGCGCTCACGCTTCAGGCCTTCAGCCAGATGACGTGGTCCCCCGCCGGCATTCTCGCCGGTCAGGCCAACGGCCGCCTTCTGGCGCTCGGCCTCAACGGCAAGCCCGTCTTTGACGCCGTCATCGGACAGGCTTCGGGCATCACCGAAGTTGAACGCCTCATTGACGTTGTGGGCCGCCCCTGGGTCGACAATCAGCTTATGTGCGCCGCTGCGTTTCAGGGCAATCTGGTCTGCATGAGCTCGACGAACGGTCAACTCGCCTGGAATGCCCGGGTCGACAGCGTGACAGGGCCTGTTGCGGACGCCCGAATGGTCTACGTCGTTGACGATCAGAGCTACGTTCATGCCTACAATCGCGACAACGGCCGCGAGGCTTGGGTCAACCGAGATCTCGAGTACCGCACGGTGAGCGCTCCGATTCGCATCGGCGCTACGCTTGCCGTCGCCGACTATGAGGGTTATGTCACGATGATGAACCCTGCCAACGGTGATGTCGTTGGCCGCACCCGTCTTGACGGCGCCGTGCGTGCGCCCGCCGCACAGTTCGGCTATGGCGCGGTCTTCCAGACCGTTGAAGGCGAAGTGGCCTACGTGCTTCAGGAGTCGCTCGGCGAATGACGCCGTGCGGCCGGCGTTCTTTCATAAGCCTTGAATCCCTGCCGGTCGATGCGCTCTCAAGGCGTGTCGTCCGGCCTCTCCTTTTTTAGAAACATGCTTCCTGTCATTGCTCTCGTGGGCCGCCCGAACGTCGGCAAGTCCACGCTTTTCAATCGTCTTACACGTAGCCGAGACGCCATCGTTGCCGATTTTCCCGGACTAACCCGTGACCGTCAGTACGGTCAGGGCCGCGTCGGCCGCATGCCCTACATCGTTGTCGACACGGGCGGCTTTGAACCTGTAAAGTCCGAAGGCATCGTCAAGGCCATGGCGAGCCAGGCCGAGCTTGCGATCGATGAGGCTGACGTCGTCATCTTCGTCTGCGACGCGCGCGCAGGCTTGACGCCGCACGATCAGCGCATCGCCGTGCGTCTGCGCGAGTCCGGCCGCAAGGTGATCCTCGTCATCAACAAGGCTGAAGGTCTTTCCGCCATCGCTGCTGCCGAATTTTATGAGCTCGGCTTCGGAGAGCCGTGGCTCATCTCGGCAGCACACGGCCAGGGCGTCAACGCCGTCATGGATCTCGCTCTCGAAGGCTTTGAAGAGGAGCCTGAAGACGAGGAGGATGCCGATCCCGACGCGCCCAAGCGCCTCAAGGTGACGCTCGCAGGCCGCCCCAATGCCGGCAAGTCCACGCTCATCAATGCGCTCATTGGTGAGGAGCGTCTCATTGCCTTCGATATGCCGGGCACGACCCGTGACGCCATCCGCGTCGACTTCGAATACAACGGCCGCCCCTACGAGCTTGTCGACACCGCCGGCCTGCGCAAGAAGGGCAAGGTCTTTGAGGCGATCGAGAAGTTTTCCGTCGTCAAGACCCTGCAGGCCATCGAGGACGCCAACGTCGTCATTCTCGTTGTCGACGCCAAGAACGGCATTGCCGATCATGACGCTCACATTGCGGGTTATGTACTCGAGTCGGGCCGCGCGCTCGTCGTCGCCGTGAACAAGTGGGACCTTATGTCCGACTACGATCGCGAGATGTTCAACCTTGAACTTGAGCGCAAGCTGCACTTCCTTCGCTGGGCGCGCATGATCCGCATTTCTGCCCTCAAGCGCAATGGTCTCAACCATCTCATGAAGGCGGTGGACGAGGCACATGCGGCGGCATACCGCAAGATCCCGACGCCCAAGCTCACCCGAGCGCTCTTTGAGGCTGTCGAGCGCCAGCCGCCGCCGCGAGCGCGCGGCGGCCGGCCGAAGCCCCGCTTCGCGCATCAGGGCGGCTCCAATCCGCCCGTCATCGTCATTCACGGCAATGCTCTGGAGGATATCGGCGAAAGCTATCGCCGCTACTTGGAAGGATTCTTCCGCGAAAAGTTCGATCTTGCCGGCACCCCGCTTCGCATCGAGTTTCGCACCAAGGACAACCCCTTCGTCAAGGATGACGGCAAGCGCTGATTTCCGGCGTGCACACTTGGGTCGGTCCGGACGCCTCTTTGCGTCCGGAGGCCTTCAGGCGCTCCTTTCGAATCCGGAAGGGGCGTTTTTTTCTGGGCGCAAACGACATGACCCAAGGCCGCCTCTCGGAGTGTTTTCAATCGTGCTTGCGCAGCTTTCGGAAAGTGCATGGAATTTCAGTTTCTTTTTCTCTTTGCGGCCGATTTTTACAATCGGCAGGTGATAAGATAAGAGGGAGTGCCGCAGTCGTTGCGGCCGTGCGCGGGCGGCGTTCTGAAATGGATTTCGAATCCACCCGCATCGAATAACAACAAAGACTGACGGGTCTTCCAAACGGATCACTCCAAAACGGAAAGGTCCCAGACGGTCGGAGAACAACAAAATGACTCAGAAAGGTCAGCTCCTTCAGGATCCGTTCCTGAACATCCTTCGCAAGGATCGCATTCCCGTTTCCATCTACCTCGTCAACGGCATCAAGCTTCAGGGCCAGATCGAATCCTTTGATCAGTACGTCGTGCTCCTTCGCAACACGGTCACGCAGATGGTATACAAGCATGCGATCAGCACCGTCGTCCCGACTCGTGCCGTCAACATGCCCTCCGCGTCGGAGAACTGAGATCAGCACGTTTCAAATTGATGAGACGCGCGCGGTGAAGGCCACGCGCGCCTTTCTTGTCTGCGTCGTGGTCGGTCGCGTCGTCTACCAGGACTCGGCCGAAGAGCTTGCGCTTCTCGTCAAGTCCGACGGTCTTGAACCCGTCGGACTTCTTGATGCCAAGCGCGACAAGCCGGACCCCGCCTTCTTCATCGGTTCTGGCAAGGTTGATGAGCTCGGCGAGCTCGCTCATGAGTTGCATGCCGACGTCGTCGTCTTCGACGTTCCCCTCTCGGCGGCCCAGCAGCGCAACATCGAGCGTGCCATTGAGCTTCCCGTGCTCGACCGCACCCAGCTTATTCTCGACATCTTCCGTGCCCGCGCGAAGTCCCGCGAAGGCCGCCTTCAGGTTGAACTCGCTCAATTGGAGCACCTCTCCACACGCCTCGTGCGCGGTTGGACTCACCTTGAGCGCCAGCGAGGCGGGCTCGGCAAGACCGGCGGCCCGGGCGAGAAGCAGATCGAGCTCGACCGCCGCATGATCGGTGTGCGCATGAAGCAGCTTCGTGATCAGCTCAAGCGCCTCGCGCGGCAGCGCGACACGCAGCGCCGCTCGCGCTCCCGCTCGGACACGCTTTCCGTCTCGCTTGTGGGCTATACGAACGCCGGCAAGTCGACGTTGTTCAACCGTCTTACGCGCGCCAAGAGCTATGCGGCGGACCAACTCTTCGCCACACTCGATACGACCGCACGCCGCTGCTGGATCAGCGATGAGGAGACGGTCGTTGCAAGCGACACCGTGGGCTTCATTCGAGGCCTTCCGCATCAACTTGTCGAAGCCTTCAAGTCAACACTTGACGAAACCGTGCACGCCGATCTTCTTCTGCATGTGGTCGACGCCTCATCGCCTGTGCGTGAGGAGCAGATCAGCGAAGTGAACGCGGTGCTAAAGGACATCAAGGCCGACGACGTCCCGGCGATTCTTGTCTACAACAAGATCGACAACACGGCGCTTGGCCCTGAAATCGTTCGTCATCCCGACGGGCGTCCCAAGGCGGTCTTCGTTTCCGCACTCACGGGCGAGGGACTTGACCTTCTTCGCCAGGCAGTCGGCGAGTTCGCACATCAATGGCGTGTTGACAATCCGAACGAACCCCGAGCGCCCGAGCCTTGGGAGGAAGAGGTTGCGCATGACCTTGCAGCCTTGGCGGACGACAACATCGAGGATTTCCTCGTCCGCAAGAAAAAGAAGTAGCGGGAGCGAACAGCCTTATCGCTTTCCTGCATTCCCCGTCACACACGGCATGCGTGAAAAGGCTGGCCCTCATTTGAAGGCCGGCCTATTTTCGTGCGCTTGCTTCAGAGCGTTTTGCCGAGCCGGCGGGAAACGGCCTCCAACATGGTGTCCGTCATCGTGTCTAGGTCATATTCGGGCCGCCAGTCCCATTCCTCTCGGGCTGCGGTGTCGTCAAGCGCATCGGGCCAGCTTTCAGCGATCCCCTGCAGCAGGGGATTGACGTCGAACGAGAGCTCGAAGCCCGGGATCCGTCTTTTGATGCTGGCAGCCACGTCTTCGGGCGCAAAGCTCATGGCGCCCACATTGAAGCTGTTGAAGTGCTTGAGGCGAGAAGCATCAGCCTCCATCAGCTCAATCGCCGCGCGAAGCGCATCGGTCATGTACATCATGGGAAGGCGGGTGCCGCGGGCGAGAGGAGAGGCATAGCGACCTTCCTCAACAGCCTTCCAGTAAATGTCGACCGCGTAATCGGTCGTCCCGCCGCCAGGCTGGGTGACGTGAGAGATAAGGCCGGGATAGCGGACACTCCGGGCGTCAACGCCGAATTTTAGGCGGTAGTAGTCGCTGAGAAGCTCGCCCGCCACCTTCGTGATGCCGTACATTGTTTTCGGTCTGCAAACCGTGTCCTGAGGTGTTGGATCATGCGGCGTCTCGGGACCGAAGACGCCGATGGAGCTCGGCGTGAAAACGGAGAGGCGCTTGTCGCGAGCAAGCTCCAGGAGGGAGATTACGCCGTTGACGCCGATGTCCCATGCCGTCATGGGTTTGGATTCGCCGACGGCCGAAAGGATGGCGGCAAGATTGAAGACGGTGTCGATCTTGAAGCGATCGACGGTTTTTCTAAGTGCGTCGGCGTCAAGAAGGTTGACGACGGCGGTCGGGCCACCGTCTGCGAGTGTCGTCGGCAACGGGGTGCGGCCGCTTCCGGCGGCCACGGTCATGTAGCCGCGACGCCTGAGTTCCGGTACAAGTTCTGAGCCGATCTGACCGGCCGCGCCGATGACGAGAATGTTCTGCATACAGACTCCCGCGCAGAAGTTGACGTTCGAATCAGCATAACATGAATGCAAATCCGCCCCGGTGCCGCTTGGCGCCGGGGCGAGAAGAGCTTGCTGGGATCGTTGTGAAGGCCGGGCTTAGCTGGCGAGAACGATCAGCTTCATCACGAAAAGCGAGATGAAGGCGGTGATGATCGGGAGAGCCATGATCTTCAGGAGGTTGGAGCCGGTGATGCCGATCACGCCGAGGCAGCGGCCCATGTACTGGACCTGGCTGCCCATGAGGTAGATGGACGGCGCCACGATGGCGACGTGCTCGCCCGTGAGAACGCCTTGATCGAAGAGCGAGACAGCGACGCCGACGCCGCCGCCCATGGACATCCAGCCGCCCAGCAGTACGGCGGCGGCTTCGCCGGGAAGGCCGAAAATAGCCATGACGGGGGCAAAGATGTCGCCGAAGAGGGTGAGAAGCCCCGAGTGATTGAGAACCTTGATGATCACGAACGCCATCAGGACGTTCGGAATCGTGGAGGAGACGGCGATGTTCCAACCCTGGACGGCGCCCTTCACGAACACGTCGGTGACCATCGGATTAGCAGATTCAT
>ERZ1026870.285-NODE-285-length-30951-cov-58.917336_pt1 | contig 30951 bp, 18 predicted proteins | sample MGYA00380165_ERZ1026870 | MGnify/ENA primary metagenome ERZ1026870 (study PRJEB33269, sample SAMEA4719801) | human gut metagenome | biome: human-associated habitat; feature: organic feature; material: feces | place: Cameroon | collected 2013-10 ...
TTATGAGATAAAAACTTATCTCATTCTCAATCACTTATAAAAAATACGTACTTTCTTATCTTAAAAATTATGACTTGTTTTTATTAACAGGATTCTCCGCAAATGTTAAATCCGTTTAACAGAACTCTGCAGGGCGTTTTTTGGCTGTATCAGATATTTGCAGTACCTTTGCACTGTCGTTAGAAGAAAGGCTGCACTCGGCATAGTTCAAGCAAGCTTGACTCTGCGCTCGTTTGCACTTCCTTTGCACTGTCTAAAAATAATTATTAACCCTTTAAAAAACTGATTGACTATGGGACAAGGAACTTGTAAGTATCGTAAAGTAACGCGTACTCCACAGAGTGGAGAGAACGCTGGTAAGAAACTCTGGTATGCTACCGCAGTGAGCGACCGCGAGATGAGTTTTGAGGACTTCGTGACTCATATCTCTGAGCACAACTCACCATACAGTCGTGGTACTATCCACGGTGTGCTGATGGACACTTTGGACTGTCTGAAGCACCTGATCCTCGACGGCAAGAGTGTGCGTATCTCCGACCTCGGTCTGTTCTCCATCGGCATGACTTCGCGTGGCGAGGTGAGCAAGGACAAGGTGTCTGCTGCAAGCGTGCAGGGCGTTCACCTGATTGTGAGAAATACGAAGTCGTGGAGCAATGCTGAGCTGAAGAAGCTCACCAAGATTGTTGCCTACGACGAGTATAACACCAGCGAGGACACCGGAGGAACCGGCAAGCCAGGCGGCGACTCCAACACCGGTGATACCACCCAGGGCGGTGGCGGAACTCAGGAAGGTGGCGGAACCCAGGAAGGAGGCGGCACCCAGGGAGGAGGTAGTGACGTAGGCCTCTAAAGCATAGCCCCTTCGGGGGCTGTGTTTTAAGCAGCAAAGAATTAATCACTAATCACTAACAATTAATCACTAAAAAGATGAAGAAGGACACTTGGAAAACTATCATTCAGATTGCGATATCAATCTTGACTGCGATTGCCACCACCTTGGGTGTGACCAGCTGTATGCCTTAAACGGCAGCAGAAACAACAAACAGAAAGTGCCGGTAGGAGAAAATCCTATCGGCACTTTTTTTACCTTTTTACCCTTTTACTTTTTTACCTTAAAAGCCTTTTTACCCCTTTTCTTTTTTACTTTTTTACCTTTTTACTTTTAAAAGGTGTATAAAGTGTTAAATGTTCCAATATTGCCAAAATTTATCAACCGTTACAATGTCAGCGCTAGAATCAGAAATTAAATCAAAAACAGATTATTTTTCCGGTTGGCTTGATGATGCAGGAACTGAAGCAAACTCCCTCATACTCAAAGTACAAGATGAGACAGCATATTCTGCGTTGGAAGGCACTAGTTATCTTCCTGCCATCTGGAAGAAAGACGCAGCAAATACGACCGTGCTGAATAAAGATAACGGCGAAATAGAATAGAAGCATTGGACCAGCGATGGAATCGCTGGGAACGGGGACTACAGCCGCTGGGAATACGGGGGCTACAGTCGCTGGAAATACGACGAAACAATAGAAAAGGGTCTATATGCCACGACGAACGGGGTGGCATATAGGCTAAGATTGAGGGAAGCATCATTGATAAGGGTCTATATGCCACGACGAACGGGGTGGCATATAGGCCCTTTTTGTTGTATCAGGGATATTGGAGGATGGCGCCACACGGGCTGAAGGCCCAAAAGCTCCTAGCCCTTTACCTTTGCTTTACCCTTCGGCCAGCGATTTTCAATTCCGCTTCGACCGGTGACCGTTGGTTCAGGGCATGTGGGGCAAACAAGGCAAAGCCGCCAGGCGTCCCGGCGGATTCCAAATCCGCAGAGCCTAAATAGGTTACGACATTTTTTAACGCCGGATTGCAAATCCGACGGAACGCCAGAATTACAAATTGGACAGCAAGTATTTAATATACTCATCCGTCACGTTGGAAATCTCGCCCTTGTCGTAAATGGTCAGCAAGGTTACTTCCATACTTTCCGTATCTATTAATAAATTCAAGGTTAAGATGCGGGCGCAGCCACTCTTTCCCTTTCCTTTCGAAGCAATAGCCATTCTTACCTTTCGAACGCCTCCTCCAAGGTCGTCACCTAAAAAAGGATTATTCGAAATATCGTTCAGTAAATCGTCATAATCAGTTCGTAACGAATGATACTTCTTTGCCAAACGCTTAAACTGGCGTTTAAACTCTGGACCATATTTAATCGTTACTTCCATATCAATCCTCCTCGTCCAGTTCCTTTAACAGGTCACGAGCATCGGGCAACTTCTGGCCATTCAATTTTGCCATTCTTACCTCTTGCATCGCTCTTGTCAAAGTTTCCTTGACATAAGCCTGCTGCTTTTCGGTCTTTGTCAAAACCGGGTCCTTTATTACCGATGTTGAAACTACACCGCGCAACATCTTGATGGCTGCACGTATCTTCTGCAAAGACTGACCCTCTGTATCTATTGTTACTAATATCTGTTCCATATCAACTCTATAAATTTATATATTTGGTGCAAAAATACGAGAAATATCTGAAAACTGCAAATATATATTGGTTTTTAACAGTTGTACCCTAATCTTGCTCCTCCTAAAACTTTCATCTGACGGCATGGAATGTTTATCCTTATGCCAACATCTTCCTTCTATTCCTATTTTTCTGCCAGGGATAAATACTTTTTTGCATATATAATAAGGTATAATGATTATTTTTTTGTATTTTTGCAGAAAAATAAAAGACCTATCAATGAAAAGAAACATAAAAACATTCTACACCTTATTATATATAGTAGGATTCATCTGTTTTTGGCTGATGCCTCTACAGGCATCCGGCAGCATCAAACTGGACGGGAAACGACTCTCGGCTAAGGACGGTCTGTCGTGCAATACGGTGAACGACATCATCCAGGACAGAGACGGATTCATCTGGCTCGGAACACCGAACGGAGTGAGCCGATATGATGGCTATCAGTTTATCAACTTCACCAATCTCAGCAAGAACTCCGGACAAAAGAGCCACCACTCCATCTCCCAGCTCATCAACGACGAGAAGCACGGACTCATCTGGGGCTACAATCCATCCAATATCCTCTGCTGCTTCGACCTGGAAACAGCGCATTTCTCCGATTATTTCGACAAGAAGAACGCTTCGCTCTTGAAAAACCGATTCAAGAGCCGGAATGGCATGTGGCTCTTTTCAGGAGATTTCGGAGTCAGATACCTGACCTATAGCAACGGAAAGTTTCACGCCACGGACTATACCGTAGGAAACGGCAAGCTGATAGGCGACCACCAGCTACAGATGGTGGAAGATTTCAAACACAATATCTGGATTGCATCTGATAAGGGACTCAACCGCATCACCCCTGACGGCAAGAGCCATCTGATGCTCAAGAACCAGCATATCATCACCCTGACCACAGACGGCAACCACATCGCCGTGCTGACCGACAAGGGCGATGCCTTCCTTTATGACAACTCGGGCAAGCCCGTCAGGAAATCCCATCTTCCATCCATGGTGGGATATGTGGGCAAGTCGCGCGCCTCCTTCTTCTGTCAGGGAGAATGGTATATCTTTACCCAGGAAGAAACTTTCGCCATGAACCTGAAGACCGGCATCTTCCACAAGCCAGCCATCCAGATACCGAATGCCATGTCGAAAACCTTTCTCAAATCCTATGAGTTTCTTTACGACAAGAAGGGAAACGCCTACCTGTTCAGCAAGAAGGGAAACCTCTTCAGGAAATTCCATCTGCTGGACGACAAGGCTTACATCAACGGTAGAGACAAGAACTTCGTGGCTGCCGAAGACGCCCACGGAAATGTATACATCGTATCTTATGGCAACGGACTCTTCATCTACAACCCGAAGGAAGATGAACTCCAGCACTTCTCTGCAGCAGACAAGGACCCGCTCTTCCATTCCGACTTCCTGCTGAACGTATTCATCGACCGCAGCGGATGCATTTGGATCTGTACCGGAGATGGCGTATATTGCTGCCGTGAACTGAAGGATCTCCACACAGAGCATGTCAAGATAGAACCAAATACCAACCGGGAATGGAGCAACTACGTGCGCCATATCAGCAACATAGGCAATGACAAGCTCGCCGTCACAACCCGTGCCAACATAACTTACATCTATGATGCCAGGACCCAACAGCGAACATTGGAAAGGCAGACCGATGCCTGCGTCTATGACTATGCCATCGACCCGCAGGGCAGGAAATGGATTTCTACCAAGGGAGACGGCATCTGGATTGACAATGTAAGATATTGGAAATATGAGAAGGACCACTATGCTCCGGGCGTATCCTTCTACAAGACCATCTTCGACAAGCAAGGAAGAGCCTGGATTGCCACCTGGGGAGAAGGCTTGCTCATCACCCCACAGAAAACGGGGCAGCAGCCACGCAAATTCGAGCAGTTTCTGAATGCTGACGGCAAGGAAGCCCAAATCCATGATCTGCTTCTGGATAGAAAAGGCAGACTCTGGGTATGCAGCAACAACGGTATCATCATGGTGAATACCGCTGAGAGGAAGATTACAGCCCAGAAGTTCCTCCGCTTCAATGATGAAAACGGAAAGCTGCCCGTAAGCGAAATCAATTGCGGCATCGAGGCACACGACGGAAAACTGTGGTTTGCAGCAACAGGAGGCGTTCTGAAATGCAGCTACGACGAGAAGACCGGGGAACTGGAGTACGAGCTGTTTGATACCAGCAAGGGACTCACCGACAACAATACCCGCTCGCTGGAGGAGGACAACTACGGCAATATCTGGATTGGTACAGAGGAAGGAATCTCCCGTCTCAACGCCAAGACCAACGATATCCGCTCGTTCCAGATAGGACGCACCATCTTCAGCAACAACTTTACAGAGAACTGCGCCACCAGACTGAAGGATGGCAGACTGGTATTCGGTGTTGCCGACGGTATGATCTTCATCCAGCCATCCCGCATCATCAGCATGCCACCAGCTAAGATGAAGGCAGTCATCACCGACCTCGCCATCAATGGTATCTCGATATACGAAGCAGAAAATGAGCAATTCCTGACCAAGGCGCTGAACTATACACGGGAAATCAGCCTGCCACACGACAAGAATTCGCTCAACATCCACTTCTCCAACTTCGATTATCCGCACATCCAGAATGCGATGTACCAATACTATCTGGAGGGAATAGACAAGACCTGGCGCCCGATGACCAGCATCAACCATGCCGAGTTCAGCGACCTGAACCCTGGCAGCTACACCCTGCATATCCGTACCCGCATAGGCAGCAACCAGTGGAGCGAGGAAACCCTGCTGCACATCACCATCCGTCAGCCTTGGTACAATACGGTATGGGCGTGGTGCATCTACCTGCTCATCATCTGCGGAGCCGTAGTGCTCTACTACCGTTCATGGCGAAGAAACTTCGAGCTGAACCAGCAGATAGCAATGGAGAAACAGATGTCTGACTTCCGCATCAACTTCTTCACCCACATCTCGCATGAGTTCCGCACCCCGCTCGCCATCATCCAGAGTGCCGTGGAGAAGATGCTGGCAAAGGGAGAAGGCTATGCTTCCAAGAACACCATCTATACCCTCAACAGAGGAACCAGGCGACTGCAGCGACTCATCAACCAGCTGATGGAGTTCCGCAAGATCAATACGGGCAATATGAAGCTGAATGTAGAAAAGGGCGAAATCATCGGTTTCGTGCGCAACATCTACAACGATTTCTATACCATTGCCAAGCAGAAGGACGTCAGCATGAGCTTCACCCCATGGACCGGCAGGCACGAGATGCTCTTCGACCAGGAAAAGGTGGAAACCATCGTCTACAACCTGCTGAGCAACGCCGTGAAATATACCCCGGGCAAGGGTATTATCAGCGTGAGACTCTATCAGGAGAACGACATCGTATTCTTCTCGGTAGAAGACAACGGTCCGGGCATCAGGGCGGAAAGAGAGGCTGATCTCTTCAAGCCATTCATGCACGGCTATGCTTCCAAGGGCGGCATGGGCATCGGTCTCTATACGGCGCACCAGATGGCAGAAATCCACAAGGGTTCGCTCACCTATCAGCGTTCTCAGGAACTCGGCGGCAGCCGCTTCTGCCTTGCCCTGCCAGACGATGCCGGCAAGTATCAGCCGGAGGACATCATCGAGAAGAAGGCGCTGGACGACCACAGCATCGACAAGGACGAGATAGAGATGATCGTGAAGGAGATGACTCCGAAAGCCATCAACAACGTGACCGTGATGGTGATAGAAGACGACCCCGACATGCTGGAGCAGATCAAGTCGGAACTGTCGGTCTATTTCCACGTAGAATCATTCATGAACGGAAAGACGGGTTACGAGAACATCCGGAAAATCAAGCCAGCCCTGCTCATCAGCGACATCCAGTTGCCGGAAATGAGCGGCTACGAGATTGTAAGCAACATGAAGGCGGACCCTGAAACGCAGAACATCCCGGTCATCATGCTGACTGCCTTCGATGATACCAACCATATCCTGAAGGCATACAAGAACTTCGTAGATGACTATATGGTGAAGCCTTGCAACTTCAAGCTCCTCATCGCCCGCGCCCTGCAGTTTGTGGCTATGGACCTGAAGGCGAAGCAGGAGGCTGAAGAGAAGAAGCTTCGTCAGGAAAAGCCGCTGCAGGAGAAGGCTCCACAAGAGGACACGGAGCAGACGTCAGGCGGAGAAGAAATCCAGATCAAGCCCGTGAAGGAGCTCAAGAAGAACGAGCCTACCCTCCTGATGTCTACCCTCGACAAGAAGTTCAAGGATAGGCTGGAGGCAATCGTGGCACAGCATATCAGCGACAACAACTTCAATGTTGACCGCCTTGCCGAGCTGCTCTGCCTGGGCAGAACCACGGTATATAACCGCACGAAGAGCATCATGGGTGTATCGCCAAACATCTATATCCAGAACGAGCGCCTGCGCATTGCCGCCAAGCTCCTGCTGGAAGGTGAATACACGGTATCAGAAATCAGCGAAAAGGTTGGTTTCTCCGATTCCACCTATTTCTATAAGTGCTTCAAGAACAGGTATGGAATCGCACCAAGCAAGTATGGCAAATAAAGATTGCCAGAATACAAAAAAAACTCGTTGGCTTCTTTACCAACGAGTTTTTTTATTTTGTATAATCACTAATCACGATTAATCACTAATCGCTATTAATCACTAATCACTATTAAATAATCATTAAATTTACCAGCCAGGATTCTGCTCCCACTTCTGTCCATACTTCTCGTGCTTCAGCATCACGTCGTTAGGGATTGGGAAGAGATACATCTTGTCATCCCACTGGCGCTGTACGGTTTCACGGGTATAGGTGAAGGAACCATCATCGTTCCTGGTAATCTTCATCTCCTGAATGTTCTTGAAGAACTTGTCAGCCTCCTTCCAGCGGCGTACATCCCAGAAGCGATGACCCTCGAAAGCCAACTCTACCATGCGCTCGTTCTGATACTTGCTCCACCACTCCTCATTGCTCAACGAAGTAGGGAAATCAGGCATTCCGGCACGCTGGCGAATCTTATCCACAGCCTCGTCTGCCGACATTGGGAGATCGGCACTTGTAGCAGTGGCACTGCCCAGATACTTGAATGCAGCCTCAGCATAGTTGAGATAGAACTCACCCAGACGATAGGTAACCCAGGTATGATAGTCGCCCTGCTTCTTGGTTTTTGAAGTAAGGTCGACATCACCATGCAGCAACTTCTTCAGATAGTAACCCGTAGGAGTAGCACCCACCAATGGCTCGGCATTCACGCCGCCATAATAGGTCTGAAGCTTAGCCTTGTTATATCGGGCTGCAGTAGGCCATACATCACCGTTCTTGGCGATGGTCAACTCGAAACGAGGGTCACGACCAGCGTATGGATTCTGCTCATCATAGCCGCTGCCAGCCTCATTGATTCCCTTACCCGTAGCCTTCATCTCGTAGGCATCCACCAGGTTCTGGGATGGGCAGTTTCTACCGGAAGCTGAGTAACTTGCCTTAGCCATATCGATACCGAACGGATAGTTGTAGCTCTCTACCATATTATCCTTAGGATCGGTAGCTGAAATCTTGCTACCATAGATACGGCGACCGAAGATGATCTCGCACTTCTTGTCGGCATCCTTGTAATTATTGGTTGACCAGAGATCAGCATACTTGGCAGCGAGCTTCATGCCCCTTGCCTGGCAGGCATCCAGCAATTCCTTGGTATAGAGAGCAGCCTTGTGGTAACGCTCCTTATCGCCAGAAGGATTGAAGAGCGGACTTGCCCAATAGAGCGCTGCACGAGCCTTGAGGGCAAGAACGGTCAGGTTGTTGGCACGTCCATCCTCGGCAGTACTCAATGCCATGCTTCCCAGGTCGGAATAATCCTTGATGATGCTGTCCTTCACGGCATCACATTCATCGAAGATGTACTGGAATACCTCATCAGATGACTTACGAGGCTGATTGTTGACATCAGCTGCCGCCATCTCAGGGTCGATGACAGGCACACCACCATACTGGCGAACGAGATTGAAATAGAAGTAAGCACGCCAGAAGCGGGCCTCCCACTTGTAGTTCTCGTAACGGAACATCTGCTGCTGATAGTCGGCATTGAGTTCGAAATCCTCGAACTTCAAGTCCTGGAAATCCTTCAATACCACATTGCAGGTCTTGATGCCCTTATACATATTGCTCCAGAGCGAACCCTGGGCGTTGGATGGACTCCAGCTGCCGTTATAGAAGGTCTCGATGCTGGTACCGCTCACGGAGTAAACACTCTCATCGGTGGCAGAGGCAAGCATGCCTCCACCAAAGTTCTGACCATAATCATAGTCTGCATAATTGTAGATATCGGTCATGAAACCACCCACCTTCTCGAAGGTCTGAATCACATAATCCTTATCCTTGACTACCGTCTCGCTGTAATCCATCTTATCGCTGCAAGATGCCAGCGCCATGAGTCCGAACAGACCATATACTAATTTATTTGTTTTCATTATTGTTCTACTTTAAGATAATTAGAATGTTACTGACAAACCAGCCACGATGCTGCGATTCAGAGGATTGGTTGCACCGAATACCTCAGGATCTGACTCATCAAGATGGTCGAAGCTAAACAAATCTACACCACGTACATACAACTTGGCTGCATTCAGGAGCTTGGTCTTGGCGAGCATCGCCTTAGGGAAGTTGTAATAAACCTCGATGTTGCGAAGCTTGAAGAATGAGCGGTCAAACATCCAGAGGGTGTTTGTATTGTAGTTGTTGGCATTGCTGGTTGAGCTCAGCGCCGGGAACTTGGCTGTGCTGGCTGTCTCAGGAGTCCAGCGGTTGTCGTAGTAGTACTGAGAGATGGTGGTGTTGCCCACCAGTGGCTTGTACATACTCTTGGTAGAAAGCACGCCAGTATATCTGCCAGTGCCCTGGAACATCGCATCTACGCCCAGTCCCTTCCACTCTACTCCCAAATGGATATTGTAGTAGATTTCAGGAGCCACGGTAGAATATCCGATGGCAGTCTTGTCGTTGGTATCAATCTGTCCGTCCCCGTTCACATCCTCATACTTGATGTCGCCCGGACGAGGAGTGCTGCCCAGAAGCTGTGGCTTGGAAGCATCGATGTCTGCCTGGTCCTTGAAGAAGCCGATAGCCTTGTAGCCGAAGAGCTGGCTTACGCGATGGCCGGTGCTTACCAGGTTAGGATAGAGCTTAGGAGCCTCATCCTGCTCCTTGATCTGGCTGCGATAGTAATCGATGTTGGCACCGATGTTGAACTTCACGTCGCCAATCTGCTTGTTGTAGTCGAGACTTGCCTCCCAACCCCAGCTATCCACGATACCATCACCTTCGTATGGAGCATCCACACCCAACTCTGAAGAATACTTGCCTGCGGTAGATACCCAGATGTTGGAACGGCGCTGGTAGAAACCATCGAAGCTGAAATCGAGACCACCGAACAGGGTGGCATCTACACCGGCATTGAACTTGGCTGCCTTCTCATGGGTCAGACCGGAAGTGGCAATGGCATCAAGATAGGTACGGCCGAAATCACTCTGGAAACCGCTGTTGAACGGATAGGAACCACCGGTAGTCTGATACTGCTGCATATAGTACATCCATCCGCTCTCAGGCAGGATGTCGGTCTGGATAATGCCGTAGGATGCACGGAGCTTGAGGAAATCCACCCAGTTGAGATTCTTCATGAAATTCTCCTTGGAGAGTACCCAGGCTGCTGATACCGTAGGCGACAACGCCCACTTGCTGCCAGGAGCCAGACGGTTGGAACCGGATTCTACCAGGGCAAGGTCGAGGAAGTAACGGTCGAGCTGACCATAGTGGGTGTACCAGCTGATGTTCTGGCGATAGAGCGTACTGTTGATGGCAAACTCATCACTGAACTCGTAATCGTACTTCAACTGGCTGTAGATGCTGTGGGCGCCGAAGGTATTCTGATAGTCGGCACTGGCATCGATATGGAAACGGCGGGAGAAGCTGTTGGTTGAGATGGAGGCACCAAGATCGCTCTCAGAACCACCCGTGAATGCCTTACCCAACTGAGGTTCGCCATCCAGCCAGTCGGCTACCGTAGGACTTCCATATACGTATGTCTTGCTGTAATTCTCGTAGATGTTGGAGAAATGGTCGTAAGCGATGCGGCCCTGAACAGCCAGACCCTTCAATACCGCAGGGAGCTCCTGACGGATGGTGAGGTCGGTATAGATACCACGGTTGTGATTTCTGGAGTAACCGGCATCCTGCGACTGTGCCACAGGGTTAACGGTACCAGCCCAGGTAGAGTTACCACCCCACTTGCCATCCTCGCCCTTCACGGCGAAGGCAGCAGAAGGCAGGCTATAGACCATATCCCAAAGACTGGCAGAATTGCCTGGAGCATTCGACTCAGCGAGCACACCCAGGAGGTTCACCTTCATGGTAGTATTCTTAGAGAGAATCATATCCATATTCATGCGCAGGTTGCCCTTCACATATTTATTATTGGTAGAATATCCCTCGTGGGTATCCGGATTCTTCACGAAACCATTGTCATACTGCAGGTCGAGCAAGGCATAGTACTTGAACTTCTCGCCACCGCCCGTAAACGAAGCGTTGAGCATATTGGTAACGCTGTGGTTGCGGAAGGTTTCATCCACCCAGTTAACGTTAGGATAGAGATAAGGATATTTGCCTGATCCGAAGGCATCCACCTCTTCCTGTGTATATCTAGGATTCTCGAAGCCATCGTTGGCATAAGCCTCGTTCATCGCCTTGGCATAGGTCTGTGCATCCACGAACTTAGACTTGTGAGCCATGAAATTGATGGCATGGTCCAGATTCACCTTGATTTCCTTGGAATTGAACTTACCGCGCTTGGTAGTGATGAGCACCACGCCGTTGGCACCCTTGTAGCCATAGAGTGCGGTGGCAGCAGCATCCTTCAATACGGATACGCTCTCTACTTCCTCGGCAGAGATATACTGGATATCACGCTCGATACCATCTACCACGAAGAGAGGGGTGTTGCCATCCAGACTCTGCATACCGCGGATGTAGAAGGTAGGATTGATGCCGGCATAGTTGCCGGAATTCTGCAGCGAAATCAAGCCGGAACCCTGTCCCAGGATAGAGTTGCCGATATTCTTGGCGCTGCGCTTGTTGGTACTCTCGCTGGTGATGACAGACACTGCTGAAGTTGACTGCTCGCGGGAGAAGTTCACATTGGCACCCACATCGATGCTCTGAGCCGCATAGCGATGAGGAGCAATGGAATCTATTTTGACTTGTGCTGAAGCTGGCAGGCTCAGGAGAGCCATCGCCATCAGTACAGCATTCTTATTATTTTTCATCGAATTTACTTTTTTAATCTGTAACTTTAATCAAGTAACCTTTACTCAAGAGATAACCTCCGGCGGGATTACCAGCCTGGGTTCTGAACGAGATAACCCTTCAATACCTCGGTCTGTGGGAATGGGAACAGATACCACTTTACATCGAATCCATTCCACCATGCACGGGCTCCCGTGGTGATAGGCAGGCGCTCATACTCAAAATGAGATGGCTCATACCAGGCATCATTGTCCTTATTCAGCTTCTTGTTGGTTCTGTCGCCATTATACCATTTGTTGGTAGTGGTCTCCCACTTGCCCGTAGCATCATCCTTCACCTTGCGGTGGATAACCAGACGATGGAGCGTGCGGCTGAAGAGGTCGGCTCTCTTATAGCGCTTCATATCGAAGAAGCGGGTGTTCTCAAATCCCAGCTCGCAGGCACGCTCGCGCAGCAACTCTTCCAGGAGATTATCCTTGTTGGTGGTAAGATTCTCTGATGGGTTACATTCCGCAAGTCCCTTCAAACCTACACGGGCACGAATCTTGTCGATATATTCCAAAGCCTTGACATTGTTGCCGTCTGCCTGAAGCAGAGCCTCTGCATAGATGAGATAGAGGTCGGAAAGACGCATCTCTACCCAGTGCGGCTTCTCGCGCTCGTAGGCAGAACCGGTGATTCCGTCGGCAATGTACTTGTTGTGGAAATAGCCTGTAGCAAAAGCACCCACACAATTTTTTGAACTTGTACCGGCATTGGTACCGCCCACATACAACTCTACATTCTGACCGGTTGACTTGCCGTCGCCCACATTCACCTTGTCGCGCTGTCCGTTCACACTTACTGTTTCGTAAAGACGAGGGTCGCGGGTATATTTCACGTTCTGCAGTTCCTGCTTGCCTACCACTCTATCACCCTTGATAAACATGTGGTCCAATTCGCCAGCCTTCTCGGTCTCCTCCCAGTTGAATGGCTTGCCATCAGCCCAAGGGAACATCTCTACGAACTCCTGGGTAGGGCAATAAGCCTGGCGGTCGAGGGTACGCATATACTGACGTGCCGCCCAGCAATACTTGGAGTTGTGGTTGTTGTCGGTAACACGGGTCTCGAAGATGACCTCCGGACTAGCCTGACTGATATACGCAAAGCGATAGGCAAAGCGATAAGCCTCAGTAGTCTTGGCTGTCGGCTCTACAAGATGGTAAGGATTGCCGTTGTTGGCATTCTCATTGAAGAAGTCTTCGCATGCCTTCTTGCACTGCTGCCACAACTCAGGCTTCTTGCCACCCATCCAAGCCAGACTGTCCTGACTCGCATTCTCCATGGAATACTTGCCGCTGTAATATGGCTGGTCGTCGTTGAACAATGGAGAAGCAGCAAACTGCAGTACACGGCACTTCATCGCCATGGCAGCTGCCTTGGTCCAGTGTGCCTTCATGGTAGTGACATCATCATCAGAATAAGCAAAAGGAAGGGCTCCTGAATTGATAGCCTCATCATAAAGCTTGAGAATGAAATCGAGTGTCTTCTCTACCGAAGCACGTGGCGCATCCAGCTTATCTCCGTTTACATCGTATGAGTGAGTAACCAGAGGCAGACCGCCGTACATGCGGAAGAGGTTGAAGTAGGAAGATGCTATCAGGCACTTCGCCTCAGCCACATACTGCTTTTTGGTAGCCTCATCCATATCAGGCACACGGTCGATATTCTCCATCAGGAGGTAGCAGGCATGCACCATCTCCCAGATATTCTCCTTGTCAAAACCATAGATGGAATTGCTGCTGGCTGCTGTCATGTAATCTTCATACACCAGATTATACATAGCAACTGACGATGTAGGATTGTGCCAGCAGTCTGACATCGCCTCAATCTGACCACTGAAGTAACTGTGGGAGTTGCCGTCACCCGCCTTGAAAGGCAGACCGTAGTACTGGTTCTTATAAATACCGGTCAAGAACTGCTGGGTATATTCTGCACTATTGAAGATGGTATCAATGGTAACATCGCCACCCGGAGTCTTTTCTATGAAGGAATCTCCAAACTTGATCTGCTCTGTACAACCCGTCACCGCAGAACCGATAACGGCAGTAAGAACGATTCCTCTGAATATATTGTTAAGTTTCATTGTATTTACCTTATTTATATATATTAATGTGTAATATATTAGAAGCCCACCTTCAAAGACAGCATGTAAGTACGCTGCAATGGATAGGATGGTGCCGTGGTAGCACGTGCCTCAGGATCACCCCAGATATAAGGAGTGAAGGTAAGGAGGTTGTAACCGCTGAATGCCAACTGCAACTGGTTCATACCCATGCGCTTCATGAACGGAGCGTTGAAATCATAGGAAATCTGCAGGGTCTTCAGGCGCAGATACTTCGCATCCTTCTCATAGAGGGTAGAAGTGGCATAATTGTTTTCCCAGGAATCCAATGATACACGAGGATACTTCGCACTCTGAGATGGATTATCGGCTGTCCAGCTGTTCTCCACCACATACTTCAGGAGTCCACCCATCTCGTGAGAGGTCTTGTTGTAGAATGGTGAGCGGAACACACCATCCAGCATACGGCTTACGTTCCAGGCACCCGTCCACTGGGTATTGACAGACCATCCCTTGTAGCTGAATCCGAGGTTCAGACCAACCATATACTCAGGATCATCGGTATAGCCCAGGTCGCGGGTCTTATCGTTCGGGTCTATCTTTCCATCGTGGTTCAAATCCACATACACAGCATCACCAGGCTGGATGTTCTCTACCAGCTGGGTAGGGAATTTCTCGCCGAAAGTCTTCTCATAGAGTGCCGGTGTCTGCTCGTCGTAATAACGCCAGAACTGATACATGCTGCGGGCACCCAGACGATGGTTCTTTGCCATCTGATAAGCCTCTGGCTGCAGAGCCTCACCATTGTTGATCAGCTCATTCTGGTTGTAAGAGAGGTTGACACCTGCCCAATATCTGAAGTTCTTGCCTATCTTGTCCTGCCACTTCAGGGATGCTTCCCATCCCCAGCTGTTCACCTCACCATCGTTGGTGTAAGGCATCTTGAAACCGATGATGGTAGGTACATTGTTGTCAATCATCATGATGTCGGTACGGTGCTCGTAGTAGTAATCGAAGTTACCACGGAGCTTATCCTTCAGGAAGTTGATGTCGAAACCATAGTCCTGCTTGTAGGCGTGCTCCCAGGTGATGTCGGCATTGTGGCGCGCCATCTCGTAGGCTCCCTTCCATACGGTAGTGTTATTGACACCGAAGATGTATCCGTATCCATCACGGGTAGAAACGCCATTATTGTTGATAGCAAAAGGATCGGCGGTGTACATAAAGCGGTTGCCGTTCAGATTGGCATTACCTACCAGACCGTAGCTGGCACGGAGCTTCAGGAAGCTTACTACCTTGGTGAGCGGCTTGAAGAATGGTTCATCGCTCGCTACCCAACCCACAGACATAGCTGGGAAAGTACCGTAACGCTTGCCCGGAGCAAAGTTCTCGGAACCATTGTAACCCACATTGAACTCAGCCATGTAGCGGTTGTTCCAGTCGTAGGTAACACGACCTACCAGACCTACCTGGCGGTGAGGCACATTGGTATAGGTGCTCGGATAATAGCTGCTGTCCTGATTGTAGAGCAGGATGGCACCCACATTGTTCAAACCGAAGGAACGGTTGTAGTTAAGACCTGCCTCGAAATACCAGTAACGGCTGCGACCGGTCTTCTCTTCATACTTCAACTGCTCCTCGTTACCATATTTCTTATATTTATAGGTACCGTCGTCCTGGAGTACAGGGGTATAGGTAGCCTTTTTGGCGTAAGCATTCTTATTGATGGCGTAGGCACCATTGTATGAAGCCTTCATCTTGAAAGAGAGACCCTTGGTAATCATATCGAGCTTCTGCTTCAACTGGAGGTCGAACTGCAGCTTGTTGTTGGTAGTCTTCATGAAACCGCCATTCACATCATTATTGCCGAAATAGGTAATACCGCTGCCCCCCACGAAAGGAAGCTGGTCGGTACCGCAATCCTCATACTGGGTCTCGGTAGCGATGTATCTGCCGTTGATGATACCCGGACTGGAGAATGGAGTAGCCTGATAAGCCTCATTGATCAGACCGGATGAGCCCTGTCCGGAATATGGCTTGTTGGCATTATCTACCTTACCTGCCAGATTGAAGGAGATGGTGGTTGTCTTGGTGACATCCAGGTCGAGGTTGGCACGGTAGTTGAAACTGTTATACTGATAACCGAAGTCGTAATCCTGACCAAACTCCTTGAACAGACCACCCTGGGTATAGTAACCTACATTGATGAAGTAGCGTGCCGTCTTGGTACCACCGCTGATATTCAGATTGTGCTTACTCTGCATGGTAGCATCCTTCATGATGTATTCAGCCCACAAGGTGCTAGGGAAACGGATAGGATCACTTCCATCCTTGAACTTCTGGATAACGACATCAGAGAACTGAGGACTCAACGGATCACCATTCTTGCCATGCGAATTCTGGCGCATCATATTATGGAAGGTAGCATACTCGTAGCTGTTTGCCTGTTCTACCATCTTGGTAGGAGTCAGGATACCCCATGAAGTAGAACCGCTGATCTTGGTCTTACCCTCCTGACCACGCTTGGTGGTAATCAGGATAACACCGTTGGCACCACGCACACCGAATACGGCTGTGGCAGAAGCATCCTTCAAAACGGTGATGCTCTCGATTTCCTCAGGATCCACATCGCTCATGCTTCGCTCTACACCATCCACCTGAACCAAAGGGTCGGCACCATTGAAAGAAGCCTTACCACGAACAAATACGCTCGCAGCATCAGAACCCGGTTCACCGGAATACTGTACGGTGGTAACACCCGAAAGCTGACCACCGAGCACATTGTTGACATTACCTACAGGGGTACGGACCAGGTCTTCACTCTTCACGCTGGAGAGGGCACCTGTAACGGTTACCTTCTTCTGCACACCATAGGCAACTACCTCTACAGCCTTGAGGGAAGTAGCCTCTTCCTTCAAGACCACCTGCATGCCGTTTTTGGCAACCACGGTCTGTGATACGAATCCAATGTAACTGATCTTTAACTTGGCTCCTGGCTTCACGTTGAGAGAGAAATTACCATCAAAGTCTGTAACCGTACCCTGGGTAACTTTCTGTCCCTCGATGATAACACTAGCTCCAATAACGGCTTCACCATTGGCATCAACAACAGTACCCTTGAGGATACCTGTCTGTTGAGCTATAGCCGTAGTCGCTTTAGCAGAACCTGCACCTCCGCAAAGAGGGGCAAGCATCAATGCCGTGCAAAACAAAGTTGCAGGCAATGCTGAACTTTTCATAAATAGCTTGTTATTCATTTTGTTTATTATGACGTTAAGATTTTACTTTCTATTTTGGTTTGACAATTTCGCTTTGTTAGTCGCAATCCTCTTGAAAAGGATTTCTGCTGCAAAGCTATTAAAAAACCTTGTTTTTCATAGAATAAAATTGTTCAACTATCATTATTATCATCCAAAACCATGCATTTTATACATTTCAGTATAATTTTAAATACTTTTTTACATATATAATAAGGTATAGTGGATTTTTTTGTGTATTTTTGCCGAAAAATTAGCGAAAAGGCGGATTTGGACATAAAAACGCCTCTAAGCGATTATACAGAAACAAAATAAGCAATATGCAAACCAGCAAATATCTATTAGCAACAGAAAGAGACGCCGAATGGGGTCTCACCATCAGCACCGTGGGACGAGAGGAAATCGTACCAGGGGAAGAATATCCTACCAAGGGACATGCCGATGGATATTATTTCGATATTAAGAAGGGAAGAACCCTCGATGAATACCAGCTCCTCTATCAGCCGGAAGGAGAAGGAGTGTTCAGCTCTGCCCATCTTCCGGAAACCAAAATCAAGGCTGGAGACATCTTCCTGCTCTTTCCCGGTGAATGGCACAGCTATCATCCATCGAGCACAAAGGGATGGAAGAGCTACTGGATCGGATTCAAGGGAAAGAATATCAACGACCGTGTGAAGGCGGGATTCCTATCGCCGGAAAAGCCGATCTATCACGTGGGCTACAGCAACGAAATCATCGCCCTGTATGAAGAGGCGTACAAGACGGCACAGGAGGAGGCTGCATTCGTACAGCAGACACTGGCGGGCATCGTGAACCACCTCATCGGAAAGATGTATTCCTTGGAGAGAAACATCATCCTGGGCAAGGATTCCAAGTATGTGGATATCATCAACAGGGCTCGTCTGCGCATCCGTGAGAGCCTGGAGGATACGCTCACCATCCAGGATTTAGCACAGGAACTGGGCGTCAGCTATTCTTCGTTCCGCAAGCTCTTCAAGGAGCATACCGGCTTCGCTCCTGCCCTCTATCAGCAAAACCTGAAGCTGCAGAGGGCGAAGGAACTGCTGTCTACCACCGATGAGAGCATCAAGGAAATTGCCTATCGCCTCAACTTCGAATCCCCTGATTATTTCTCGGCTAAATTCAAGAATCAGACCGGCATGAAACCATCAGATTTCAGAAACACAACCCGATAAAAGATTCCACACGCCCCGGAAGCCTCATTGCCCTGGGGCGTGTGGACAATAACCAAAAACTTAAATTTTTGATATTTCTTTTAGATTCTTGACCAGCCGCCAAAAAACTAGGCTCTAATATCATTTTCTCTTGTTTTCTCTTGTATTTTCCCCCTATCTTTGCAACCGTAAACAAATAACAATAGCAAATAACAATAACTTAAAATACACTCTAACAAAATGGAACAAAAGAAATACTTCTTTGCCGTAGACCTGGGTGCTACCAGTGGCAGAACCATTCTGGGAAGCCTGGCTGAGGGCAAGTTCGAACTGGAAGAACTCACCCGTTTCAACAACCGACTCATCGAGACCGGCAATCACTTCTATTGGGATATCTTCGCCCTCTTCTATGAAATCATCGCCGGATTGAAACTCGTAGCGCAGCGCGGTATCCATATCGAAAGCATCGGCATCGATACCTGGGGATGCGACTTCGTATATGTGGACAAAAACGGGGATATCCTCCGCAACCCTCTCGCCTACCGCGACCCTCATACCTTCGGCATGATGGAGAAATACTTCGACGAGAAAATCAGCAAGGAAAAGGTATACGAGAAGACCGGAATCCAATTCATGAACTTCAATTCGCTCTTCCAGATCTACGCCATGAGAAAGGCTGGCAACGTGGCTTTGGAGAATGCTGACAAGATTCTCTTTATCCCTGATGCGCTGAGTTATATGCTCACCGGCAACGCAATCTGCGAATATACCGTGGCATCTACTTCCCAGATTCTCAACCCGATGACCGGCGACCTGGACAACGAACTCGTAGAGAGTCTCGGACTGAAGAGAGAGCAGTTTGGTAAGATGACCAACCCTGCTTCCATCATCGGTACACTGACCGAAGAAGTGCAGAAGATGACGGGCTTGAATGCCGTTCCGGTCATCGCTGTAGCGGGTCACGATACAGCCAGCGCCGTAGCAGCCGTTCCTGCCAAGAACGAGAAGTTTGCCTACCTGAGTTCCGGTACCTGGAGTCTGATGGGTATCGAGACCAAGAACGCCATCATCAACGAGAAGAGTTATGAGCTGAACTTCACCAACGAGGGCGGCATCGAGGGCACTACCCGATTTCTGAAGAACATCTGCGGCATGTGGATTTACGAGCGTTGCCGCAAGGAATGGAAGGACGAAGCGGCTGCCAGTCAGAAGGATATGAAGAGCCTTGGACATGCAGAGCTGATTGCAGAAGCCATGAAGCAGCCTGCCTTCCAGAGCATCATCAACCCGGACGATGCCTGCTTTGCCAACCCATCGAGCATGGTAGAAGCCATCAAGCAGTATTGCGAAAAGACAGGACAGCACGTTCCTCAGAGCTATGGCGAATTCTGCCGTTGCATCTTCGAGAGTCTTGCGCTCCGTTATCGTCAGATTTTCACCTGGCTGAAGGATTTTGCCGACTTCGACCTCAACGTGCTCCACATCATCGGTGGCGGTTCGCTCAACCAATATCTCAACCAGTTTACTGCCGACAGCTGCGGTGTCACCGTCTTGGCTGGTCCTCAGGAAGGCACAGCCATCGGCAACATCATGCTCCAGGCGAAGGCATCAGGCTTGGTCAAGGACATCTGGGAAATGCGTCAGATTATCGCCAACTCGCTTGAGCTCAAGAAATTCGAGCCAAAGAACAAGGAGGCATGGGATGAGGCGTACGAGAAGTTTTTAAAGATAAAAGGGTAAAAAGGTAAAAGGGTAAAAGGGCAAAAAGGAAAAAAGAACCTTCCCCCCTTGGTCGCCTCCGTTCCCAGCGATGCCATCGCTGGTCCCCCCAGTCATAAGCAAAAAAACAACAAACAAAATACATAAAAACAATGAAAGCAGATTTGATTTTAAAGAATTACGAGATTGCAAAGGAGCGCTATGCTGCTCTAGGTGTAGATACTGACAAGGCTATTGAGACTTTGGAGAAGACTCCAATCTCTCTGCATTGCTGGCAGGCTGACGACGTGGTTGGCTTCGAGCGTGGCGAGGCAGCTTCTGGCGGTATCCAGAGTACAGGTAACTATCCAGGCAAGGCTCGCAACATCGACGAGCTCCGTCAGGATATCGAGAAGGTGAACTCTCTCCTCGCTGGTACTTTCCGTCTCAATCTCCACGAGATTTACGGTGAGTTCGGCGGCAAGCAGATCGACCGCAACGAAGTAACCGTTGACCAGTTTACAGGCTGGATGCAGTGGGCTAAGGAGCAGAACATGAAGCTCGACTTCAACTCTACATCTTTCTCTCACCCAAAGAGTGGCAGCCTCTCATTGTCAAATCCTGACCCAGCTATCCGCGAGTTCTGGATTGAGCACACCAAGCGTTGCCGCCGTATCGCAGACGCCATGGGTAAGTTCCAAAACGACCCATGTATCATGAACATCTGGGTACACGATGGTTCCAAGGATATCACCGTAGAGAAGGGCCGCTATCGCAAGATCCTGAAGAACTCTCTCGATGAGATCCTGGCAGAGGAATTGCCTAACATGAAGTCTTGCCTCGAGGCTAAGCTCTTCGGTATCGGCTTGGAGGCTTACACCGTAGGTTCTCACGACTTCTACGCTGGCTACTGCGCTAAGAACAACGTGATGTACACCCTCGATACAGGTCACTATGAGCCTACAGAGAACGTATCAGATGCAGTTTCAGCACTCCTGCTCTTCGTTCCAGAGTTGATGCTCCACGTATCTCGCCCAATGCACTGGGATTCAGACCACGTAACCCTCTTCGACGACAATACCCGCAACCTCTTCTCTGAATTGGTTCGTGCCAATGCACTCGACCGTGCTCACATCGGTCTCGACTACTTCGACGGTTCTATCAACCGCATCGGTGCTTACATCATCGGTGTTCGTGCAGCTCAGAAGTCATTGTTGCAGGCATTCCTTGAGCCACTGGATACCCTCCGCAAGTACGAGGACGAGGGCAAGCTCTTCCAGCGCCTGGCTCTCCTCGAGGAAGAGAAGACATTGCCATTCGGTGCTGTATATGATTACTTCAACCTGAAGAACAACATCCCTGTTGGCGAAGAGTATATCGCTGACATCGAGAAGTACGAGGCAGAAGTTCTCGCTAAGAGAAACTAAGATATAAAACTGCATAAGTGGTTTTAAAAAAGCTTTTGCCCTTACAGGGCGCATGAATTAATAAACACCTATCCCCAGGGCGATGCCCTGGGCTAGGTGCTTTTGCCCTTTTAGGGCGCTTAAGCCACCGGCAACGGTTTTATAACCTAATTACCAAGCAATTAACAATACAATGGAAATATTAATAGGACTTTTAATCATAGCCATCGGCGCATTCTGCCAGTCCAGCTGTTACGTCCCTATCAACAAGATCAAAGATTGGAGTTGGGAATCATACTGGGTAGTTCAGGGTGTGTTCGCATGGCTTATTTTGCCTTTTTTAGGCGCTATGCTCGCTGTACCTAGCGGACATTCTTTCTTTGAATTATTCGACGGTTATGGCTTCAATGTAGCGATGACCATGCTCTTCGGTGTACTCTGGGGCGTAGGCGGACTGACCTTCGGTCTTTCCATGCGCTATCTGGGCGTGGCGTTGGGTCAGAGCATCGCCCTGGGAACCTGTGCGGGTCTCGGAACCATCATGGGTCCGGTGCTGCTCAACATCTTCTTCCCCGAGCTGGATGCCCTTTCATCGCTCACCTTCAGCGTCATCCTCGGTGTGGTAGTCACCCTTATCGGTATCGCCATCATCGGTGTGGCTGGAAGCATGAAGGCTTCCTCTCTCTCTGAAGAAGAGAAGAAGGCGGCTGTGAAGGACTTCAACTTCCCTAAGGGTCTCGCTATCGCCCTGCTGGCTGGTTTCATGAGCGGATGCTTCAATGTGGGTCTTGCCTTCGGAGAGGATATCCACTTCGGCACCTTCACTCCGGATATGTTCAAGACCCTGCCTGCCACCTTCCTCGTAACCGTGGGTGGTTTCATCACCAACGCCATCTACTGTTTCTATCAGAACACCAAGAATCATACTTGGAGCGACTACAAGAACGAGGAGGTTTGGAGCAACAACATCCTATATTGTGCCCTGGCGGGAGCCTTGTGGTACAGTCAGTTCTTCGGTTTGTCATTAGGAAAAGGTTTCCTCACCGAATCCCCTACCCTCATGACCCTGTCGTTCTGCATCCTGATGGCACTGAATGTAGTGTTCTCGAATGTATGGGGCATCATCCTGAAGGAATGGAAAGGCTGCTCTAAAAAGACCATCGGCGTATTAATCGTTGGCATCATAGTCTTGATTATCTCAAGCTTCCTGCCACAGTTGATTTAACATTAAACTTGGAACTTTGAACCTGGAACTTTATGATATGCCTTATTATTGAAGATAAGTTTTATACAGATAAACTAATCATAAAGTTCAAAGCTCAAAGTTCAAAGTTCAAAGGAAAAAAAGTTCAAAGGAAAATGAAAAGATTTGCATTTAAGATGTATCTCAAGAAGGGATGCGAAAAGGAATATGCCAAGCGCCATGCTGCGATTTGGCCAGAGTTGAAACAGATGATCAAGGATCAGGGTGTGAGCGACTACAGCATCTTCTGGGACAAGGACACCAACCTGCTCTTTGCCGTTCAGAAATGCGACAGCGATACCAACAGCCAGGACACCACCAACGTGGATCCTATCACCCAGAAATGGTGGGATATGATGGCAGATATCATGGAAGTAAACCCGGATAATTCGCCCGTCAGCATCCCATTGGAAGAACTCTTCCACATGGATTAATATAAAGAATTTAGTTAGCTTAGAAACAGAAAAAGCCCCCGAGTATCTCACGATGTTCGGGGGCTTTGTTTCACTAAACCCAAAAACTTTTACCTAATAACACTAAAACCTAATAAACCTATTACCTATAAAATGTATATCCAGTAAACCTATTTATATCAAAATATTACCAACAACACTATATCTACTATTCATAGAATATCAGATATTGAATCAATATCTGACATTCTTTATGTATCTGATGAACTAACCTATATTTTATCTTGGCAAATTGAAAGCCTTGGTCATCTCAGCCATCTCTTCCTGGCTCATGCCATCAGGCTCGAATCCCATGCATTTTGAATCGATATAGATCTTAGCGCTCTTTGAGAGCACGTCAATCTGGTCGAAGGCATCCATCACGTCCAGGCCCTTGGCAAAGACACCGTGCTTCTCCCACATTACTACATCGTAATCCTCCAGCTCCTTCAAAGTCTCCTCAGCCAGCTTCAAGCTGCCAGGCAACTGATAAGGAACAATGCCCAGACCGAGCGGACAGAAAGCCTTGGTCTCTGGAATCATGCTCCAGAGCAGGTTGCTCAAAACGTCCTTGCCCATGAACTTCTTGTTATGGCTCATGGCGATGAGCTCGATAGGGTGAGTATGAACGGTAGCCTTATAGTTGGAACCCTTCTCGATGAGACTGGCATGAACGCTCAGGTGACTAGGCAACTCTGAGGTTGGCATCACAGGATTATCGGCGATGATGACATAGCTGGCGCAATCGTCGAGGATACGGATGATAGAACCGTTCTCCATAGGCCAGCGAGCCAAGTCGCGCATACGCTTACCTGTTCCCTTGCAGAAGAAGTAGCAGCCCTTCAATGCAGGCAAAGCTGTACCAATCTGCTTCACTTCGCTGATAGCTGGCAAAGCCTTGATCTCGTCATCAACCAAGTCTGTTACGTTTACGGTGATATTACCACCATTACGCTCAGCCCAACCATTCTGCCAGAGGTATCCGGCAACTTCTGCAATCTTCTCGACCTCCTTTTTCAAGGCAGGACGACCTTCTAAAACACTATTCATATTATTCTTGTTATTAGCTTGTTTAAAATTTCTGCTGCAAAAATACTCATTTCGCCCCATACCCAACCTATTCTTTTGATATTTGAGCTATGACATTTGGCATAACATTTTCTGTTTTTCTGATTTCAGTAGACACTTTCAATTTTATAAAACGGAAATAGTAGAAACTCGAACAAAAGAACATGAAATCGTACAAAAATCCATAAGAAATATACATTCTTTTCGTAACTTTGCAACAAAATTAGAATAATAACGCAACAAAACAATCAAAACAAAATCAGAATGAGAAAAAGACTATTTCTGCTTCTACTCGCTTTCATCTCGCTCTGCCAGATGTATGCAGTAGAAAGGACAAAGCTCAATTTTAATGGGGGATGGTTGCTCAAGGTGGGCGACTTCCAGGGAGCAGAACAGGCAAACTACAAGGATGCCGGTTGGAAACAGATTACGCTGCCTCGTGCCTTTAACGAGAAAGAAGCGTTCAAGGTTTCTATCGAACACCTCAGCGACACCATCATGTGGTATCGCAAGCACTTCCATATCCAAGAAGTGGGCGACCGCAAGTATTTCATCGAGTTCGAGGGCGTGCGCTACGGTGCCGACATCTGGCTCAATGGCAAGAAAGTGGGATATACCGAGAATGGTGTGATGGCAAGCGGATTCGACCTGACACCTTATATTATAAAAGGTGAAAACGTCATAGCCGTACGTGTGGATAACTCCTGGAACTATCGTGAGCGCACCAGCGGTCAACGTTTCCAGTGGAACGACAAGAACTTCAATGCCAACTATGGCGGTATTCCAAAGAATGTCTTCCTCCACATCACCGACAAGCTCTACCAGACTCTTCCGCTCTACAATAATCTCAAGACCACAGGTATCTATATCTATGGCAGCAACTATGATATTGCGGGAAAGAAGGTAACGGTAAATGCAGAATCGCAGGTAAGGAATGAGGATTCCAAGTCTCGCTCTTTCCGCTTCTTCGCCAAGATTCTGGACGCTGACGGCAAGGAAGTGGGCCATTTTGATGGCGAGAGATACACCTTGAAGCCAGGTGAAACCAAGACCGTGAAGGTGAGCGGACTCCTGAACAACGCCCACTTCTGGAGTTGGGGATATGGTTATCTCTACACCGTAAAGACCCTCTTGAAGGCGGACGACGGCAGCAAGATAGACGACGTAGTGACCAAGACCGGTTTCCGCAAGACCCAGTTTGGCGAAGGCAAGTTCTATCTCAACGACCGTGCCATCATGATGCACGGCTATGCGCAGCGCTCCTCCAACGAGTGGCCTGGCGTGGGCATGAGCGTTCCTGCCTGGCTGAGCGACTACAGCAATAAGCTGATGGTGGAATCGGGCGGTAACCTGGTTCGCTGGATGCACGTCTGCCCTTGGAAGCAGGACATAGAGAGCTGCGACCGAGTGGGCTTGATTCAGGCAATGCCTGCCGGTGATGCCGAGAAGGATGTCTTCGACCGCAGATGGGAACAGCGCCTGGAACTGATGAAGGAAGCCATCATCTACAACCGCAACAACCCTAGCATCATCTTCTACGAGAGCGGTAACAAGGGCGTGAGCCGCGAGCACATGTTGCAGATGAAAGCCATCCGCGACGAGTTCGATCCTCACGGCGGAAGAGCCAGCGGCAGTCGAGAGATGCTCAAAATCAACGAGGCAGAGTATGGCGGCGAGATGCTTTACATCAACAAGAGCAAGAAGCACCCGATGTGGTCGATGGAGTATCATCGCGACGAGGGCTTGCGCAAATACTGGGATGAGCAGAGCTATCCTTACCACAAGGAAGGCGACGGACCTCTGTATCGCGGCAAACCTGCCTTCGAATACAACCACAACATGGATACCTTTGCTGCAAGCATGGTAGAGCGATGGTTTGAATACTGGCAGGAGCGTCCGGGCACAGGCAAGCGAGTAAGCGATGGCGGTACCAAGATTGTCTTCTCGGATACCAACACCCATCATCGTGGTGAGGCCAACTACCGTTCGAGCGGTGTAACCGATGCAATGCGCATCCCAAAGGATGCCTTCTTTGCTCATCAGGTAATGTGGAATGGCTGGGTATCTCCTGAAAAAGACGCCACCTATATCGTAGGTCACTGGAACTACAAGCCAGGAACCATCAAGCAGACAGAATATGTGGTAAGTACCGGCGACGAGGTAGAACTCTTCGTCAACGGCAAGAGTCTGGGTATGGGCGAACGCAGCAACCAGTGGCTTTTCACCTGGAAGAATGTACCTTTCGAGGAAGGCAAGATTGAGGCTGTGGCTTATACATACAATCAGGAAGATAAGAATTCTAAAGATTCAAAAATCAGGAAGGAATCTAGCCGATATGCCATCGAAACTGCGGGCAAGCCTCATCACATCAAGCTCACCAGCATCCAGAACCCGGAAGGTTTCAAGGCTGACGGTGCCGACATGGCACTCATCCAGGTAGAGGTGGTTGATAAGCAGGGCAGACGCTGTCCACTCGACAACCGCACCATCCACTTCAACTATCAGGGCGAAATGGAATGGATTGGCGGATTGGCAACTCCTAACGAGGAAACCCAAAAGGCACTTGCTGCCAAGAACCAGAGCCTCGTGGTGAATAAGAACGAGACATCAGAACAGAAGGCAGCCCGCAAAGCTGCAGATATTCTAGACTCTACAGATAGCGACAACACCTTTGATAATTATATAGGAAAGATTGATTTACCTGTAGAATGCGGTGTAAACAGAGTCTTGATCCGCAGTACCGTGAACCCAGGAAACATCACAATCTGTGCTGGTGCTGATGGCATCAAGGGCGTGGCAAGCATCGACTTGAAGACCGAGAAGGTCGATATCGAGCACTACCTGCCTCAGTTCAGCTTGAAGGGCGACCTTTCTCGTGGCGAAACGCCATCTACCCCATCCTATACCGATATCAAGGAGACCATTGATATCACCGGTGCCGTGGCTGGCGTAAACCAGGAAGATGCCCAGAAAACTTTCGATGACGATGAGACTACAGAATGGAAGAGCGATGGCAAGCCTGAGAATGCATGGATCACCTATCTGTTTACCAAGAAAGAGAAGGTAGACGAAATCACCGTGAAACTTACGGGCTGGAGAGACAAGATGTATCCGCTCGCCATCTTTGCCGGTAAGAAGAAGGTTTGGGAGGGTTACACCTACGCCAGCCTCGGCTATGTTCATATCAAGATAGACAAGCCAGTGAAGGCGAAGGATATCATCATCAGGATGATGGGCGATGCCAAGAGCAAGACCCAGCTCAGCGATACCAAGGAGCTGGCTGGCGGCAAGGCAAGCACCCTCGATTTCATAGGAATCAAGAAAGGCAAACCAGTATTGAGAATCGTAGAGATTGATTTTCTCAAGAAAAAAAGAATAAATAGTAGGAGAGTTTATAAAAAAGAAAACTACCAAGGCAAGCTACCCCATCAAAAGGTAAGGTGATCATCAGCCGATGACCACCTTACCTTTTTTTAATGAGGGTGTGTCATAAGTCTGGATAATAGTTGGCGCATAACAGCTGTTGTGCGGCCGAAGATACTGACTGTCTCAATAACATATCCTATCTCTTCCAACAACATATCCTATCTCATCCAACAACAAGAAGAGGGTGAATCATAAACTTATGACACACCCTCCTTCTTTTGTGTGCACTACCTTGACTTTTTGGCAAAACACCTAGCATATTTGTACTATTTTACATTTTTAAGAATCATATTACGGCTATTATTGGGTATTTTTCGCTATCTTTGCAAACGAAGAATAAACAATTAAGATCAACTTAATAAAACCCAATATGATGAACAATAAAAGAAATCATAAATTCATAGGATTATCCTTTGCTTTGGCATTGTTGTCTTCACTCAACAGCCAGGCTCAGTTGCTTCCTACCCCTACGCAGGAAGCCAAACCGGGCGTAAGATGGTGGTGGATGGGATCTGCCGTGGATCAGGAAAACCTGAAATGGAACCTTGACGAATACGCCAAGGCAGGTATCGGTGCCGTGGAAATAACACCGCTCTATGGTGTGCAGGGCAACGACAAGAACGATATTCCTTATCTCTCGCCTAAATGGATGGACATGCTCAAGTTTGTGGAAAAGGAAAACAAGCAAGTGGGCATCGAGACCGATATGGCTACCGGCACAGGATGGCCTTTCGGTGGTCCTTGGGTACCTATCAGCGAGGCGGCATGCAAGGCGGTGTTCGTAGATACCATCGTGGATGTAAAGCAGAAACTGATGGAGATAGAATTCAACGTGCCACAAAAAGAACGTGCCTTCGCCAAACTGAAGGTCATCAAGGCGTTCCCGATAGAAGGAGCAAAGAACAAGAAACGCGTCATCGCTCTCTACGAAAGCCGTACCCGACAGAAGGTGAAGCGTGCCGCACCTGGAGGAGAGGGATACGTTATCGACCATTTCGACTCTACTGCCGTGGCTAATTATCTGCACCACATCGACAGCGCCTTCGTGGCATCGAAGACTCCATATCCTCATACCTTCTTCAACGACAGCTACGAGGTATATGGCGCCAACTGGACGCCTAACCTCCTGACGGAATTCGAGAAATTTCACGGATACAAACTGCAGGATAAGTTCCCAGAGTTCCTCGATGGCGATGCCGTGGTGGTAAGCGATTACCGTGAAACCCTGGGCGACATGCTGCTCCATAACTTCACAGAACAGTGGACCAAATGGGCAAACAAGCGTGGTGCCATCACCCGCAACCAGGCACACGGTTCACCAGCCAACCTCATCGACTGCTATGCTGCCGTTGACATTCCGGAAATTGAAGGCTTCGGACTGACCGACTTCGGCATCAAGGGACTGCGCAAGGATCCGGGAAAGACCCGTCCTAACTTCAGCGACCTGAGTATGCTGAAATATGCTCCATCGGCTGCGCACATCACCGGAAAGAAATATACATCCAGCGAAACCTTCACCTGGCTCACCGAGCACTTCCGCACATCCCTGAGCCAGATGAAACCGGATATGGACCTGATGTTCTGTGCCGGCGTAAACCACATGTTCTTCCATGGCACCGCCTATTCGCCTAAGAACGACACATGGCCAGGCTGGAAATTCTATGCTTCGGTAGATATGAGTCCTACCAACAGCATCTGGCGCGACGCTCCGGAACTGATGAAATACATCACCAACAGCCAGACCTATCTGCAGTGGGGACAGCCAGACAATGATTTCCTGGTTTATCTGCCTGTAAGAGATATGTGGCGCAAGGATACCAAGAACTGGCTGATGCAATTCGATATCCACAGCATGGCGAAGAAGGCACCTGAGTTTATCAAGGTGATTCTCGACATCGACAAGGCAGGATTCGACTGCGACTACATCAGCGACAAGTACCTTCGCACGTGTACCTTTAAGAACGGCATGATTGAAACGGCTGCCGGAACCCGATACAAAGGTATCATCATTCCTGGCAACAACATCATGCCAAGCGACGTGATTGAGCACATATCAGAATTGAAATCACAAGGCGCCAAGATTATCAAGGGCGATAATATCAAGGCAATGGAACAGGCGGCAAAACCGGAACTGATGAGAAAGAACCTGGGCTTGAAGATGATTCGCCGTGCCAACAGCATCGGCCATCATTACTTCATCGCCAACCTCACCAGCAAGGACATCGCTTCCAGCGTGGCTCTGGCCGTGAACGAGAAGCATGGCATCTGGTACAACCCTATGACGGGCGAATATCATGAGGCAGCCATCGGCGACAAGGGCATCCAGCTGAACCTGAAGAGTGGCGAGAGCCGCATCCTCATCACATCAAATAAGCCTGTAAGCGAATGGAAACTCGGTTCCAAGGTGAAGGTGAGCGAAAAGGAGAAGTTTGCAGCTGCGGATAGCAAGACCATCGACCTGACTGCCAATACCTGGAAGCTGTCATTCACCGAGGATGCGCCTAAGGTAGGAGAAAACTTCAACCTGAAGGGCTTGAAGTCTTGGGAAGGCCTCAGCGACAAGGCGAAGGTGATGATGGGAACGGGTGTCTATGAAACTACCATCAAGCTATCAAAGGATGATGCCAACAAGCAGTGGGCTATCGACCTGGGTGATGTTCGCGAAAGTGCCCGCGTCTATATCAATAATAAATATGTAGGTTGCGCCTGGGCTGTACCATATATCCTCAACTGCAAGGATGCGCTCAACAAGGGCAAGAACACCATCCGCATCGAGGTTACCAATCTGCCTGCCAACCGCATCGCAGAAATGGACCGCCAGGGCGTAAAGTGGCGCAAGATGAAGGAAATCAACGTGGTGGACATCAACTACAAGAAGACCACCTACGAGAAATGGACTCCTGTGCCAAGCGGACTGAACAGCACCGTGAAACTAGTGGAAATCAAGTAAATATCACAAGTCAAGAATTAGAGGATTCAAGAATTTCCATTCCGGATCATCAGGAAAGAAGAAAAATTCTCGTATTCTCTAAATTCTTGATAAAAAAATAATAAACTAACATTAATAACAAGACAAATGAAGAAACTGATCTTATCATCGCTCTGCATGCTCATAGGCTTGACCTCAATGTCTGCCCAGAACGCATTGCAAAACGAAATTCTGGAAGTAGCTCATCGCACCAACAACTACTTCATGACGAAGTACAGCGACCCTACTCTCGACACATTCGTAAAGAAAGTCCGCACCAGCAACCTCTGGACCCGTGCCGTATATTACGAGGGATTGATGGCGCTTTACGAGATTGACCCTC
>ERZ1026870.293-NODE-293-length-30666-cov-9.229003_pt1 | contig 30666 bp, 27 predicted proteins | sample MGYA00380165_ERZ1026870 | MGnify/ENA primary metagenome ERZ1026870 (study PRJEB33269, sample SAMEA4719801) | human gut metagenome | biome: human-associated habitat; feature: organic feature; material: feces | place: Cameroon | collected 2013-10 ...
ACACCAAACTGCGCACGCCTTTAGGTGTGCGATTGGGCCTAGGCGAACAGCCGTTCTTTTCATTAGCCATTCTTTAATTACGGACTTGCCTGTGCGAAGCACACTTTCCTTGCGAAGCAAGCCTACATTCCCCCAAGGGGGAAACTTGCGCCATAAATATATGCAACTTGAGGTAATCAAAATGACACGCACGTCCTATGAAAACGGCTATTCGCCTAGGCCCAATCTCACCCATAACAGGGTGACCCGTTTGGTGTGGTGGTCCGCTTGAACCAGGCATGAGAAGTGGAACAAGTTCCCTTCACATACCTGGCTACCTTATCTCACCCCTAACGGGGTAACCCATTATAACATGCCTTTATCGACAACAAACATCCGTATCAATCCCGTATCAATCCCGTATCAATCCCGTATCGTTTCCGTATCGTTTCCGTATCGTTCCCGTATCGTTCCCGTATCGTTCCCGTATCGTTTCCGTATCGTTCTCCTATCATTCTTCTATTGTTCTCCTATTGAGAAGCGGAAAACAATACGGAAACAATACGGAATCGAACGGAGGATGAACGAATGAGGAACGAATGAGGAATGGTGGAACAAGGGTGGTTAATCTTACTATTATCGTAAATTCTTACGACAATGGCAAGACTCAAACAAACGATTGTGGGTGTCAACATGTCATCTATCGACGACAAAATCCGATAAACTCATGCAGAATGTATCTCGGATTTTAAACCCTCTACCTAACGGGGTAATCCCCTTGTAGTCCCTCGCTAAATGACACGGGTATATCTCTATGCGGATAAAACGGACTGAGTTTTACCAAATCGTCAGTAGCATTACTTGTCACATCTGCGATAATCGCATTGGGATGTTGCTTTAGGATATTTTCGCGCTTCTTGCGTTTGTTTTCAATCAAAACAATGAAATTTCGAAAATTTGTTCTCCGAAGCGAGATTTGAGTTTTTGTTCTATGGAGTCTTTTAATGGGCAACAACGGAATGCTTCATCTCCAATACTTGTTATACTATCTGGAATGTGGATGGAAGATAGGTCCTCGCAGCCATAGAAAGCCCTATCTCCAATACTTGTTACACCATCTGGAATGTAGATGGATGTAAGGTCGCTGCAGTTTTCGAACGCGCTATCTCCAATACTTTTTACACTATTTGGAATTTCATAATCCTTATTTTTTGAGCGATAAGCTATAAGTATACGTTTGTATTTATCGAATAGTACACCATCTTCATAAATAAAGTTTTTTGATTTAACAATAAGTTTGCCGTTCCATTCTGTAAATGGATTTCCGTTCATTGTTTTTATATTTTGTGGCAATGTTATGGAAGTGAGGTTCTCGCAGCTCGAGAATGCGTTACGTCCAATACTTGTCACGCTATCGGGAATGTGGATAAAAGTGAGGTTTCCGCAGTATTGGAATGCGCCATCTCCAATACTAGTCACACTATCAGGAATGTGGATGGAAGTGAGATCGTAGCAGCACGAGAATGCAAAATCTCCAATATTGGTCACACTATCAGGAATGTGGATGGAAGTGAGGTTCTCGCAGCACGAGAATGCGCCACGTCCAATACTTGTCACACTATCAGGAATGTGGATGGAAGTGAGGTTAAAGCAATCTTGGAATTCGTTATCTCCAATACTTGTCACGCTATCGGGAATGTGGATAGAAGTGAGGTTGTCGCAGAATTGGAATGCGCCATCTCCAATACTAGTCACACTATCTGGAATGTGGATGGAAGTGAGGTCGTAGCAGCTCACGAATGCGCCACGTCCAATACTTGTTACACTATCTGAAATGTGGATGGAAGTGAGGTTCTCGCAGTCCGAGAATGCAAAATCTCCAATATTGGTCACACTATCTGGAATGTGGATGGAAGTGAGGTTCTCGCAGCCCGAGAAAGCTCTATCTCCAATACTTGTCACACTATCAGGAATGTGGATGGCAGTGAGACCTTTATGTGTAGAGATATATTCATTGTCATAGAATGCCCCATCGCATATCACCTTAGTCCCCTTCCTAATTGTATATTCTCCGTTTAAACAAGGCACCTTCAACAACCTTTTCCCATCCTTACTATATTTCGCTCCAAACTTGTCCTCCACAGCATCTTCCAAATCTTCGTCTGTCACCTCCGTACTCAACACCTCCTCTTTCGGCTTTTCCACTCCAAACAATCGGAATGAGCACATGGAGAGGGAGCGCTGAGAATGGGCTAGGAGGAAAAGCGCATAGAGTTTGAGAAAATCTGGGTCGTTAAATAAAGTCTGGAGAGAGGCTATTACTTTACTATTTCCTAAATCACGATAATCATCTGCAGAGAAAATCAGTCTGTTTGATGCACCAAAATCTTTGAGCAAGGTGGGGTTCAGAGAGAGGGCTTTGAGAGAGAGAGCAATGTTTGCTAATGAAAAATCGTCAATCGTCTCGTCAAAATCGTTCACTGTGCGCAAGGGATGACAAAAGTCCTTTGTGCCCAGGGTGGGAGAGATGCCACCCTTCATCGCAGGCACAAACATGCCATCATAGTCCACTAAAGTTAGCGAACCATCAGGACGTACCATAATGTTATCGGGTTTAATGTCACCATGGGCAAAAGGTTGCGAACGTAACCATGCAGCCAACTTACAGAATCGATAGCAGAGCATAGACATGGCATGTTCGTTCTGATAGTTATTGGCAATATACGTTTCCATCGTTTCGCCTTCCACCCAGTCCATTAGCAACACCGGAAATTCCTCATTCTCGCAAGTGCTGTCCACGAAAATTTCATTTTCAAGATATTTTACCGAGGTGACATAGGTAGAGTCCACCATGTCCAGTTCCTCCGCAATTTTTTGGTAAGCCTCAGCCCGTCCTGTTTGGTCTTCGGTAAAACACTTTAGGGCATAACACTTCCCCGTCTGTTCATCTTTCATTTTAAACACCACGGCAAATGCCCCGCTACTTCGAAACGGTTCGCCATGGTTGTCAAGTACAGGAGTTAAATGAGCCAGTTTGTCAAGATTTTCACTTGCCTCTTCAATGGCTCGCACGTATTCTGTGATTAAAGGGAATTGCATGGGTTTTATAGTTTATGGTTATAATGTGCTTGCAAATATAGTTCTTTCGGTTGTTTAGAGCAAGGACGGAAGGAAATTTGTGTGGGGAAGGGGTGTTCGTTGTCTAAAATTTGGATACAATTTTTGGTGCAAGAATTCTTGATTTTTTGCTGTGCTGAGCCTTCGGAATGGTATCGGTATGATATCGGAATTCCTTTTGACTGAAAATAGTGGGGAATTTGTCAACAAAAATTAGACTGATTTTTTATGCTTTGATGGGGGAGGGGATAAATTAGATTTTGATGCAGCTACGCTGCTTGTGGGTGAACATTAATGTCCATTAATTCCCATTAATTATGCCATTAATGCTTTCATTAGAATACGAGTTAATTCGTGTTACAAGGGATTGCCTGTTAAAATAATACACGAATTGAGGCATTTTTTCGTATCGTTCTCCGTTCGCTCTTCGATCGGTTCTCGATCGGTTCTCGATTGGTTCTCGATTGGTTTTCGATTGGTTCTCGTTCGATTCTCGATCGGTTCTCGTTCGCTCTTCGTTCGGTTCTCGTTCGGTTCTCGATCATCCTTCGTTCATCCTCCGTTCATTCTCCGTTCGGGAATCGAAGATTGATCGAAGAACGAACGGAGAATCATCGGAGGCAAAACGGAGATGTATCGAAACTCTAATGGGAAACCAAGGGAAAGGCGACTTCTTGTGTAGCAGAAAAGTGTTAATGGAACAATTAATGGACATTGATGGGAATTAATGTTCAAACTAAAACTCGTGGAGCGAGAATAAAAAAATCTGTTGGCTACGAGATGAAACATTGTAAAAGTGGACAAAAAACAAAAAAAATCCCACTTTTTAAAATTTTATTTCTGCTACGCAAAATGGTTGCGTAGTGGGTGTATACCTTTGCACCAGAAATCAAAAATTAGCAATTAAAAATAATACAATCATGAAAAAGACATCAACAATGAATCAGAGCACAATGGTAGTACGCTTCGCTTACGAAATCAGCAAGAACGGACAAGTTATTGATCAGCCAACGATTGATTTTGCGGTCGGTCAGAAAGATATTCAGAAACTCGCAAAACTTATGGAGGACAATGGTGGCTATCCTGTAGAGATGGGTGCGTTGCAGAACCTTTCTAAAAAAATCTACGACAAACTGTATGACGAGGTGTTTACAAAAATACTCCCCGATGAAGAGAATTTTGATGATATAGACATCTATTTGGATGAAGAAATTCCTGCCGAATTGGTTGAAAAGGCTGACGAACTTGTTAAGCATAAGGACGTAGAACAACCTTTTTATTTGCTTGTAGATGGTGAGGAAAAACGTTTTTCAATTTGGATGCAGATTTCTAACATGGCTTTCCGTAAGATGAAGGAAATAGCCATGCATCCCACTGAAGGAAAACCCGATTTTGAGTCACTCAAAGAGCGTGAACCAGAGGTTTATGCCGAGTTGACAGATATGATCTTTGAATGTGCTTATAAGTGCAGTATTCGTGAATACGATGCGGAAAAAGAGTGCGTTTTGAAGGAGTTTCCTTATCAGGTATATGCAAGTATCTGATAATGGATGTTGACAAATAATTATGAATTCCCCCCAAAAAAATAAATATCATGAATAGTAAGTTTTATATTACAGGTGTTCAGGAACTTGACAGAGAAAAATGTTTTCATGAGGCTCTCAATGCCTTTCCTGAAGGAGTAGAACCATGCGTAAAGCAGTATATAGCTAGTCCCAAGGACAATGAACCCGAGCTAGAAGAAGTGCTCGCTTTCATTGACGGACAGTCTATTGGCGGTATTAAGGTAAGCCTTTTGAAGTCTAGGGAGACAACAGTCTTCTTGGGATGGAATGTCAGTGGGATGGATGTGCATTTATGTTTCGACTTTTTGCATGCGGTCAAGAAACTATATCCTCATGCCGTAATCACTACCTGTGATGACGAGGGAAACAATAGCCACGAATTGGCTGATCTCAGCGAAGAGGCTATGTATAATGAATGGGAACATCGTATTGAAAACTACATGAATTTGATGGAGCTTACAGACGAGGAGGTAATCAATATCCCTGGTGTGAGATATCCTTATCACCTCATGCCCGCTAAGTTTGCCCAAGAAACCGAAGAAATGGAACTTGGAGACAAGTTCAAGAAACTGCTGAATGACATAATTGAACTTCAGTGGTATGATAAACCCCAACAAAAGACCTATTTGCTTCGTTGGAACACAGCAATTTCAAACTTTAAAATGAAGGACTTTGAGGATTACATGAAGCGTTTTAATGAGCCAGAGTCTTGTCTGTCGTGGAGCATTTGGGATTGGCAGGATGTGCGAATTGGCGACAAGGTTTATATGCTTCGTGTTGGTGAGGGAACCACAGGCATTGTGATGTGTGGCAAGATTATCAGCGAACCATACGTTTCAGAAGATTGGAGTGGAAAAGGCCGTGTAACCCATTATGTGAATATTGCACTCGAACAGATGATGCATCCAGAGAAGGCTGTGATACCTCAGACAGAGGATTTGCAGAATCGTTTTGAAGAGGTAGAATGGACTTCAGGGCACTCAGGTACCCTTTTGGATGAGGAAACAGCCTATCAGATAAACAAGTTCTATGACAAGTTTTTGGTAGATAACCGCGAACAGTTCGCTGTGAATAGTGACAATGGTAAAGCTATCACCTTGAGCGAGATTCCATCAGAATACAAAGATTATTTTGATGCAGAGCAGGGACATGGTGGTCATTGGGCAACAATCTGTGATGCAGATTCAGAAGATTTAGCTGCTTTTATCATGAATCATCTTCGTGGCTCAGATGAAATAGATTCTGTACAGACATTTTATGGTGATTATGGAATGCAAAATATCAGTGGTGTAACAACTGAGGATGAGGAAATTGGCGTTTGTGGTCTGATTGCTGAGAGAGGTGAACAACAGTATGAATTTCTTGTTGCCTACCCCGACCTTAAGAATACGGGGACTGAGGTGGAAATGACTCTTGTTAAGATTCAAGAATACGCGAGTAGAATTGAAGCTGTGCTTACTGGTGAAACAGCAGACGGCACAGAATTGGCATTCTTTGATACAAGATATTTCTTGAATAAAGATCATTACAAGATAGGTGAGAAATATACGTTTAAACTCGCTGCCTTGGCTCGTCGTGCAGAGGTCTTGCCTGAAGAAGATAGGGTTATGAGTTTCTCTGTAGAGCAGACGATAAAGATAGCAGAAGCTGCAGGGGAGAAAGTTGAACGTGATGTTGAAGGCAATGTGATTACAAGAAAACTGTTAATGGATAAGGCTGTCTACTGCGTGAATATGACAGAGGAAATTCCGGATGTGTATGACTTTCAGTCACCTGTGTCGAATGCTAAGGCTATCAAGGTATTGGGTACACCCATGTATAGAATGGATGTGATATGTATACGAACAGAGGAAGAGCCTGCTGCTTTGTCTTTGCCTCTTTATGCAAGGAAGGCATTCTTTGGTGGTAAACCCAAGAAGAATACGCCTGTAAGAGGTAGTCTATGGATGTTTGGGACTATGGTTTAGAAAAAAATGTAAATTGCTGATATTCAACGAAAATGAACAAGAAACACCTCAATTCGTGTATTATTTTAATGGGTCACCCCTAACGGGGTAACCCATTTAATCATGCCCTTATCGACGACAAAAACCGATAAAATTTTGCACAACCTTTTGCCAATTTTGAACACCCTACCTAACGGGGTAATTCATTTAATCATGTAACTTATCGACGTCAAAAATTCGATAAAATCGTGCAGAATATTTTATGGATTTTGAACACCTACTTAATAATCACAGTCACATCTTTTGCACCATGTGCTCCGAACACTAGGGCTTGTTCGATGTCGGCTGTTTTGGAGGGACCTGAGATGAAGCAAGTGAAGGGCGTGTCGGGATTATTGGGGAGAGAGTTGTATGCCTCGTGCATATTGTTGACGATGTCTTGGCGATTGAGCACAATGACTAAAGCCTCGGAAATAAAAAATAAGGCACGGTGACGTACGTAGTCCTCAATGTAACAACACGCATTTTCTGCTACCCCTAAACTGCTTTGAATAATGGCAAGGTCGGTGCCATTTAGTTGGGCAGGTAAGTCAACTTCATCGGGATTGAACACCTTTCCTGGTAGACTATCGGCACCAGATAATTGGTTGAGCGTGTTTGCCACGGTTTGCACATTGGGATAAAGTTCGGCAATAAAAGCACCTAAGGTTTTGCCTTCGGGCAATACGGCAGCATGTCCGCCACCTTGTGCTAATGCCTTAGAAAAAGCCTCCACAGGGTCGGTAAAGGTGAGCGCCTCATGCTCGAGGTTGCTAAGATTGGGCATGGGAAAACGTTCGGTGGTGTGTTGACGTATAGAGGCTAAAATATCTGCTTTACTGCTTGTTGCCATTGTTGTGTGAATTTTCTTTGTGATATAATTCGTTGAAGGTATGTGCTGCAAAATGAGGCATTTCGCGTTCGGCGCCCCAAGCATTCCAAGCATTCTGCACTATGCAGTGTGGCATGTGGTTAGCCAAGGGGGCAAAGCGCAGGGCAGTGTGATAAAGGCTGGGATGTTCGAATACCAACTGCATGCCTCGCGACATAAGGTGTTTGCTCTTGTTCTCAATGCCTAATTGTTCCATCTTCTGTCTCCAAAGATAAATTTGGTCGGCAAGGTCGACCTTGGCAGGACAGACGTTTTGGCAAGAGTAGCAGAGCGAACAAGCAGACACATTATCCTTATACTTTTGGGCATCGTGTACCATGCCCAAGTTTATGCCAATGGGTCCAGGAATGAAGTAAGTATAAGAATATCCTCCAGAACGACGGTATACGGGACACGTATTCATGCAGGCACCGCAGCGAAGGCAGTTGAGCACACGGCGGTGTTGGGCATCGGCAAGGAGTTTGCTTCTGCCATTGTCGACAATGATGATGTGCAACTCGCCCCCTTTACGCGGTGCACGATAGTGAGAGGTGTAGGTGGTAGAAGGTTGTCCGGTGGCAGAGCGAGCCAATAGACGGGTAAATACGCCCAAGGCTTGGCGATTGGGCACAATTTTTTCGAGTCCGAAGGCAGTGATTTGTAGTTTCTTGGTGCAGAGCGAGGTGCCCATATCAGCATTCCCCTCGTTGGTGCATACCACACACTCGCCTGTAGAGGCTACGGCAAAGTTGGCACCCGTCATGGCAGCTTCAGCCTCAATAAACTTTTTGCGCAAATTGCGTCGTGCTACATGAGTGAGGTAGGTCTGGTCGCAGTTGCCAGGTTCGCAGCCTTCCATCTCGCGGGTAAAGAGTTCGCTAATCTCCTCCTTCTTCACAGCAATGGCAGGAAGCACAATGTGTACGGGTTTGCGACCGAGCATTTGCAAGATACGTTCACCCAAGTCGGTTTCGAGAACCTCAATGCCTTGTTTTTCGAGAAAAGGATTGAGTCCGCACTCTTCGGCGAGCATAGACTTGCTTTTTACAAAGTGCTTCACTTGGTGCTGGTTAAGAATGTCAGCCACGATTTGGCAATATTCGTGGGCATCCTTAGCCCAATGCACAATGGCACCATTGCGCGTAGCGTTTTCTTCGAATTGAAGTAACAACTCTTCGAGGTGCGAATTGCTATACATTTTAAGTTCAGACGCCATGTTGCGTAGGTCTTCCCATTCGGGGACACTCTGCGCCATTTTATCTCTTTTTTGGCGTACAAGCCATAGTGTTTCATCGTGCCACTGGGCTTGCTTCTGATTCTTTAAGAATTGTGCTGCTTGGGTTGCGTGCTTAGACATTTCCTGAGAGTATTTGAGCGATGTGAAGAGTCTTAATGGGGAGTTTTTCGCGGGCAATAATGCCATTTTGGTGCATGAGGCACGAACAATCGGCACCTACAATAAATTCTGCCCCTGTTTGAAGGTGTCGCATAACTTTGTCGCGTCCCATTTGTCCGGATACGGCGTGTTCTTCGACAGCAAACATACCGCCAAAACCACAGCATTCGTCGGGACGTTCGGGTTCAACAATTTCGATGTCGTGGACCAACGAAAGCAAATTGCGCAACTTGTTGTAGTAAGGCACATTGCGCTCGGAAGGAGAGGAAAGGTGGAGCAGACGCACACCGTGACAGCTATTTTGTATGCTCACTTTATGGGGAAAACTGACGTTGAGCGAGGTGGGACGGATGACGTCGTGAATAAATTCGCAAATTTCGTAGACTTTGCCTTCGGACTGACAATGTCCCTCGGGAAGAATATTTTTGTAGTGATCGCGAACAAAGGAAACGCACGAGGCTGAGGGGCCTACCACATAGTCGTAGTCTTTAAAAACCTCTTCGAAGTGTGAAGCCAAATGGCGTGCATCGTTCTCGAAACCCGCATTGCCCATAGGCTGTCCGCAACAGGTTTGGCGTTCGGGATATACAACGTCTACTCCAAGTTGTTGCAATAAATGGAGTGATGCCATTCCGACTTCGGGAAATGCGGCATTGACGTAACAGGGTATGAATAATGCTACTTGCATCTTGTAGTTAAGTGTTGCTATGTTGTTATGTAGGTGTTCAAAAATTTTTTTTTTGAGCATCGGATGATGAAGTCGTCTAAACTTTTCTGACGAAGATTAGATTTAAACTTTTATCTCTTCTAAATTCAATCTTTACCTTTCTTTTTGACCTTTCATCGGTCGTGTAGTTCGCTACACTCCCTCTTCAATGCCAAAGATAGTGCAAACCGAATGCAAAAAGCCAAGCTTGCTTGAGTTCTTTGCTGAGGTGCAACCTAGCTTATGCAAAAATCGCTTCAAAAAGAGGTAAATCTTGAACTTCATAAAAGTTTAGACGATTTCAAATCGTCACGCAAAATTAAACAAAATGTTTAAGTCGTTTTATTGAATCGTCCGTTTTTTTATTGTGCGAAGACTATGTTAACAGTTGTGGAACTTATTTTGCACAAAGAAGGGTACTGTGTGCGATGTGGAAGAGGTGAAATTTTTGTTTTCCTCAAACAGAAATGATGTGCATTTCTAAGTTTTAGAGGAATGTAGAATTGAAAATTTGTTTTACTTGGCAGAATTTTGTACCTTTGTATAGGTAAGTAAAAAACATCCGCTATGACTCCAAACAAATATCCATTAGGTATACAGACTTTTGAAAAGGTTCGAGTTGAGAATCGGCTTTATTTAGACAAAACGGAATATGTTTATCGTATGACGCATGGCACATCTTCGTATGTATTTTTGAGTCGTCCACGCCGTTTTGGTAAATCCTTATTGGTTTCCTTTGACAGTGAAAAGGGAAATATTGCGGATTGGATGATTCAAGATTGCTAAACGCTTAGAAAAAATATATGGCATTATCGAACATAGAAAAGCATTATAATAAACACCCTGAGGACTTGCGCTTGTTGCGTAGGCATGGTATTGTGGAATTTGAAACCACTATGCACCATTTACGCCGTTTTTTGAAGGCTGATGACTTTTTATTGGATATAGGTGCGGGCACGGGACGCTATACGTCGGCACTTATGGCAGAGGGCTATAAGGTGAAGGCAGTGGAATTGGTGCGTCGAAATATTGAGGTGTTCTTAAAGCGTGAACCCGCTGCCGATGTGGTGCAAGGTGATGCGCGTGATATGACTTTTTTGCCGACAGGGATGTCGGACGTGACTTTGTTGCTCGGACCACTTTATCATTTAATAGGAGATGACGAGAAACTGAAAGCATTGAACGAGGCGAAGCGTGTGACAAAATCGGGTGGACTGATTTTTGTAGCATACTTGATGAATGAATATAGCATTCTTTCTTATTGTTTTGACGAAGAAAGAATTGGCGATTTCTTGGCACGTGGTGTGGTAGATCAAAACTTTCACATTCAAACGCAAGAGGGTGAGTTGTATGACTATGTGCGCATAGAAGACATTGACAGACTAAACGAGAAAGCAGGTTTGAAACGTGTAACGATATTCTCGCCTGATGGGGCTTCGGACTATATGCGCACGAGATTGAACCGCATGAGTGACGAAACGTTTGCTCACTTTATTGCTTATCAAAAAAGCATATCAGAACGTGCCGACCTTATTGGTGCGGGCAGCCATGTGGTGGATGTGGTGCGCGTGCCTTGATGTTTAAGGGTGCTTCTAAAAAAAACTGATTTTCAATTTCTAAAATGCTGCTCAGAGGAAATTTTTTGCATCGATTGTCGTTGCATGAGGTTCAAGAAATGGTGTCGCACTTTATATCGGGTGGTAAGTGTGAGGCAGACAAAGAGGCGCTGTATGCTTTGACCTTAGATGACGAGCCAAGAGTTAGTGTGAATGCTTTCTGGGTATTTACGCACTTTGACGATGCGCACAACGAATGGTTGTATCGTTATCACGATGACTTGATAAATAGGGTGATGGTGGAGGAGTATGTCACAAAACGCAGATTGATGCTCACCTTGTTATTGCGCCAACCCTTTGAAAAAGAAAACCTTTGTGCGGACTTTATAGATTATTGTGTAAACCATATAACGGCTTGTTCGCAACCTTATGCCATTCGTGCTTGTTGTTTAAAATTGGCTTATGAGCAAATGCGCTTTTATGTGGAGTTGTTGGCAGAGTTGCAAAGTACTTTAGAAATGCTATCGCAAGAGCCACTGTCGCCAGGACTTGCTTCGGCAAAAAGGCAGATAGAAAAGAAAATAAAGATTCAACTTAAAAAGTTGAAATAAAAATAGCGCAAGCTATTGCAACAATAGCTTGCGCTGTTTATAGTCGGGTAAATAGTGCGCCATGAGAGCATGAAAGTTGGCATTGTGCGAGGGCTCTTTTAGGTGGCAAAGTTCGTGTACTACCACCTGCTCTATGGCTTCGATGGGATAGAATACTAAGCGTAGGTTGAAACAAACAATGCGTTGCTGAGGCTTGATGCTTCCCCAACGTGAAACCATGTTTTTATAGCGAATTTCGCAAAGAGGACCCTCTTGCATAATAGGCAGCCATTGGTCTAAGAGTTGAGTAATGATGCGTTGAATTTGCTTGTGATACCATGTGTTTATGGCACGTTGCAAAGTGGTGGAGCTGCTATCTTTTCTTAGTTGTACAAGGAGTTTGTTATTGGGCGTTAGTGTGACGTGGATTGGTGCATTGTGATGCTCAATTTGCAAGATGTAGGTCTTTCCTAAAAATTGGAAAGACTCACCTTGCGTATATGCGTGTTGTGTTAAGTTTTTTTGTTGGGCGTAACGCTCTTTAGCCTTGGTAACGTGTGTGTGCAGCCATTGAGCATTTTTTTGAAGGAAATCGAGCACAATGTTTTCGTTCATACTCAAGGGAATGGTTAACTGCGGACTCCCATCACGTTTGATGCTAAGTCGTAGCGTCCTTACTCGTTTGACATTTGCTATGATGTCAATTCCTTCGAAACGGATTATGGCTGACATAGATGTTATTAATATTTGATAGTTACGGCATAGGGATAGATACGTTCAGAGTCGGTAAAGATAGCCACGGAACGTAACATGTGTTGCACATTGGCACGCAAAGGTTTGTTATAAACCATTTTGCCATTTAACTCGATTTTTACAGGGCGTTGTGGGTCGACTAACTCTTTGTTGAAGAACACGGTGACTTGTCCACCTTGTGCTGGCGTATAGCTTCGCGCAGACTTAAGTTCGATGCCAAACATGGGGTCGCGCTCAAAGGTGGTGTAGTGAATATTTTCGATGGTGATGTTCACCTTATTGTTGTTGATATTCACATCGTAGCGTGTGCGTAAGGAGTCGCAAGGACGTTTGTCGACAGCAAGGTTATAGAAGCCTGTGCGGTGCAGACCATCCATTTCGAAATCCTCCCAAATAAACTGTTTAGGGTAGGGATTACGTGTGAAGAGCGAAAGCCAAGGAGTGGTGACTGAATAGTCTATAAAGTGTTGTTTGCCAGGGATAAGTTCCACCTTATGACGGTAACCCGCAGGGTAGAGATTTTCGATGCTATCGAGAGCTTCGACTGTGTAGTGCGTAAGCAGATTGCGGTAGAAACCTCGGTCGTTGGCACCTGTGCGGAGTGAAAAACCAATGTTTCCTAAGTTTTCGACAGGTGCATTTTTCAAGGGTTCGCCTCCAGCCATCGGACCTGCTGCTGCCCAATAGTCAGCGTAGAACGAGGCTAAGCGTTGTGAGCCATAGCCTCCCTCAGAAATGCCAAATACATAGAGGCGGTTCGGGTTGATTTCGGGACGCAACATGAGTTGACGAATGAGGTTTTGCCAAGCATATTGCTTGCTGCGTTGCCACCATCTATACCATTCGTTTTCATTAGGTATTTGTGGAATGAAATAGGCAGAAGGGGCGTCGGCAAACTGTTTTGCTAAGGCTAAGCCTGTAATCCACTCTTGCTGTTTAGGACCCGAACCATGCAAGTACAAAAAGAAGGGGTATCCGTTTTCGGGACGATTGCCTTTCGTGCCAAAATAATAAGGCATTGTGGCATGAGGCTCTAAAGAGTCGGGGAGTTGCCAAGCATCAGATTGATTGCTTAAAGCAGCAGTGGGCATAAGCACGTTTTGCTTTACATGGCTGTTGGCAGCTTTCCAAGCCTCCCACACTTGTTGTTTTGTAGCGTCAACTTTTTTGTGTGAGATGTTTTTTTGATACGTGCAAGCCGTATTGCTCGTTTGCAAGGTATGTTCAAAATATTCTTGATATTGCTTTGTGTTTTGTGCAAATGCGCTGAGTGAGGTGCATGCACAGAGCAAGGTGGCAAAGGCGATATGTTTCATGAAAAGGATTTTATTCTTTGTGGTGATGTGGAGTGAGAGAGTTTGGGCTTTTTTAAATGCTTAGGGCATCTCTCATCATGGCGAGATCTTCGTTTGTTAAGCCTGCGCGTTTAAGCAAGTCCTCATCTTCTTTAATGAAGTTGAGTGTGTGCGTTTCGTTGTTTAACGACTTGCGGTAACGGCTTACGGCTTCGGCAATGTGACCTTGCAGCCATGCTGTGTGACCGGCATTAAGATAGTCGGTGGGGGTAGGGGATTGTGCCAATACCTTTTGGTAGTATTTTTCAGCCTGTTCGTATTTTCCCGTAAGCAATGAGCACCATGCCAAGGCACGGGTGGCAAGAGTTGATTGCGGGTTCAGATAGTTGGCTTTGAAAAGATATTTAAATGCCTCGTCGTAACGCTGCATGCAGATAAGGCTTTCGGCTTGGTGAATGGCAACATCTGCATCTTCAGGAAGAAATTCTTCGAGTTGGGTGTAATAGTCAAGTGCCTTTTCGTAATTGCCTGTAGTGCGCGCACAGGTGGCTAAACGTTTGATGGTCCATTTGGAGTGCGGCTTTAACAAGTTAGCACGTTCATATTGATTTATAGCGTTCTCAGCATTACCTATTTGCTCGTAGCAATAGCCGATCTTTTGGTAAACATTGGCTGTAAACTTATCTTGTGGCAGTTTGTGATAAAGATCGAGTGCCATGTGGAATGATTTGTCTTTAAACACAAAATCGGCTAAACGCAACAGCATATCGTCATCGTCGAGCAGTTGTTTGAACGGAACATAGTCTGCCAAGAAGAGGTTTTGTTGGAAGGGATTGAAAAATTCTTCGTGATGGAGGTAGAGATTGCAGAAACGATAAAAGCCTTGCACGTAAGAGCGCAATTCATCTTTAAATTGAAATTCAGGATCTTTTTCAACATCATCGGTAATTTCTAACGCTCCTGCATTCTCCATAAACTCTTGCATGTCTGCTTTTATATTATTTTGCATCTGCGAGGTCATGAGGCAAAACGAATATTTGTCGGAGTCACACAGTCCGGTACGACTGATAAGAATCTTTAACATGCGAATATTAGAAAGTCCCTTGGGCAGTTCGGGATGGTTCATGGTGAAGGGGTAGAACCAGTTGCACACCACATTGAAGAAAGAAAAACGCTGTTTCAATACCTTAAAAGACCCCATATACATATCGGCACCTCGTTCTTGCAGTTCTACAAACTCGTGCATGTATTGTGCTAATTTTGAAGGACGTCCATCTTCCTCCCATTCAGGGTTTAGGTCAGCCTCAGAGAGTTTATCTTTGATTTCGTCTAAGCCCAAAGAACGGTCGATGTGTAGTTTCTCGATACGCTTCATTACTTGGGGAATAATTTCCTCTTGTAAATTGCGCTCAATACGTTTGGTTTCAAGACTAAGGAAAAGTTGTGATTGTAACAACTCTAATTGGCTCGCGAAACTCGGAATGTCGAGCATGAGGCGTAAGCGAGTAGACACTTCGGGATAAAGTAGGGTGCGTTCGGGGTGTGCTATATGTACAAAAATAAGTCCGACAAGGGCACGCACACGAATTTTTATTTCGTCGGAAAGGGCATTGTCGAGCAATACACGATATTTGGCAATGTCGAAATAACGCATGGCAGACAAGGTGGTGGCACTAAGCACCAAACATTTTAGATTTTCAATAACCTCTCTGTTTGCCATAAAATTAGCCACGGCAGTTTCGTCTGCCACAGTCCATGCTCCCGAGAGCCATATAGCGTCGAAAATGTCGCGTGCATTAACACCTTCTTGCAGTAAGTCGGAAAGTGTAAATTGGGTGCCATGCAAGTTTTGAAGCGTACGCAAACTTGTGGCATAAAACGAAGTATCGTTTTGCAAGTCACCAGCACGTTCCAACATATCAGCCAATTCATACGCCCTGCGTTCAAACGACTTATACATTTTGTTGCGTTCAGGGTCGGCAGCACCTTTCACAAGATAACTCAGCAGTATTTGGTAAGAGTCAATAAGCGTGTCGGTTTCTTCTTTTATGTTCCATTCTTTAAGAGAAGAGGCCATGCCTTGCAGTGATTGTAGGGCAGAGAGCAAACGCTGTTCTTTTAAAGCTGTAATGGCATCTTTATGCAGGTATTGATAGGTATGTTTATCCATAATCGTATGTGGTGACTGTGTGGCAACTTATACATTTAGACTAGTTCTAAGTAGTTTTTTAGAACCTTTTATTTAATACTTCAAAGTATCGGCAACCTCTTTGGGTAGTCCGTAGTCTTTTTGCAAGATGATAGAGTAGGCTTTGGGTCCTTTAATGCGTATAGAGTCGAGCGCCATTTTGCGTCCTTTCTCAAAAATCTTCCATTGTTCGCGTCGTTTGCTTGATTTTAAGCGATTTCGTTTCATCACAAAGCAAGCATTAGGGTCGGCAAATCGTTGTGTGGCAATACAGCGATGTCCGTTTGCAGCAGCCAACGAGGTGTAGGGCCACGTGAGCACAGCAGCATCTATTTGATTGCCCGTGAGCATTTGTGCACGCATTTTAAGATTGTTGATTTGCGGAAAATATGCATCTTCTGCACTAATCTTTGCGCTGTTAAGCATTGCCAAGAGATATTTATTTTCGGCAGAGTTGCGAGCGATAGAAATGGTGCGACCTTTAAGAGCTTTTAGGTCGCGAATGCGTAGTTGCTCGCAAGTATAAATGCTCCATCGTTGTGTACCCTCCCACATGGGTTCGATATCCTTCATTTTATTGCCATAAGTGCGCATTCTTTCGCGGTCAGCCCAACCGCCATCAGCAATGCGTCCCATCAGAGTGGTGTCGCAATCCATTTGTGAGGGATAAGAGGCTATTTGAAGTTTTAACCCCAATGAATCATATAATCCTGTACGTTCAGCATAATAGATGGGCAGGCAGTCGCGGTTAGGCACTAAAGCCACGTGTAAAGCTGCAGAGTCATAGCGCTCAGTACCAAAATTAAGCACCTCTTGTGGGGCATTGTCTTTGCACGACGCCAAACAAAGGCAGAGAATAGATAAAATAACGGTGTGAAACTTTATAAGATTCATTGCAGAAGGGGATAAAGAGAAAATTCGGCAAAATAAAAAGTGCAAATATGAGTTTGTGTGTACGCAAGGAAAAGCATGTTTGTGTTACGCAATAGCAACGTACATGCCGAGCCGTGGTGTCACATACTCATATCTGCACATTTTTGTAATACAAGACCTTTGAAGGTCTTTATACTTACATACTAATTAGTAATAGATTAGCCCTTGATAGCAGCGATGCCAGGAAGAGTCTTACCTTCGATAGCTTCGAGCAAAGCACCACCACCAGTTGAGATGTAAGAAACCTTGTCAGCCATGCCAAACTTGTTGATGCAAGCTACAGAGTCACCACCACCGATGAGTGAGAATGCACCGTTAGCAGTAGCCTTGGCAATAGCTTCGGCGATAGCCTTAGAACCACCAGCGAAGTTATCCATTTCGAATACACCTGCAGGACCGTTCCAAAGGATAGTCTTAGCTTCTTCGATAACTTTGGCAAAAGCCTTGCGAGTTTCGGGACCTGCGTCCATACCTTCCCAACCTTCGGGAATGTCGTTTGCCTGGCATACCTGAGTGTTGCAATCATTGCAGAAGTCGTCACCGGCGATGCAGTCAGTACCAAGAACGAGGTTTACACCATTTTCCTTAGCCTTCTTGATTACGTCGAGAGCTACGTCGAGCTTATCGTCTTCGCAGATAGACTTACCAATCTTACCACCCTGAGCCTTAGCGAAAGTATAAGTCATACCACCGCAGAGAATGAGGTTGTCAACCTTGCCCAAGAGGTTTTCGATGATACCAATCTTAGTAGAAACCTTAGAACCACCCATGATGGCAGTGAAGGGGCGCTTGATGTTGCTCAATACGCTGTCAACGGCGTTAACTTCCTTCTCCATCAAGTAACCGAGCATCTTGTGGTCAGCGTCGAAGCTGTCAGCGATAACAGCTGTAGAAGCGTGCTTGCGGTGAGCAGTACCAAAGGCGTCGTTGATGTAGATGTCAGCGTAAGAAGCCAAAGTCTTGGCGAATTCCTTCTGACGTTCCTTCATTTCCTTCTTTGCTTCGTCGTATTTAGGATCTTCCTTGTCAATGCCAACGGGCTTGCCTTCTTCCTCAGGATAGAAGCGGAGGTTTTCGAGCAAGAGAACGTCGCCAGGTTGCAAAGCTGCAGCAGCATCCTGAGCCTTAGCACAGTCGGGAGCGAACTGAACCTTTACGCCGAGCTTTTCGCTAACAGCGTCAACGATTTGGCTGAGAGAGAACTTAGCGTTAACCTTGCCTTTGGGCTTACCCATGTGGCTCATGATGATGAGTGAACCACCGTCGGCAAGTACCTTCTTCAATGTGGGGAGGGCACCGCGGATACGAGTGTCGTCTGTGATGTTACCATTCTCGTCAAGAGGCACGTTGAAGTCTACGCGGACAATCACCTTCTTGCCCTTGAAATCGCAAGTTTCAATAGTCATAGTGAATATTTTTTATAAAAGAGTTTGTATTTCGTTTAGTCTAATGCTGTGGGGGCTTTATGCATTCCCTCTGCATGAGAATTCGAAGCAAAGTTACTGCAAACAACTTGAAAGGCAAAAGTTTTTTCAAAAAAGTTTTTCTTTCTAATGTATTTGTGACTACTTTTGCATGCAAAATGATTAATAATTCATAGAAAAATAGTTATGGCAGACGGAAATTTTAATAGAACGCATTTACCCAATCGTCCTTTTCAGAGTGGTTTGAATGCAGGCAGAGCACAAATGCACACCTTGGCGATTCAAGCTTTTGGAAAATGGATGGACGAACAAGGTATGAGTGAGGAGGATAAAAAGAAATTTGAATTACGCTTTCGCGAACTGCTTCCGTTATAATTCGATGTGTGAATCCTTGCCATAAAAGTGCTTTTTTAGGCTCGAAAAACAGGGCCATTTTGGGGCTTGGTGTTCCTTCGGAATGATATCGGTATTCCTTCGGAATTTTTATTTGCCGAAAATGGACGTTTGAAGCATGCTTCAGAGTGCGAAAAAATAGTTCGTTTTTATTGACGTATAAAAAGCTGTAGAAGTGCTTTTAGATTTTGCACATCTCTCATCTAAAGGTATATTTTTTGCAACGTGTATACGCCCTTGTTTTTTTGTGTAAGATTGTGCGTGATTGGTCTGATTTTGTTGAACTTCGCTGTATCATCTTTTTGTTTATTTTTCTCCTGTTTGGATATTTTAATACAAAAATAAAGTGACAGAGTGACCGCGTTATTGTTGATAATCAAAGAGTTGCGCGGTCACTTGTCACTTGTCACTTTTTATATATGTGCAGGTTTAAGCATTTTGCTTATAGAGTGAATGGGGTGGATTATTTAGGGAATGAAGGTTGCTTACCTTAGAGTTAATTTAGTCTACGATTTTGCGAATTTGTATGCGAGAATCGTACAATGGTTCTCAATTTTTGTAAAACAACCTAAAAAACTTGTTGGTTTTCTTGTATAAAACGCAAGATATTTATAACTTTGCAAGCATGGATATGAAAAAGATTATCAAAAGCAACATACATAAAATTGGAGGATGCTTGTTGGCAGTAACTTTGTTCGTGTCAGCAGCGAGTCCTGTACAAGCGCGTAAAAAGGATAAGGTACATCATGGTCAGGCTGCGGTTGTTATCTGTGATGAACCTGATGCGTTGGCTGCAAAATCAGTAGGCGAAAAGCGTATGATGCATGCAGCTGCCGTATTTATGCGTACAAGCAATGCTCGCATCAATTCCAAGTATAAAGAAGGTATCGATGTGTCTCATTACCAGGGTAGTATTAACTGGGATGAGGTGGTTGATGGTACACCTATTTCTTACGTTTATCTTAAAGCAACAGAGGGTGCCTCGCTTGTTGACGACACTTATGAGCGCAACTTGGCTGAAGCACGTCGTGTGGGTTTGAGTGTGGGTAGCTACCATTTTTACCGTCCTAATATCGATTGGAAGAAGCAGTTCGACAACATGACCTCGATTGTGAAGAGCGATGAGCAAGACCTTGTGCCTATTATCGATATTGAACATCGTGGTTCTGTAAGCTCAGAAGCCTTTATCTCAGACCTTCGCTCGTTTATTGAAAAAGTGACAGAGTATTATGGCAAAAAGCCTTTGCTCTATACTTATCATAATTTTTATAATAGCTATTTGCAGGGTGAATTTACTGACTACCATTTCATGATAGCACGTTACCGTAGCGACTCTCCGACCCTTAATGATGGCAAGGATTATATCATGTGGCAATATACCTCACGTGGTTCTATTCCTGGCATTCGCGGTCATGTAGATCGTTCGAAAATTATGGGTAGCTATTCGCTCAATCAGGTAATGATGTAAAATAGCCTGTCATTTGGGTATTTTATGAGTCTATGCTCATTTAGGAGTTTAAGAGTTTCAGTATAATGGGGTTGATTCTCAACCGCATATAGTTGTTACGCTCTTAAACTCCTAATTTTTTCCCAATGGTGTAAACATTATCTCTGCTTCGCGAAGATAGGCTACACCTCGATAATAAAAATGAAAGTCTTTTAGCCTTTCATTTTGTATTATGCTCGGTTTGCACTATCTCTGCTTCGCGAAGATAGGCTGCGCGCTCACCTTGCACTATTTTGCTTCGCGAAAATAGGCTACACCTCGATAATAAAAATGAAAGTCTTTTAGCCTTTCATTTTGTATTATGCTCGGTTTGCACTATCTTTGCACATAAATTACATATTTCTTACGTATGCAACAGAAAATAATCATTCTCGATTTCGGTTCGCAAACAACACAACTTATAGGTCGTCGTTTGCGTGAACTCGATACTTTCTGCGAAATTCTGCCTTACAACAAGTTTCCGCACGATGATCCTTCGGTTATCGGCGTGATTCTTTCAGGTTCGCCTTATAGCGTATACGACCCTGAAGCATTTAAGGTAGATTTGAGCAATATCCGTGGTAAGTATCCTATTCTTGGCATTTGCTATGGTGCACAATATATGGCGCAAACTTATGGCGGTAAAGTAGAACCTGCGGGTAGTCGCGAATATGGTCGTGCCAATCTTGAAAGCTTCGATCACGAGAATCCTCTATTCAAGGGCTTTGATGAGAATTCTCAGGTGTGGATGAGCCATGGCGATACGATTACTGCTATTCCCGAAAACTTTAAGTGCATTGCTTCAACTTCGAAGGTGAAGTTTGCTGCTTATCAAGCAGAGAACGAAAAACTTTGGGGCGTACAGTTCCATCCCGAGGTGTTCCACTCATTGCAGGGTACACAGTTGCTAAAGAACTTTGTTGTAGACATTTGTGGTAGCCGCCAAGATTGGAGCGCAGCCTCATTTGTTGACACTACAGTAGCTGAGTTGAAAGCAGAGTTGGGCGATGACAAGGTAATCCTTGGTCTTTCGGGTGGTGTAGATAGCTCTGTTGCAGCCGTATTGCTTAATAAGGCTATTGGTAGCAACCTTACTTGTATTTTCGTAGATCATGGTATGCTTCGTAAAAACGAGTTCCGCGATGTAATGAATGATTACAAGTGCTTGGGCTTGAACGTGATTGGTGTAGATGCCAGCGAGAAGTTTTTTGCAGACCTTGCAGGTGTAACAGACCCCGAAGAAAAGCGTAAGATTATTGGTCGCGACTTTGTAGAGGTGTTTAATGCCGAAGCAAAGAAACAGACTGGTGCAAAGTGGTTGGCACAGGGTACAATCTATCCCGACCGCATTGAAAGCTTGAACATTACTGGTAAGGTTATTAAGAGTCACCATAATGTAGGTGGTCTGCCTAAGGAAATGAACTTGCAGCTTTGCGAACCTTTGAAATGGCTCTTTAAAGACGAAGTGCGTCGTGTAGGTCGTTCAATGGGTATGCCCGAGCATTTGATTACACGTCATCCTTTCCCTGGTCCAGGTTTGGCAGTACGCATCTTGGGTGATATTACACCTGAGAAGGTACGTATTTTGCAGGATGCTGATGATATCTATATCCGTGGTTTGCGCGATTATAAGGTAAAACTTAGTGGCGAAGAAGCACGTCGTGTATTGGCAGCAGGTGTTCCCGCAAATATGGAGAATGGCGAAATTGAAGTAAGCCTTTACGACCAAATTTGGCAAGCAGGCACTGTATTACTCTCTACTGTTCGTTCGGTAGGTGTAATGGGTGACGAACGTACCTATGAACACCCCGTAGCTTTGCGTGCAGTAACAAGTACTGACGCAATGACTGCAGACTGGGCACATTTGCCTTACGACTTTATGGCTAAGGTGTCGAACGACATTATTAACCACGTAAAGGGTGTTAACCGTGTATGCTATGACATTTCGTCAAAGCCACCTTCAACAATTGAGTGGGAATAATAAATGCTGCTTTGTACTCTTAGTTGACTAGTGGAAACTTGATGCAAAGCTCATAACAACTGCAAGATTACAAATATTTTAGACCTCAATTCAGACAGTTTAGTGCTTGGGTTGAGGTCTAATTATTTTTGGAGATTGTTGAGAAAGAAATATCTATTTGTTTTTTCCCCCTAATTATGTGTCATTATGATGGGTTACCTTGTTAGGTAGGGTTTTCAAAATCCGTGGTTTTTCTGCATGGTTTTGATAAAAAATAATATGAATTTTGAACATCCAACCTCTATCCAAAGAATTAGGGGATTTGTTGACATAAGATGATTGTCAACAAATCCCCTATTTTGGTTTCTGTTTTAATGAGGTAGTTCTACTTCGAGCAAACAAGCGCGATCACTTTCTTCGAGCCATTTTGCAATGGAGGTGTTAAGTTGATTGGGCGTGGAAACGCTATGGTAGTTGAGTTTAAATGCTTGGGCAATGCCTTCGGCAGTGTAATGTTGGTTTCCTGCAGCAATATAGTGAGATTGTGCTGGCGATTGTGATAAACCTGGTAGGTGGTCGAAGATAGAGCCACGACCATTGTTTAAGAGCATAATACGCAGATTGTTGGGTAATTGCGTATTCCACAAAGCATTCACATCGTAGAAGAAACTTAAATCGCCAATTATCACAATGGTAAGTCCCCATAAAGTTAAGGCATATCCTACGGCTGTAGAAAGTGACCCTTCAATGCCATTGGTGCCTCGGTTGCAGTAAATAGGGAAAGTGCCTGCCTGAAAAACCTTGCCTGCCACACGCACGGCAGAACTATTCGCTAAATGCAGTGAAACTGAAAGTTCGGGGTGCAAGGCGAGGTGTTGCTGCAAGGCATTTAAAGTGCTGTACATGGAAAGTCCTTCTTCCTTTTGAACATCCTGCAGCAGGTCTTGTTGCATTTGTTTCCAAGCATGGTTCAGCACTTTATTGGCTTTAGCCACCTCGCTATGGTTGTGCTGAAGTGTTTGTGCAAGTTGTGCAAGCACAGATTGTGCAGACTGTTGTAACCAATAAGAGGTATGATAGAAAGTGTCGGGGAGTTGTGCGTCGTTTCCTACACGTATCACGGTGCAATTACTATTACGCAAACGTTTTTTGAACTTTTTATGTACAAAGTTTCCACCAATATGTACAATCACATCAGGCTGTACATGGGGTGTGAGTTCTTCGTTGTCGAAAGCCTCTATTAAATGATTGTCAGAAACATCAGAGATAATTTCAGAAAGAACCAACATCTGTTGGTTTGCACGAATATCTTCAATTTCTTTACGAATATCGCCACGTTCGTATTGCCCCATTACAAGGGTAGGGAGTTTAGCTTGCGCAATGGTTTGCAGCACACAGTGGGGGAGGGGGGCTGCATTATTGTTTGACGCAAAACATTGCACGACACGTTCTTCGGGCAGTTGTGGCGTAGAGAAGTTAAACATCGGTTCTTCAATCTCCACGTTAATATGTACGGGCTGTCCTTCGTAAAGTTGCAATGCAAGCAATGCTTCGTTAATCTTTCGGTTATTGCACCACACCTCGTTGTCGTTATGCGGCTCTGTAATGTTGAATGTGGTGCAGTAGGGAACCAAGGCACCATTTTGTGGAAGAGTCTGTCCGTCGAGTTGTCCAATGATGTATTGTGGTCGATCAGCCGAAATAACCAATAAGGGCAGGTGTCGATAATAAGCTTCTGCCACAGCAGGGATGCACCCTAATAGTGCTGACCCCGATGTGACGCAAACAGCCACAGCTTGTTGTGTGGCAAGAGTCATGCCTAACGCCACAAAAGCAGCACTGCGTTCGTCGGTTACAGGATGTAATTTAAAGCATTCAGAGCCAGCAGTATGCAGATTATGTACGATGGTAGCATTGCGCGAGCCAGGGCACACCACAACATGCTCAATGTGGTGTGCTTTGAGCAATGAAGTGAGTTGGTTTACTTGATGAGTGTTGCAATACATAATCGTTAAAGCAGTTGTTTCATGGTAATGAGTTTACGTTGTGTTTCTTCCCACTCCTCCTGTTCGGTGCTTTGTGGCATAATGCCTCCACCTGCATAAAGAGTGGCTTCTTGAGAGTTGAAACTCATACATCTGAGTGATACATAAAGATTGGTGCATCCTTCTAAAAACAAGGGACCACTAAATCCGGCATAATATTGTCGTGTGGTAGCTTCGGTGTGCAGAATGGTTTGTAATGCTGCTTCACGAGGCAAGCCACATACGGCAGGTGTGGGATGAAGCTTTTTGAGCAAAGTGCGCACATCGTTGTTTGCAGCAAGGTCGAAATTAAAGTGTGTGCAGAGGTGTTGCAAATTACCTGTTTGCAGTGTGAAGGTTTCAGACTTTTGCACATTGGTTGCCACGCCTTGCATTTGCTCTTCTATAAACCTTGCCACAATGGCTTGTTCCTCGCGGTTTTTTTCGTTCCACTGTGGTTCTATGCCTTCAACAAAGGGTAGGGTACCAGCCAAGGCTACGGTATTCCATTGATGGTGCGCATATTCTAACAAAGGCTCAGGGGTAGCAATTAACCAACTGCCTGTTTGTGGGGTATGCCACAAGGCTACATAGCTTGAGGGACGATACAAACAAGCTTTTGCAAAGAGTTCGTGCGCCTGTGTGAGGTTAAGACTTGTGCAATGCAGTCTGCGCGAAAGAACCACCTTTTCTACCTTGGGTTGAGCCTCGTTTAACAAAGACTTTATGATGCTGAATGCCTGACTGTATGCTTCTTTTTCAGCCTCTTCATGATGGGTTGTTACAGTAGAGAGAGGTGCATTGAGTTTGGGCAAAACAAGCTCATTTGTTTCAATGCTATCGGGTTCAATAAAAACAATGGGGAAGGAGGTCGTAGCTGTAAATGGCACAATGACGTAGCCTCCGGTTAAAGGTACGTCGTTCAACGACAAAAAAGTGCGTGGCGCATTTTTTTGTCGTATAGTGGTAAAGTGTTTGCTATGTGGTGTGCGAAATAGCACGTAGGTTTCGTTGGTGCGTTGCATTTATATTTTTCAAAAAAACAGCTATCTGTGTTTTAAGAATATATTTCCTAAAAGTTTAGATATTCTTGTTTCTAAGAATATTAGAGTTTCTTAGCCTCTTCCCACAGCTTGTCCATTTCTTCGAGCGTCATGTCTGTGAGTTGTCGACCTTGTTTAAGGGTATGTTGTTCCAGATAGTTAAAACGCTTCATAAACTTGTGGTTAGTGCGTTCAAGAGCATTGTCAGGATTAATTTTATAAAGGCGTGCTGCATTGATAAGACTAAACATCACGTCACCAAATTCGGCTTCAGCCTTGTCTTTATCCATGTGTTCTACTTCAGCCTCAAATTCACTGATTTCTTCTTTCACCTTGTCCCACACCTGTGAGCGTTCTTCCCAGTCGAAACCCACGTTACGTGCCTTGTCTTGAATGCGGTAGGCTTTAATCAGCGAAGGCAATGCTTCGGGCACCCCAGACAACACACTCTTATTGCCATCTTTTTCTTTTTGTTTCAGCAATTCCCATTGTTCGCTCACCTGTTGGGCAGTTTCAATATGGCTGTCATTTTGACCCTTAGGCGGGAAAACGTGTGGATGTCTGAATATCAATTTATCGCAAAGTTGATTACATACATCCGCAATGTCGAAAGCCTGTTTTTCAGAACCAATTTTGGCGTAAAAGCATACGTGTAACAACACATCGCCCAACTCCTTACAGATGTTTTTGTTGTCGTTTTTCATCAAGGCATCACACAGTTCGTATGTCTCCTCAATGGTGTTAGGGCGTAAACTCTCGTTGGTTTGTTTACGGTCCCACGGACATTTTTCGCGCAATTCGTCGAGAACATCCAACAAACGCTCAAAAGCTTTGAGTTGTTCTTGGCGTGAATGGTTTGTAAATGCAGCTTCAGTTATTTCAGACATAATGTGTATTTTTTTATCGTTTTGTCAATGCAAAGCCTTTTACTCCTGCGTTTTTCGGCAAGTTAGTGTTCGCTTTGCTAAATTCTTTATGCAAAATTACACTTTTTCTGCCGAATTCAGTAAATTTGCCACATGGAAAAGTTCGACGTACATATTTTGGGCTGCGGAAGTGCTTTACCAACCCTAAAACACTGGCCATCTTCGCAAATAATTAATTTGCGCGAGAAGTTGTTTATGATAGATTGTGGCGAAGGCGCACAAGTGCAATTTCGTCGTTCACGTCAAAAGTTTTCACGATTGTCGCACATCTTCATATCCCATTTACATGGCGACCACATCTTTGGGTTGATAGGCTTGCTTTCCACCTTGTCATTGGCAGGGCGCACCTATCCTATGCACATATATGCACATGCTGAATTAGAAACACTCATGAAACCCTGGCTCGACTTTTTCTGTAAAGGCATAACTTATGAAGTCGTGTTTCATGTCTTGCCCACAGACAACGTCTCGCAACTCATCTATGACGATCGTTCAGTGCAAGTGTTTACCATTCCACTTAAGCATCGTGTGCCCTGTTGTGGTTTCTTATTTAAAGAAAAAGCCCCCCTTCCACACATACGTCGCGACATGATAGATTATTTGGAGATTCCTTATTATGCCATTCAGTCAATTAAAGAAGGTGCCGATTGGACCACCCCTGATGGCAGAATAATTGCTAACGACCAATTAGTGTTTCCTGCCGAGCGTGGGCGCAGTTATGCCTATTGTTCAGACACTTGCTATCAACCACAGAACATACCCCTGTTGCGTGGCGTAGATGTGATTTATCATGAAGCAACATTTGGCAAGGACAATGCCCCTCGTGCAGTTGAAACCTTGCATTCTACGGCGGCTCAAGCTGCACAAATGGCAAAACAAGCCAAAGTAGGGCAACTTGTGATAGGACATTTTTCATCGCGTTATGACGATGAACAAGTGTTACTTGATGAGGCTAAAGCCATTTTCCCCAATACATTATTAGCAACCGAAGGTTTAGTGCTTAATTTGTAAGCTACTGAAAGTTTGTCGTCAAAATTTATTTACCTAACTTTGCAAAGTGGTTTTAAAAAACACGCGCTCATTCTGAGGTAGTATAGTTTTAAACCACCTTACATTCAAACAGAAAATATGCTCGATACAAAAATATTGTTGACAAACTTAGGAATTGAACAACTCATTCCGATGCAAGAGAAGATGGGTAAAGTTGCCACACAACAAGGTGGGGTAGTATTGCTTTCTCCTACAGGTTCGGGTAAAACACTTGCCTACCTTTTGCCCTTGGTTTCGTTGGTCAATCCTGCAAACGATGCCTTGCAAGCAGCCGTGGTATTGCCCACACGTGAGTTGGCACAACAAAGTGAAGATGTGCTTAAACGCATGAAAACAGGTCTGCGTTCAATGGCACTTTATGGTGGACGTCCTGCAATGGATGAACACCGCATTATGCGCGAACTTAAACCACAAATAGTTTTTGCCACACCAGGTCGTTTGCTCGATCATTTAGGAAAAGAAAACCTAAGTCCTTATGCCGTAAAGTCACTTGTGATAGATGAATTTGATAAGTGCTTAGAACTTGGTTTTCAAGAAGAAATGGAGTCTTTGTTGAAGTATTTCACCAAAGCAACTCACTGTTGGTTAACTTCAGCCACAGAGGCTGAGGCTATTCCTGCTTTTATGCAAAAAATAGCCCCCAACTTTAAAACACTTAATTATCTTGATGGCGATAACGACACAAAATTGCGCATAGAAGTGCAGCAAGTGCTTTCACCCCAAAAAGATAAATTAGAAACCTTAGGCCGTTTGCTCACCACCCTAAAGGGACAGCCTGCTATCGTATTTGTGGGTTATCGTGAAAGTGCAGAACGTGTAGGTAAGTGGCTACGTCAAAATGGATTTTTTGCCGAAGTTTATCATGGTGGCATGGAACAAGATTGGCGTGAACGTGCCCTCTATAAGTTTAGAAATGGTTCAGCCAATGTGCTTGTAAGTACCGATCTTGCAGCCCGTGGACTTGACATACCAGAGGTAAAGGTAGTTATCCATTACCATCTCCCCTTAAAGGAAGAAGATTATACACATCGCAACGGACGTACGGCACGATGGGATGCACAAGGTGCTATCTACCTTTTGCTTGGTCCCGAAGAACATTGTCCTGAATACGCAGGTTCGCTTTCAACACTCCGTGTTGACGACGTAGCACTTTTAAAGCCCCTTCCTCCCGTGTTTACAACCTTGTATATCGGTCGTGGCAAACGCGAAAAACTCAGTAAAGGCGATGTGCTTGGTTTCTTGTGTAAAAAAGGCGGGTTGAAAAACGACGAAATAGGACGTATCGACATTAGTGCGCACCATGCTTATGTAGCTGTGGCTCGCAAAAAAGTAAAAGCCCTTTTACGTCAAGTAAGTGGCGAAAAAATTAAAGGAATGAAAACCCTCGTTGAGGAAATCAGAGGATAAGAAGTATATAAAATATGACAATAAGAATAAACGATAAAGACCTTGCTACTGCTGCTAACGAAGGAATGGATCAATTCCTTACAACAATCATCAATGCCTTTAAGCAGCAAGTAGGCGAAGAAGAATTAAATGTGCAAGCCATGCAGCAACTCACTGCCGACCAAATCACACTTTGGGGGTATATGATATTGCGCGACGAATTGATGGATGGCGGTTTTGTACAGCTAATCTATAATGGCTACGGTCCCTTCTTCTTCGACAATCCTTTTGCCAAAGCAATGCGTCTTTGGGGACTCCACGACTTCTCAAAACTGCTTTATAAGGCAAAAAAAGTATACGACGAACACAAGGCAGACTTAACCAAAGAACGTTCTGACGAGGACTTTATGGCTTTGTTCGAACAATATCCCGAGTTTGACGATCTTGACGATGAATTTGTTGAGGAAGAAGAAGATATAACCTCTGCAGTAGCCTATTATGTGGACGAACACATGACAGACTTTGTTGAGATTGTTAAGTAAGGGCTGAGAAAAAATATTATTATGGGAAAATCAAAGACATCAAAAATACTCCCCACATCACGCATCAACATCAAGAATAAACGTGCCGAGCACGATTATTTGGTTATAGATAAATACACGGCAGGCATCGTACTTACAGGTACGGAAATAAAAAGTATTCGTGCAGGTAAAGCCAGTTTGGTAGATACATTCTGCTATATCAACCGTGGAGAAATGTGGATGAAAAATTCGTATATTGCAGAATACGAATGGGGATCATACAATAATCACGCAACACGCCGCGACCGCAAACTCCTACTTAACCGTAAGGAGATTCACAATCTTCAAGAAGAAACCAAATCTCCTGGTTTCACCATTGTGCCCTTGCGCATGTTTATCAACGAAAAGGGTTATGCCAAAGTAATCATCGGTCTGTGTCGTGGTAAGAAAGAATACGACAAACGTAATAGTTTGAAAGAGAAACAAGATCGTCGCGAAATGGATCGTGCTATGAAAGTACGCGTTCGATAAAATTTATCATCGGAATTTATTCAGATGCTCTGTGTCATCTGTTTAAATTCCGATTTTTTGTCATTAGCATCAGCATGATTTTGTTTACCATCAGAATATAGCCCCAAGAATCCATATTCTCCGTCTATGTTCCGATGGTAAATAAAATTCATGCAAGGCATTACAGAATCTGTAGAATATCCGTTAGCGAAGTAATAATATGAGAAGGCAAAGATTCGTCATATTCCTTGTCCTCCCATTCCTTACCCTTAAACCAAATCGTTTCAATGCCCGAAGCATGGGCAGGTACAATGTCCTTACTAAAACTATCACCAATGGCAATACAGTTTTGAGCCGATGATTTTGCAACCTTTACACCCAACTGCCAAATTGCAGCATCAGGTTTACGCACACCCACCACAGCACTCTCCACAATATCTGTGAAAAAGTGAAGCAGATTATATGCCGCTAATACACTCTTCAAATTTCCATAAAAGTTCGACACAATAATAAGTGTGTATCCTTTGTCCTTTAAAGTTTGCAGTACCTGTGCCGATTGCTGTGTGTGCGCACGTGCAAAGTCATCACAATGTGCGGTAATCTCCTTAATCAGTTTTTCGTGAGCAACCTTATCCCCCGAAAGTAATTGAGCCTCCTCCAACCAATTAAATTGTTGGCGAATCTTCTTTTTGAGCAAAGTAGCAAAATCATCATTCGGCGTAATCACTGGATTCTTAGCCAAATAACGCTCACCAAACACATAAGCCTGTCTCAGTTCGTTATCAGGAATATGTAAACCCACCTTCTGGTAAGCTTCTTCAAAAACATAATACCAATGTTTGGCAGCCGTGTCAAGCGTACCGCCATAGTCAAACAAAAGAGTCTTCATTTTATATAGAGCTTGTTAAGTATACAAACAAAGTAAATAAAATAACTCAAGTTTCGGATTTAGTTAAGACGGGCTGAAAGCCCAAAAGCGCCTAGCCCAGGGCAAGCGAAGCGACACCCT
>ERZ1026870.294-NODE-294-length-30643-cov-52.018896_pt1 | contig 30643 bp, 36 predicted proteins | sample MGYA00380165_ERZ1026870 | MGnify/ENA primary metagenome ERZ1026870 (study PRJEB33269, sample SAMEA4719801) | human gut metagenome | biome: human-associated habitat; feature: organic feature; material: feces | place: Cameroon | collected 2013-10 ...
ACCGTTTTATATTTCACTGTCATTGTGCTCTCACTTATCCGGGATAAACCGTGATGATGTCGCCGTCATAGCTCAGGGCGCCGGTGTACAGATAGCCGGGAATGTCCTGAATAATATTGAGTCCGATAAGATGGCGGCTGGCTGGCTTTGCATCGGCAATAAGCCGCTCCATTTCGTAATACATTTCTTCGGTGATGCCGGTCTCTAACACACCGATATCGAGGCGAAATGTGCCGGGCGGGTCGTTTGTCTGCCACCACTCAGATACGTTTATCAGGTAGCCGAGCGGCTCCACCACGCGGCGCACTGCCCCAATCGTTCCTTTGTGTGCGTGGATATACCAGGCGCTGCGGATCACATCCCGTTTAGTGGCCTCCGGCCAGTTCTCATCCCAGCGGTCAACGGAAAACGCCCACGCCAGCCACGGCAGGAGGTTTGCCGGGCAGTCGTCCGGGCTCCAGAGTCGGCGCAGGGGGACGGGGGTATTCTCGATTTCAGCGCAGGCGCGCGCCGCCGCCACCTCAAGCGGCGAGGAGCCCACCGGTAACAGTCGGGTGTCATTCATCATTGCCCCCTATGGTGACGCTGTACTCGCTGCACCATGACGCCTGCGTGTCATCGAGAACGATGTCAGCCACCGGCGCGGCCAGCTCGACACGCTGCACGCCCTCGACGTGGAGCGCCGCATAGATGGCCGATTTACGGATGTCACGCCCGAGCCGGTGCTGCGCGGTGATATACGCCTGTAACTTTGCTTTTGCCGCACTGAGCACCGGCTCACTTTCGGGGCCGGGATAAAGGTAAAGCGACGCGGTGATTTTGTAGTCGACGATTTTCGCTGACTGCACGGTCACGCGGTCGGCCACCGGCCTGACGTCCTCGTCGTTCAGCGCATCGCGCACGATGGCGAGCAGCTCGTCAGAGGCCACGCCGTTATTTTCACGCGACAGCACGGACACGGTCACACACGCAGGCTCGGGACTGATGACGGAAATATCCGCGACACGCCCGTCGGCACTGCGGCCATGAAACTGATATGCGCCGGTTGATCCGGCAGTACTCAGCCCCTCAGGCGCTTGCTGAATGCGCAGACGGTAGTCGGTGTCAGACTCCATGACCGCTGGCGTGGGCGGAAATGTCGTGTCGTCTGGCGGGGTGATGACGAGTCGCGGGACATTGGAATTAGCCCCAATCTGGTCGAGATCGCTTCCGGCAGCGTAAGCCAGCATGACCGCACGCGCGGCCTCGTTGACGCGCTGTCGCCAGATAACTTCCCGGTATGCGTTTTCTTCCAGCAGCTTAACAATCGGCTCTGATTCGAGCGTCAGCGTGCGCGCGACTGCCTCCTGTTGTTCCTCCGGGTATAACGAGACGAGGGTCGCCTTGCGCTCCGCGAGGATGGTCTCATATTCCAGCACTTCCACGACATCAGGCGCGGCGAGCTGGTTAAGGTCAACAATTGCCATAGCGTTTAACTCAGTTGAATGGTGAGGGAAAAGGGCTGGCCTTTAGCCGAGCGCGTGCCGGTGATATCGACATACAGCCCACCGTCGGTCTCCGACCGCTCAAAGGTGATGGTGGTCAGCCTGACGCGCGGCTCCCACTTCTGGATCGCGGAATAGCACGCGGCCATAATCTGCAATCGCAGTGCCGGTGTCTGCGGCTGGTCAATCAATGCCGACAGAAGCGAGCCGTATTCACGGCGCATGACGCGCGAGCCAACCGGCGTGACGAGAATGTCGCGCACGCTTTGCCTGATATGCTCAACCTCAGTGATACTGAGGCCGGTCTGGCTGTTCATTCCCAGATAACGCACTGTCATATCGGTGCCCCCGTTGTCCCGCCACTGTCGCCCGGGTGTTTATGGAGGTGCAGCACTTTCCCATTTGACGACAGTGACCCGCCGGTATGCTCGATATTCCCGGACATCGTCCCGCCTTTCTGCACTTCGAGCGTGCCGGTCGTCAGTTTGTTGGTACACACCACCTCGGGTGTATCGAGAGTGATACGGGTCGAGGCTCTAACCAGCACCACCGGCACGGTGGCTGTAATGGAATCCGACGCGGTGACATTGGCGGTTTTGATACCTGACACGGTGAGCGCGCCGCTTTCGGGTTCGTACTCAATGACAGCGCCATCGGGAAATGCCACATGTAACGCATCAGGTGAGGCTGACGGCGCAGGATGGTCATCTGAGAAAATGCCCGGCAGCACAAAGGCCGTATCGAGCTCCCCGCCGATGGCCAGCAATAACACCTGCTCGCCAACGGATGGAGCCCACCATACGCGAGAGCGACCGGCGCGACAGGTGAGCCAGTTAAGCCAGGTGGTTTGCATGCCGCCGGTCTGGACACGACACAGCCCCTCATCGTGGTCGACGTCGGTCACGATGCCGGTGCGGATGAGGTTGCGGATCGCGCGTGCGATTTCCTGTAGAGAATTTAAATTATTCATACGTGAAGGATGCCGCCGGGCAAGACCAGCGGCAATTGAACGGTGTTTTATGGTATCTGTTACAACAACCAAAAATGCTTACAGAGTGGGTAAGAATTTCAGCTCAGCATCAATCGCTGTTTGTCTAAAACCTCTTCCATTTCTTTAGATGAGTTACATGATTTTTTATCAGTAGTCAGCTAAGTTCTCTAATGACATAATGTTTCAAATTCTTCAACTAAGTAGCCTTCAAACCTCAGATTAGCCCTAACGTTCATGGAGAGATAAAATATGGAGTTAACCTTAAATCTTAAAGAGTTAGCCCCTTATATTGGATTAATAGCACTATATTTCGCAGTTAGAAACTATAGAAGAAAATCCGGAATATATGTAAGGGGGCAATTCTGCATAAGTTCAACCGTTTGTGCGGAAGATAAATACATTAGCAGTATTACTCTGGAGAACTTTAAGGATAGGTCAGTAATCATATTCAAAATATTCATTAAAGTTGGGAATAACTATTACATTGAAATGAACGATTTTGAAAATGACCCCAAAATCCTAAAGTCATATGAGTCATTTACATGCAACTATGACCCTGTGGATTTTTATTATATAAACCTGAGTCGGATAAAGATGAACAATCTTCTTGATTCCAGAAAGTCAAAAATCAACATTGTCCTATCTACTTCTCAGGGAAAATATGTCGTCAAAAAGTTTATTAAACGATGGGACCCCGTATTCGATTTTTTCAGGAATCATATGACTGCTTGTATACAACCAATGTATCCACTAGAAAAGGCGGGTCATTATGGGAGTGAGTTCAAATATTTAGCAAAAATAACCACCGAAGACGGATATACCAATACAATCCCTATTTACGCTACCGATACTAATTACCCAAGATTTGAAAACTTTGCGCTCACATCAGAAGCGATGTCATCACGTGAAAATCTTGAGAATTATCTTCTTGAGCAAGCGGTCAATGGCCATCTGAAATGTACTAAAGTTGAAGTAATAGATGCGGAGAAACTTAGGGAGCGAAACTACGGTCACACTTATACAAAAACTTTTGAGGCGGTGCATTTTAATTGGTTTACATATAGAGTACTTGGTAGATTATCTACAATTTATAGCAATCAAAAACTAATATATCAGAATCGTAAGTTGCGAAAAAAAAGCAAGAGTTAACACCTGTCTATATTTTTTAAAATCAACCGGGCGCCGCATTAGTTAACGCCCGGTTAATGGTGTTCATTCGAGATATTCTAATACTAGCACCTCGATTAGCCGTTTATCTCTTGAGCTAATTCCCATCAGCTGACGTTCGGGATATTGCACATCGCGACTGTGCGGGTTAGGGCGGTCTTTTAGCCCGTACTGATGGACACGCGCGATACGCTGCACTTTTCCGGTAAATTCAACCACAGCACCGTTTTCACGGCCACTGGCTTTCATATACCGGTTAGTGCGCAGTTTTTGAAACATCGCCCGTTTAATTCGACCTTTTTTGGCTCTCAGGGGCTGGCGCTTTCGCGCCTGATACGGTGAGCCATCGGGGGCTTTTTGCTGTTTGATACGTTGCTGTTGCGCCGTTCTGAGTTGCTTCGCAATCTCACCGGCAAGCTTCCGACGCCCTGAGGGTGACAGGGCAGCAAGCAGCCCCGCGAGCTGGTTATCAAAGGGTTTAAAGTCACTCATTCCATTTGCTCACCAGTTCGCCGTTGATATAAAGCTCTTTTGGACGCGTGACGGGTTCAGGCGGTGGCGGCTCCGGGGCATAACTCACATGCAGTGCGCCGTTTTCCTCCCTGATGATGGTGCGCTCGGTGAGCTGGAGGCTGATGCTGATATCAACCGTATCCTCGTCGTTTAAATCCATCTGGAAACGGTAACCTTTTTTATGCCCCTCATCGAGCGTGCAGATATCCGGCTGGTTTTCCCTGAGCCAAGCGGCCACCGGCACGAAAATCAAATCAGGGTCGCCAACAAAATCGCACACGATCACATTCAGGGTGTAAATTTTCTCGTGGGACAGGGAGGCCGCGAGCCGTGCATCGATATTCCCCTCGTCGGCAAAAATGCGCATCATCTCGGGGTTGGTTTTAAGCTGCGGGACGGCGTCAGTTAGCGCTTTTCGCAGGCTGATTGCTTTCTTCATCGAGTTTATCCTGACAGGCTTTGACGATTTCAATCTGTAACGCGCAGGCGGCGAGCGCGTGCTCAAGCCTGCGGATATCTGCACTCAGGTCGCCATTAGTGGCCGGGTCGCTTCCCGGCATCGGGCAATAGCTCACTTTCGGGCAGGCGCTGTAAACAATGACCGGCGGAGGCACAACCGGCGCGGGTGTGCATCCTGCGCACAACATCAGGCAGCTCAGCGCTGTACCAGCGGCGTAACGTTTCATTTTCATTCATCAGTCTCGTAATGGTTTCTTCCCGGCGCACGGCCATCGCACCGGCAGCAATCAGCTCACCACGTAAACTGACCTGCGCGGTTTCATTTCGCCTGGCGATTCCCTGCGAAACGGAAAGCTGATTTTTCAGCATCCCGATCACGTTTTTCTGTTCGGTCGCGACCTTATTTGCCCGGTCAAAAGAGCGCCGTAGATTACCGTTCTCATGCCTTAACCAGAGCACAGCCGCCAGCGCCAGACCTGCGGCAATCAACATCACAATGAATCTGGACACAGCCCCGCCTCCTCAATGCGCTGACGGTATGAGGTGCGCACCCCCGTAAACGTCAGGACGCAAATCAGGTAGAACAGCGCGGTAAAGATCCAGCCAGCACCGAGCAGACACCCAATGGTCACGACAAAAATAATAAGAGACCATGCGCGACGCGCCTTTGAGGGCTTGTTACAGAAAACAGCGCGGAAGATTTTCATAATCCCGGGTTTTACCGGAATACCTTTCCCCGCATTTCGTAGCCAGTGGTCAAAAACAGCCACACCGGCGAGGCTCGCCGTAATACAGACAACACAGCCAAACAGCGCCCACGCTGCAACAAAATTAAGTGCTGCACTTTGCGGCGAAGCCAGCCCCCATAGCAGGAATACAGCCAGCAGGGCATCTAAAATCAGTGAGCGTAAGTATTTTTTCATTGCGAAACTCCTTTCAGACAATAAGCACGCTCACGCGCGCGGCGATTTTCCAGCCCTTTATTGATTGAGCCATTCACATAAACCCAGCGGGTGAGCTGGTCGCACGCCTGCCACCATTGGTGTCGCTTGATATACGAGACCAGCGTCGACCGGCAGGCCGCGCCGGTTCCCACGTTGAATGAGAAGCTCACCAGCGCGTCGTAAATGTGCTGCGGCATTTCTACCGGCACGCAGACTGCGAGACGCTTCTCGACGTTCATCACATCCGCGACGAGGTTCGCCGCCGCCTGACGTTCTGTGATTTCCCCTTTTGGGACGACCCCGGCAGTGTGGCCGATGCCTGACGTCCACACTCCCGCGCTGCACTGGTAAGGCGTCAGGCGACAACCTTCGAGGTCGGCAATCAGCGCCAGCCCCTCGGGCGAGGTGTTAAGCAGACGAAAGTCAGGCATCAGCGCCGCCAGCGCCAGCACTGCGGCCACACTGCAACGTTTAACGATTGATTTCACGAATAGCCCCCTTGTCGAGTCCGAGTGACGTCAGATAGAGGTACGTTTTGCGCTTAAACCAGTAGTTCGTCAGCGCGGTAAAAATGGCGCATCCGCCGCCCACGTAAAGCGCCATCTTTTCGGGCGACATTGCGCCGAGGTACGCCAGCGCGACGGCCAGCCAGTAGGCGATAAACGTGGTGATTTTCTCCATACTCAGTCCCATAGATTCACCGTTTCGGTTCTGGCCGCACTGTCGGTCTCGGGCAGTTCAATTGCCGTGCCGTGCGGCAGGATGACGCCGAGCTCAGACAGGCCGGGATTCGCTTCTAAGACGGTTTCGACCACGCCCTCGGTGCGCCCGTAGTACCGCACACAAATCGCGTCGAGGGTGTCGCCCTGTAGCGCATACGCTTTCATCAGATTTGCCCCACAATGCAGCGCGCTTTGTCCTGGATGCGCGCCACAGACCAGCGCATATCCCGCCACATTTCATCGATAGTGCTGTCGATGCTGTCGGCCTTTTTGTCACCTTTGGCGGTCGCATCCACGCCGCGAAAACGCTCGTAAAGCGTGGCGGTCGTCATGGCACACACGGCGTTGAAGTAATGGAATACGCGCACACTTTCGCCATCGAGCCTGTCGGTCGGGACATCCGCCAACGTGGCGTAACCGGCATCGAGCTGACGCTCGCGCCATTCGCCCAGCTCCGCGTTCGTCTCTGCGATGGCGGTCTTAATTGCCCGGCGCAGGCGCACAGGGGAAACGGTCTGCTCTAAACGCATTTCCTCACGCACCCGCTTCGGATCAACATCAGGAAAAAACGGGGTGTTTTTGATTACCGGCTCGCTCACGCCCGGCGGCGGTATCACCACGCCCGGCACATCCTGCGGCTCTTTGTTTTGCTCAATAATCAGCGTCGTCATGACAACCTCGGGTAATAGGTGGGCGGTGGACGCCGGTCGCAGTCAGGGCAATTGATACCCGCATTGACCGGCGTGCCGCCCGGCTCGGGGAGCGCTCGGTTAACCTGCGGCTTTTGCCGCCTTTGGTGGACGCCCGCGCCGTGCCGCCGGTTTGGCGGCAGGTTTGCGCGTGCGCGGTTTAGTCGTTTTGGTTTTCGGTGCCGGTTCGGGTTTTGGCCTGAGCTGGCGCTCTAACTGCTCGATATCCTTTTTCACACCGATTGTGCGTTCTAACTGGATCGCACGTTGCAGGTGCGCCAGCGCCTCGGGCAGTTGATTCGCATCACGCAGGACATAGCCGGTGATTTTGTGCAGCTTCGCGCGCACGATATCGGGCATGTCAGCGCGTTCAGTCAGCGCAATGGTGTCGAGCAGGTTCGCCAGTTCGACCGGCTGTTTTGCAGCGAGCAGGCGCTGCGCGGCCAGTGCTACCTCTTCGGCCAGCAGGTAAGGCGTCGGACGTCGACCGGTCGGCATGGTCAGGCCCCAGGTCATGGCGTAACGGGCAATTTCCAGCGCCCCGGCGATATCGTCAGCATCGAGACGCCAGAGCATCACCGTCATGACGATGTCATCCTGTGCGCCTTTGCCGTTTTCGAGGACGCCAGCGACCCACGGCAGATAGAACGGCAGCAGCTCACGCTTTTTATCTGCCTTTCGCTCATTAGATCGGATTTGTTTTAGCGTGCGGTTGTCTGCGGCCAGCTTAACGAGCATCTGCTCATAGGCAGTTGCATTGCGCAGCGGGACAGCAGCCCGCCGCGCTGTTTCAGAGGCCGAGACCCGCATCATGTGACGCGCTGCGGGACTCGTCATGGCTTACTCTCCGCTTTCCGGTGCAGCAGGTGCGGTGAAGTCACCGAGCTTGATATTTTCAATCAGGCAACCGGCAGCGTATGCCTCGACCACGTAGTCGGTATTCATTGACTCGTAGTTCTCGATGCGGTCTTTCTTCGGGTTTTCGATGATGCTGCGGCGATGCGCGTCATCCATGAAGTAGATAGACAGGTTATCGAGACGCGTCACCATCAGGGCATTCGCCGGGAAGTAAGGCACGCGTACGGCAGGCAGGTTGCCGATTCGCTTCTGGCTGATGATGATGTCAGCGGCCAGCGACTCGCTGTTTTCCTGGTCTTTATTGACGATAGGGAAGTATTTATCCGCCATCAGCTTGCGACCGGTGATGACGACCAGCTCCGGGTCATCCTGATAAATCTCATCAATCAGGTTGCCGGTAGCATCCATGACCAGCGCGTCGAGGTTCGCATAGTCGCCGTTTTTACCCACGCGGATCACATCGGAAATGACCGCGCCGTCCTCGTCGGTGATTTTTGACATCACGCGCGCTGGCGCTTCATTGCGGTACTTCTGCAACCAGCCCACCGCCACATCCTGAAGCATCGGATTTTTTTTGCGGTCAGATTTTGCGGCGCGTTCAATACCGTTGAAACCGGCCATGATGAAATCGAGCGCCTGACGCTTGATAATGGCGTTACGGATACGGGTCTGGAAGTCCTGGAATCGCGCCCACAGGTCGAGCTGCTTATAGCGGATATGGAAGTCAAAGTTAATCTGCGCGCATTCGTATTTATTGGACTCCAGCGCAGTAAAATCAGCGGTTTCACGCTCGCCATCGCCGTCAGTATCGGCGGTGCTCGCGATTGTGCCGTTAACGCCCACACCGACCTTTTCGCCTTTCAGTTCGTCGACCGGCACGATGTTAATTTTGGTCAGGAATGAGGACGATTCCTGCACGGTGTCCATCATGGTTTGCGTGACCGACGGCTCGACGGTGAATTTCTTCGCCACGTCATCGGTGGAAATGTCGTTCAGCTCCGCGACGCGGGTCAGGTAGGCATTGAATTTAAAGCGGGTTTGTTTACGCATGGTTTTTCCTGTTCGGGTAATAGGTATCAGGCCGGGCGGCGCGCCCGGCGGGTTTTCAGCAGTTGGTCAGCAGCTCGTCGCCCGTACCACCTTTTGAAAGCTCGCGGCGCGGCTGGCGCTGGCTTTCGGTGTTATCGAGGGAGTTTTTGAGGTCGTTAAACGCCTGCGCGCTTTCTTCGGCCTTGCTGGTCACGTCCTGCTTAAGCTGAGCCAGTTCGGTCTCAAGCTCGGTGACGCGCTGGTCGGTGGCGGTGAGGTTGGTTTGCACCAGCTCGGTGACGGTCGTCACAGCCTCATGCACATCTGCAAGACGTGCGTCGTCGCTGGCCTGCTTACGGCTGAAAATGGCCTTTACCTTGTCGGTCAGGCTGTTGAGCATGGTGTCGGGAACGTCTTCAAATTCCAGCTCAGCGAGTGAGGCCACAGAGAAGAGATCGCCCGGCTGGTCTTTTTTACCGGCGAGCGGGTTCTGCGTGGCGCGGCTACAGAATTCGAGGTATTCGGTGCCGAGGCTTGCCGGGTCATCGGTGACGGCGAGCCCGATGAGATAGCATTTGCCGCTGTTAGAGAAATTCGGGCGGATCTCCATTGAGGTGTAAACCTTCTGCCCGGCACGTACCATGCTGACCAGCTCATCGAGTGGGGCAATTTTGGCAAACAGCGCCTTTTTGCCATTGAGCGCAGAGTCATCGCTGATAATCTCCGCTTTAAGCGCGGTCACATCGCCATAGCGCTTAAAGGGGCTGTCAGGGATGAGGCTTTTGATATGTTCGAGGTTAATGCGGCAACCGTAGACGCGCGGGTCGAACGTGTCGGCCATTTCCTGAATGTCATCAGCGCTGATGACGCGGCCATCGCAGGTGTCACCCTCGACGCCGATGCGAAACCATTTAGAAACTTTCTTTGCCATTGTTCAGGTGTCCTGATGTTGGGTTTTCGGGTCGGGGTTAGTTTCCCGACTCAGACCCTCATCAGCCACCTGTTGCGGAAGTGCAATCCCTGACACAACAGGGGTTTAGCGATTAAGCACGGTCATTTCCTTAGCCTTGCCTCGTAACATCAAAACGAGGTAAGCATGACCATTTCAACTGACCTTTCATTACTCAATGACCCACGACGACAGGCGCGGCTGTTGTACTGGCAGGGGTTCGCCGTGCCGCAAATCTGCGACATGCTGGAACTCAAACGCCCCACGGTGCAGAGCTGGAAACAGCGTGATGGATGGGAGGAAACCGCGCCGATTAACCGAGTTGAGTCGACGTTAGAGGCGCGTCTCATCCAGCTTTATGCCAAGCCCGACCTGACGCCGCACGACTTTAAGGTCGCTGATTTTCTGTCGCGCCAGATGGAGCGCCTTGCGCGCGTGAACCGCTACAGCCAGACCGGAAACGAGGTGGATTTAAACCCCAACATTGCAAGCCGCAATAAGGGGGATCGCAAAAAGCCGAAACGTAATTTCTTCAGTGAAGAAGCGATTGAAAAGCTGGAAGAGATTTTCTTTGACCAGTCGTTTGAGTATCAGCTCAGGTGGCATAAAGCCGGGTTAGAGCACCGCATCCGCCACATCCTCAAATCGCGCCAGATTGGCGCAACGTTCTACTTTGCGCGTGAGGCGCTTCTGCGCGCCCTTAAGACCGGGCAAAACCAGATTTTTTTATCCGCCAGTAAAACGCAGGCTTACGTTTTCCGTAAGTACATCATCGCCTTTGCACGGCTGGTCGACGTCGACCTGTCAGGCGACCCGATTGTCATCGGCAACAACGGCGCAGAGCTGATTTTCCTCGGGACCAACTCCAACACCGCGCAGAGTCATAACGGCGACCTGTACGTCGATGAAATTTTCTGGATCCCCAATTTCCAGAAGCTGCGAAAAGTCGCCTCCGGTATGGCGTCGCAGTCGCATTTGCGCACCACCTATTTTTCGACGCCGTCGACGCTGGCGCACGGCGCTTATCCGTTCTGGTCAGGGGAGCTGTTTAACCGTGGCCGCAGTAACCGCGACGAACGTGTCGACATCGATATCAGTCATCAGGCGCTTGCCGGGGGCATGTTATGCGGGGACGGCCAGTGGCGGCAGATTGTCACTATTGAGGACGCGCTCGCCGGGGGCTGTACCCTGTTTAACCTCGACCAGCTCAGACAGGAAAACAGCGCGGATGACTTCCGTAACCTGTTTATGTGCGAGTTCGTCGACGATAAGGCGTCGGTATTCCCGTTCGAGGAGCTGCAACGCTGCATGGTCGATGCGATGGAAGAATGGGAGGACTTCGAACCGTTTGCCGACCGTCCGTTTAACTGGCGTCCGGTCTGGATTGGCTACGACCCGTCACACACCGGCGACAGCGCAGGCTGTGCGGTGCTGGCTCCGCCACTGGTTGCCGGTGGCAAGTTCCGCATCCTTGAGCGTCATCAGTGGAAAGGCATGGATTTTGCCGCGCAGGCCGAGGCCATCCGTGCGCTGACCGAGAAATACACCGTCGACTATATCGGCATCGATGCGACCGGCATCGGCCAGGGTGTTTACCAGCTCGTGCGCTCGTTCTTCCCGGCAGCGCGCGCCATCCGCTACACGCCGGAAATGAAAACCGCAATGGTGCTGAAAGCGAAAGACACCATACGACGCGGGTGTCTGGAGTATGACGCCGGTGCGACCGACATCACGCAGTCATTTATGGCTATCCGCAAAACCATGACCAGCAGTGGCCGCAGTGCCACCTATGAAGCCAGCCGCAGTGAGGAAGCCAGCCACGCGGATATCGCATGGGCGACCATGCACGCCCTGTTAAACGAGCCACTTTCCGCCGGTAGCGGTATGCATTCAACCTCTATTCTGGATATCAACTAAGATGAAAAAACGCCAAAAGAAACAGCCAAAACAGACCAACATGACCGCCAGCGCACCGCAGAAAATGGAGGCGTTCACCTTTGGCGAGCCGTCACCCGTTCTGGATCGCCGCGATATCCTCGACTATGTCGAGTGCATCAATAACGGTAAATGGTACGAGCCGCCGGTCAACTTCTCCGGGCTGGCGAAAAGCCTGCGCGCCGCCGTGCATCACAGCTCCCCGATTTACGTGAAGCGTAACATCCTGACGAGCACCTATATCCCGCATCCGTTGCTTTCACGGCAGGATTTCAGCCGCCTTGTGCTCGATTATCTGGTTTTTGCTAACGGCTATCTTGAGAAGCGCATGAGCGTTACCGGCCAGCTCATGAAGCTTGAAACCTCTCCGGCCAAATACACCCGCCGGGGTGTCGAGGATGGGGTTTACTGGTACGTGTCGGACTTCACGCACCCGCACCAGTTCGCCCCCGGCTCAGTCTGTCATTTGCTTGAGCCCGACATTAATCAGGAGCTCTACGGGATTCCGGAATACCTGAGCGCGCTTAATTCAGCCTGGCTGAATGAATCCGCCACGCTGTTTCGTCGCAAGTATTACCAGAACGGCGCGCACGCGGGTTACATCATGTACGTCACCGACGCGGCGCAGAGCAGCACCGACGTCGAGGCGCTGCGCTCCGCGATGCGCGACTCGAAAGGGCTCGGGAATTTCAAAAACCTGTTTTTCTATGCCCCGAACGGGAAACCGGACGGCATCAAGATTGTTCCGCTGAGTGAAGTCGCCACGAAGGATGATTTTTTCAACATCAAAAAGGTGAGCGCCGCCGACCTGCTCGATGCGCACCGTGTACCGTTCCAGCTTATGGGCGGCAAGCCAGAGAATATCGGCTCTATGGGCGATATCGAGAAGGTGGCGCGGGTGTTTGTGCGTAACGAGCTGACGCCATTGCAGGAGCGTTTCAAGGAAATCAATGAATGGCTCGGTTTAGAAGTGATCCGCTTTAAGGATTACAACATCGAAACTGAGTAACCCCCGCCAGAATGCCGCCTCCGCGCGGCATCCTTTCAGAGCCAGCCAGACGCCGTACATGCGACGCTACCACGCCAGCACCTCATTACCGACCGCACTCAGCAGCGCGCCACCACGACGCGCACAGACGCGTAAAATAAATCCTGTCACCACGTCTGGCGCGCAGTGCTATCCCCGCCTCGCCTGCCCGCTTAACGGGTCGCTTTTGATGCAGGTGCATCAGGAGCCCCGAACCGCGCCAGCGATGTCAAAGAGTCGCAAACCATTACATATAAAACTAATGCAAATTAATGCAGCTATCGCATGCAATGTTGTTTTGCAGAAACAGTAAGAGAAAAAAGCAAATGAGAAGTGTATAAGATGACAGCCAGACCTGCTCGCATTGTGGCCACTTATCGCATCCCCCTTGAGGAGAATGCTGAGTTAAACTCCATCTTCAACTCCTTTATAAGGTAAACACCATAGGGACATGAATGAAACATAGGGCATTGAAGTTAATCACATTTTCAAAAATTACAACCAAAATATAACATCTTACACACTGCAAGTTAGCCAAAGAAACATCCTACGCTACATAATTTTTTGACAACCATGCCATAGAATTCTTATCAACATATTGTTATTCATTAAAAAAATGGTTAAATCTACTAATGCTGGTCATATCGGCAGAAAAAATAAAACCCAAGCGTGATAATTAAGATTTTAATGGTATCGCGATACTAAATTACACACAAACTCTACTAGTTTTATATTTGATATAAGGATAAAAAATGGGATATGAAGTTGATTTTCTTGCTGTTGGTGACAAAAAGAGTGGTGATGCTATATGCATCAGATGGGGTAATTTACATGGGACAAGGGAAGAACAAAAAGTTGTTGTGATTGACGCAGGCTACTCCACCACAGGGCCTCAAGTCATAGAGCACCTTGAGAAATATTACCATACCGACAAAATTGACCTTCTCATTTCAACGCATCCTGATGGAGATCACGTTGGTGGCCTCACCTATGTTCTAGAGAATGCTGTTGTAAACGAATTCTGGATTCACAAACCATGGGAGCATAATGAAAATCTTGCGAAAGAGTTTGCCGATGGCCGAATTACAGATGCTAGCATTGCTGAGCGTATGAAGGAAAATCTTCAAAAAGCTTATGACGCAGTCAAATTGGCAGAAAAAAAAGGGATTGATATCCACGAACCATTCCAAGGAAAAACATGGGACACTGCGAAACTTATCGTTATTGGTCCAACCCAAGCATTTTATGAAACCTTAATCCCTGATTTCGCAAGAATGCCTGAAAGAGCAGAAGCAACGGCGGGTACTGAAAGTATTAAATCTGCTTATGACTTTCTAAAAGAGCAGGCAAAAAAAATAATAGAGTACGTTGCTGATTGGTTCTCCGATGAAGGGCTTGATGACAAGGATACAACCAGCGCGCAAAACAACTCTAGTGTTATTTTAAAACTTGAAATAGATGGAAAAACACTTATTTTCACTGGTGACGCGGGTGTAAGAGCATTAGATATGGCATCCGAGTATATCAACCATGAAGAAGTGTCATTCATTCAAGTACCACATCATGGGAGCAGAAGAAATGTAGGCCCCGAAGTTCTCAATAAAATTATTGGTAACATTGTTAACGAGGGAGAGACCAAAAAAATCACTGCATTTATATCTTGTGCCCCTAATTGTCAAAAACACCCTCATCAAGCAGTAATTAATGCATTCACTAGACGAGGGGTCAAAGTTATCACTACAGAAGGTTCTGGCAAGTATCATTACAGTAACTCTCCTGCTCGTGAAGGATGGACTTCTGTTACCCCACGAGAATATGTCCGCAACTATAATGTTGAGGAATAATAAAGTAAGCTGCCTTATGGCAGCTTATCATTAACCTTATCAACCCTTGAAACTATATAACGAATTTGTTTTATATAAGAGATAATAAACATTATCACGAAAAATAAAGCAGCATATTTTGAAAATACGTATTCGTGCCCAGTTAAAAAACCCATTACATACAATGACAAAAGATACAACAGAGACATTGAGAGAAGTGTTCTGTACATATTTGCGCTTTCTTGAAGAATTTCTATTTTACTATCTTTTCGACATGCCGCCAGATACTCTGAATAAGGAACAAAACGAACCACTCGGATAAACCTTAACAAAGGCTCAAGCAAAATTGAACCGATTCGCCCAATGACAAGACCCACAAAATAATAAAGCACAACATTTTTTACAATGTCATCAACTGATAAAATAACACTCGTCGACTTCTCAAGCAAATAAACAAAAAGAGCCCCCGGGAAAAGGTTGTTGAAGATATTATAAGATGATATTCTTTCAAGTAAACTTTCCATTTTACCTCCCGCAATTAATAAAAACACAACACACCCAGAATTTAAATAGAGAGATATTATTTATCACTTAACCATCTTCATAATGCACTGCAAAATCTCTCTTATTTCTTACTGTAGCTCATTTAACTACATTGATAGATGTGATATCCGAGTATTGTGACCATTCATCATAGATGGTGTAAAGGAAATTTTTATCGCCATAAATCACCTTTGCCCCACGTGCTAATGCCTCAAGCTCCCACCGTTCCGGGGTAATGCCTTCCTGAGCCAAATCGAAACGAATTTTCGCCATACGATCCCTTTCGGTTTGTGTCATCCTGGCTGATGGCGCTTGTTCGCTCGTTTTGAGCGGCGCATTACTTCTTAGCTGGTAGTTTTTACGTGGTGCGCCAGCTTTTAACGCGCCGTTAAGCACCTTCACGACGTCCGGCTCATTCCAGCCGATTACCCCGCGCTCAATCAGATTTAACACCGCTGCGGCTTGCTCAGATGGTGTAGGGGTCATAACTGGATCGCCACCGCCGGTGAGCTTTCCACAGTTATTGACAGGACTCCGAGGCGCGGCGAAGCCGCTTTTTAAGGTCAAAGGCTCAACGGCCAAAACCTTTGGAACGATGCGCCATTCGGCTGTACGGGTTACACGCACACGGTCAGCCCCAAGGTGAGGAGCGTAAATACCGACCACCCTCTCGATATCTTCCTCGTATTCGTTGACCTCATCCGTCACCTTACGGGCGACCCTGACGGCCTGAGCATCACGCTTAATGTTTGCTCCTCCCTGCGCGATGATATACAGGTCAAATTCACCTTCATCAGCAGCAGCCCGGACAGCCTCGACACGGTCGTCAAACTCACTGGCGATACTCACGCCTCGCGGCAGCTTGCGCAGTTCGCGGTAAGCGCCCATCGTAGGGAGACCAATCGGTTTAAACTGCGGGATGCGCCATGTAGACGCCCATGCGGTGACGGCGGCGGCCGTATCTTTCAGAGGCTTGCCGGTGTCGTGGTCGAGCTGACCGTCGAGCGCGTAACCGTCGATATTTTTGGCAATGTATTTAGCGATATAACCCGCCGCGCCGCCCTGATTAAGATGACGTGACTCAAAGCGCTGTTTTGCCGCACCCTTTTCATGACCGTCCTCTTTGAGGGCATAACGACGCATAATTTCGTTAATGGCTTTACGCTGACCGGGTTTGCAAAACAGCATCATGTGCCAGTGCGGCGTGCCGTCGTGGTGCGGTTCGACAACTCGCATCCCGTAGACCTCTAAATCGTTATCTTTGAACGCGGTGCGCATCAGGCTCCAGATTCGACACAGATAGCGCTGCCCGTCTTTCGGGGTGAATGCGGTTTCGTTCCAGCCATGATTAAGCTGTACCGTTTTGCTTTCACCTTTGCCGACCTGACGCGTCGGGTGATACTTCGATGGCGTGGTCAGCGTGATAAACATCCCAACATCACCAACGCTGGCCGCATAACGCTCAATGCCGGCGATAGTGTTCATCAGCTCCATGCGGCGGATTTCAGGGTTAGAAATACTCCCCATGACCTTACTGATGAGGTCGACACGCTCGCCAGTGACTTTGTTTTCGAGCTCGCAGGATTTCAGATATTCGAGATTAGCCAGGCGGCGCGCATGAACATCGCGGATCGCCATTTTGCTGGCGTAGGGGGAGCGGTCTTTGTTGACCTCACCGGCAGCGATGAGCAGCGCCTCGCGCCAGCGCATACGCTGCGCCTTGAGCTGGTTAACCCACCACTCATCCTTAATCAGACGTGAAATAGCGGAAAATGCCATGCGGATCGTCATCTGACCCTTACGGTATTTTTTCCAGTACATCGGGGTAAAGTTAAAAGCGCGCGCAACTCCGGCAACCTTCCCATATAAATGCGCCTGCGCCTCATCAGTGAAGAGGGTCTCTCTGCCGCCGTGAGCGTGCGCCCATGCATCGCTTAATTCTTCGTATCTGCTCCAGAGCTGCGAGGCTATTCTGGCCGCAAATTTCCTGAGCTCTTTGTCGTTCATATCCGGCAGGCGTGCATATTCATCACGCGCAGATAAAAAACCTATCGAGGCGGATTCATTCATCCCGCACAGCTCATTAACACGCTCAAGACGCGGTAACAGCTTGCGCTCAAACGTGTTTTTGAGGAAATACAACCCACCCAAAGGGCTCTTTGTGCGGCGGATGAAGTTATAACGCGAGGTAAACAGCGTTTGCAGAAAAAACGGCAGGCGGTCAATCCGGTTTAAAACACCTTGCACCTGACGGAGTTCGGCACGTGTAAGGGGTCTGTCGCGGCCAATGGCCTCGCGAGATTTGTTCCACGGATAAGCACCGACGAAAGTCTCACCGGTGCTTTTTGGTAGTGGCGGGGGTGGCGAGGAGGCAACGCGCCCCCGGGTCTCAACGGCCATTAGCAGTGAATGCTTCGAGACATTTTAGACCTAACTGCTCGACTTGCTTCTCTAATTCAGAAAACTGACGAGCTTCGCCGGTTAAAATGTTGTGCAGCACTAAAGCGGAAACCAGCTTGCTGATAGTTGGATAAAAGCCAATGGTATCGAGCCACTCTTTACCGGCATTTTTGCCAGACTTAGCGACTTTCTTTTCCTGCAAAATAAACTGGAATGGGTCGCTGGTAATTACAAATTTATTATCAATGACGATATTAATGCTCATACAGCCCCTTACTAATTTAACGTTGATTTAAAATAGAGTTATGAATCTTTTCGGATTCCTTCCCCAACAGCTCAATGATTTCCGTGCGGTTCATTTCAGACTTACAAATGTGCGCTATCAGAGAATCGAGCGCAGACGCAAAACGTGTCGCGGTGACTACCTGAGCCTCAAAGGTGGCCTGCGCTAACAGCTCTTTCATATGCCTGCGAGGAACTGATATTTCTTTTTCCATTTACCCGGCTCCAGACAAAAAGATGTCCCACGCATTCAAGCGCGTAAAAATTTCTTTTATTAAGTTAATGCAAATATTGCTCGGGCTTAACCGAGGTCAAAATAGTTGGGGCATATTCAAAGAGGCTGAATAACTCACGTAGAGCACGAAATAATTTCTCACGCCAATAACATGACTCTTCATTAACTCGCCAGTAAGGCTGGTTAAATTCCTTTTCAGTTAAACCTGCGTGAAGGAATAAAGTGCGGCGCTGGCTTACTGTCAGAAAACTTATATACGCCGACTCACTGGCTCCGACCTGACGCCGTTTAGAAAACGCACCGCGCAGCTCGTCAATCGCGCAGGCCAGACGCTCACGGTCTACATCGTTCATTTCTTCAAAACGCATGGTCGCGTGACGCTGTTTAAGCTGAGCATGAAAACAGACCGTCAGGCGGTCGCGTTCCATCATCTGATTGTAAAAATCGCAAGAGTCCTGCCAGCGAGCTTCTGCAAGATGTTTGCCGATGACAACGCGCAGTGCGGCAGGTTGTTTTTGTACCAAATCAAGAGTCATCACAGCCATTTTGACACCTCTCTGATTTTCATAATGCGCTTAACAACAGCGGTCAAAATACCAGGCTTACGGGTACGGATAATGATGCCTTTACGTCCCCGGCCGTGGGTGATGGTGAAGTTAATCGGGGTCGGGCTTTCGTTACGGAGTAACTGAGCTATGCAACGTGGTTCATTCATAGTCATAACCCCATCCACAACAACCATGCATCACGTTGTTCAGCCGGGCGGTTATAAAACGCCTCACGCACGCCGCGATTGAACTCAGGAATGAAAACAAGCTTGTCACCGGCACGCGCTTTTGGTTTTGCCGGGTCGCGAAACTCAATGACCGGCAGTTTGTTTTTTTCAATCATTGCTACTACTGCGGTGCGAGGTTTTCCCAGCAATTCCGCGAATTTATCAGGGTGTACCGCGTCAAGCGGATACTGGATAACGTAGTCGTTTGCTTCCATAACACACTCCTTTCTCATGTGGTTACATGCTAACCTTGCAAGATCCAGCCCCTTTAAAACGGCTCAGGATGACTCCTGACGGGGTTGGTTTGCCCTATAAGTCACAAATTCGTGACCTTGTTGGCGGTGAATATAGTCACTAATTTAGGAACATGTCAAATGAATCTTGCAGAGAAACTACGTGCGATACGGAAAGCTGAGGGACTAACACAAATGAAATTCAGCGAAATTAGCGGCATAGCGCAAGGAACAATCAAGAACTATGAAAGCGGTCAAAGTGATCCCGGCTTACAGATCGTCTTAAGGATTACGAACTCTCCTCGTTTTGAGAAATATGCTCTTTGGCTTATGACAGATAAAACCGCGCCGCAAGCTGGTCAGATCGCACCGGCTTTCGCGCACAATGGGCAAGATGCAACAAAATCAGACCACTCCGAGAAGAAGATTGGTTAACTCTTTATAAGCATTACATTTTCACTATTTGTTACCAAGATAGTTACAACCCCACCGGAGGGCTTTCTTATGTCTATTAAGAAGCTCGATGATGGGCGATATGAAGTGGACATTAGACCGCGCGGGCGCGAAGGACGTCGCATTCGCCGGAAGTTTGAAAGGAAAGCCGAAGCACTGGCTTTTGAGCGCTACACTCTGGCGAACGCACAGACCAAAGAATGGGCGGGGAAGCGAGCGGATCGTAGAACGCTTTCAGAATTGCTGGACGTATGGTGGAAGTATTACGGACAGAACCATGAGCGCGGAACGAAGGAGTTTAATCATTTGCTTAAAACCATTGGTGATATGGGAGACATACCAGTTACAAGGTTAAGCAAAAGAATACTTATGGATTACCGTTCAAAGCGACTTAGTGAGGGAGTCAGCGCATCGACGATAAACCGTGACATGTACCGCTTATCAGGCATGTTCACGAAACTGATTCAACTTGAAGAGTTTGCTGGGGTGCACCCCGTTCATGGTTTGCCACCATTAGCAGAGGCTAACCCTGAAATGACTTTCCTTAACAAAGCAGAAATTGCGCTGCTGCTTAAGTCATTTACAGGTGATGATCTGCTGGTTGCCCTGCTGGGGATTAGTACCGGCGGGCGGTGGTCAGAGCTGGCAACACTCAAACCGGCACAGATAGTAAACGGACGCGTGACATTCCTGAAAACTAAAAACGGAAAAAAGCGCACTGTACCGATTTCTTCTGAGCTTGAATCGCTGATAAAGAAGAATGCCAGCGGGAATCTGTTCAACGTCGATTACGTGAGTTTTTGCAAGGTACTGAAAATGGTTAAACCCGATATTCCTGCAAATCAGGCAACGCATATTTTGCGCCATACCTTCGCAAGTCATTTCATGATGAACGGGGGTAACATCATTGCATTACAGCAAATACTGGGTCATGCAAACATCCAGCAGACGATGACTTATGCGCATTTGTCACCGGAGTACCTGCAAAATGCCGTTGCATTGAATCCGCTTTCAGGAGGGATATCGCTGTAGATTCTGCTCCCCCCGGAGTGTCCACATTGCGTCCACACTTCGGGGTATTCGAAACGGTTCCAGATGGTTACAGCTTTTTTTAACTTATTGTTTTTATTAACGTATTAATGTAAGTGGTTGATAAACCACATCCACCCAATATATGGTAAAAGCCAGCAATGCTGTTTTAATTTTAGACGCAAAAGGCTGAAACAAAAGGATTTGTTTCTGACGATGTCCACACGTCGTCCACACATCGAAAAAAGCCCCGCATTTGCGGGGCTTTCTTTTGGTCACATCCAGTGGATTTGTTGCTGGCCTGACTGCGTAGGGTGCGGCGGCGCTGGTACTACTTCACCAGGCGAAACGATAAAACGCTCGACCGTCTCAGTGGTGACGAACGTGCAACTGCAATTGATGTTTGTGCACTGATGATACCGCTCTTTTGTCGTATCGGAAAAATAGCGACTTGTGCGAGCGTGGGCGGCGTAATGGCATTTAGGGCAGTGGAACATGGCGAACACCTCAGAGCGTTATTGATGAACCAATTTTAACCACTAAATCCTTATATATCAAACACATAAAACACATTTATTGCGTTAATTCTTCGCTTTCATACTCTACATCCGAAACCTTAACCTCAAGCTCTAAGCCCGTCGTGTAGCCGTTCCCGTTAAGGTAGTGCACCACCCGGCTGATTACCCAGGCCTGCTCGTCTATAACGCGCTTAAAGCCTTTCACCGCGATTGGCGTTTCAGGAAATAAATCTGCCCGACCAATAGCCAGCGAGATTGAAAACTCCGCGACTCCGCGCTGAATTTTGTCCCACTTCGCCTGAGCTGCACGCATGGCCTGCGCCTTTGTCGCGTAGATGGTCGTCAGCTCCAGCACGTTCTCAGACTCACCGACCATATACTCGCCCTCGCGCGCCTCCTGCTTTTTTTTGGCTCTGGCCTTTGACGTGGTTTTTGTCGCTTTTGGATGTTGCAGCGCGCGCAGGTGCTGCGCCTTCGGCTTGCGCCTGAGCTTCACCTTTTGCTTTTGCGGCTTCGGGTCTTTTGTGTGCAGCCATTTAGCCGTTACGCCGGTGTAGGCTTCACGGTCAGCAATCGCAAACTGATGACGGTCGCCGTCGCCGCGTTCGATGGTCATCTGCGGGATGGGCTTGCCGCTGGCCGTCCTGCCGCTACCGGCTTTCAGGAACAGCAGTTTCCCCGCTTTCACCGACACTGATGCACCGTTACGGTCAGCCAGGCGGGACAGAAACACCGCGTCGGATTCCTGCGCCTGGTCAATGTGAGGCACGGGGATCGCTTTAAGTGTGTCGGCCACGCTGGCCGTGAGTTTGTTGCGCGCTGCGATGGTCTCAACAATGACGCCGAGCGTGGTGTCATGCCATGACTGCTCCCGGCGAGAGTTCAGCGTGCCGCGAAAATCAGCGCTGCGCCCCCTGATGGTCAGCGTGTCAGGCGCGCCACGGTGCTCGATTTCGTCGACCGTGAAACTGCCCTTATTCAGCAAGGCTGAGCCCTGCCAGCCCAGCCACAGCGTCAGTTTTGCACCGCGCGGCGGCAGCTCGACAAGCCCGTCGGTGTCGTCAAGCTCGATGTCGAGCTGGTCGGCCTCGAATCCGCGATTGTCCGTCATGGTCAGACTGATTAGCCGGTCGCTGAAATTCTGCGTGATATCATCGCCATCGAGCGTGAGCATAAACGCCGGAGCAATCTGCGCCCCGGCCTGAATATTCAGACCCGTAATCATCCCGCCAGCCCTCCCAGCCAGTTACCGGCAGACGTCACCAGATTGTCAGCCTGCGTTTTCAGGTCGCCGTAAATCGCCGCGAGCGAGTCATCGACACGTTTCAGCGAGAGGCTAAACTCAATTTTTCTGGCTGCGCCGTCGCTGAATAATTCGGTGTGCGTGTGGGTCACTTTATCGATGACATACATACCGTGGATCATGCCCGTTCCGTCAATTAGCGGCCATGCCCTCCCTTCGTCGGCCATCAGTTCGACAGTCGTCAGCGACAGGCGGCCGCCGGTGATTTCGGGGTACAGCACGCCCGAGAGCGTGCGCGAGGTTTCCCCCTCGCCGAGATACTGATAAGCCGGTGGTTTACCGATGCGGTCGTTTGACGCCCAGCGGTAGTCCTTTGAGTACTGCATCGACTGATAAGGCAGCGTGCGGCGCTCAAACACAAATAAACCCAGTACCATTAACATGTTTTAGCCCTCATCCGTCATGGCGCATACTTGAGCGCTGGCGTGCTCTTTCTTCCCGGTCGAGTTTTTCGACTGCTTCCCGGAGCTGCCGGTCGAGGTCAGTTCCCGGCGCAACGCCACCCGACAGATTAATGTTGTATTCACGCTTGCTCTGGTCGACATAGGTCCGGCCAGCAGGCGCCGTCACTGGCTGGTACATCTGATAACCGCCATAAACGGACGTCTGCGGAATATAAGACCCGCTTTGCGCACCGGCTGCGGCACTGGCTTTAGCGGCAGTCTGGTCGAGGCCGTCCGACTCTTTTTTGATGACCCCGAGCTTTTCCAGCAGCCAGTCGACGCCACTGCGTAACTTATTGAATGAACGGAGCGGCAGCATCAGCGCATCAGCCAGTGTTTTGCCGACCACCACACCGACATTTTTGAAACGTTCGAGCGTTTCCTGTGTCGCCTTAACCGGTGCTATCAGGTCAGTAAACCACTGCCAGACCCCGCGCAATTTCTCGATGATGGAATCAAACACCGGCGTCAGCGGCGAGAAGATTTCCGCCACCGGCGCAAATGCCGCTTTAAGCCCCTCCACCACGCCCGAAAAGAATGCGCTTATGGGCTCCCAGTATTTACGAATCAGGAGCGCCCCGGCCACCACCGCACCGGCGACCGCGACCACCGGCAGACTGATGGCACCGACAGCAGTCACTATTGCGCCACCGGCAACGGTAAAGACCGTTCCCAGCAGACCTGCGGCGGCGATAATGGCGTTAATCCCCATCACCACCGGCCACGCAATCAGGCCAATCCCGCCAATCACACCAATCAGCGCCAGTGCGCCACCGGCTACAACACCGATAGTGGTCGCCAGTGATTTATTGCGGGTGATCCAGCCATCGAGTTTCAAAACATATCGCGTGGCCGTCTGCGTCAGTTTGCGCAGAGCGTCGTTTTGCTGGTCAAACAGGTCAGTTCCCACGGCCTCATAAGCAGACTGAAACTCTTTAAAGTCGCCGCCGAGATTATCCTGCATGATTTTGACCAGCTCCTCGGTTTTACCGTCCGAGGCTTTAAACGCTGCGGTGAGTTTGTCGAGCTTGCCGGTTGACGCTGCGGTCATCAGCACCGCTGCCGCCGAGCTGGCCTCTTCACCGAAGATGGTTTTCATGTACTCGCCGCGCTGGCTGGTACCGAGATTGTTTTTCTCAAAACTGCGCTGCATTTCCTTCAGGATGGAAAATATCGGGCGCGTGTTTCCTCTGGCATCAGAAGTCTTAACGCCGAGCTCTTTGATAGCCTCAAAGGCTTTACCGGTCGGCGCCTGTAGGCGGCTCAGGATTGCACGGCTACCCGTTCCCGCCATCGAGCCGGTAATTTTCGCATCGTGCAACGCACCGACCATCGCGGCGGTTTGCTCGATACTGACCCCGGCATTTTTCGCCACCGGCGCGGCATAGGTCAGCGCATCACTCAGCCCGTCAAAGTCGGCGGCGGTTTTGTTCATCGTCATCGACAGCACGTCGCCAATGTGCGCGATCTGGTCGTTGGAAAGCTGAAACGCAGATTTCATCCCTGTCAGCAGGGCGGCGTTTTCCTCCATTGAGCGCTGATTCGACAGCGCCATATTCAGCGTAACCGGCGTTGCCGCCTGAATGGCATCAGCATCCCCGCCACTTTTGGCGATGATGATTTGTGCACTCGCTGCGTCGTCAGCAGATGCGGCGGTATTGTCACCGAGCTGTCTGGCCTGTTTGCGTAACGCCTCCATTTCGGGCGACTGTTTGTCGACCCCGAGCACGGCTTGCAGCTCAGAGTTTTTCTGTGCAAACGAATAGCCAGGCATCAGCAGTTTTACCCCGGCCATAGTCCCTGCCGTGGCAATTCCGACACCGGCAGCGCCAGCCGCCGCCGCACTACCCGCAAGGGATTTACCGGTCTGATAGCGCTCTTTAACCCGGCTCAGCTTTGCCTGTTGCTGACTGACCCGCGCCAGCGCCTCACGCTGTCGGTTAAGCTGCGCAGTTGTCTCACTGATGCTGGTTTTAAGGCGACGCTCGTCAGCCGACAGCGTGCGGGTGTTTATCCCGGCCTGTGCAAGCTCGGTGCGCTGGCGCTGTACCGATTGCCTGAGCCCGTTATATTTGAGTTGCAGGTCAGCGGCGGATTTTTTTGCTGCCTCCATCGCGCGCGCCTGCGCTTTGGTGGGGTTTTCCGTGTTTTTAAACTGGACGGCCAGCGCTGCGGCCTCCTGTTTCGCTTTGTTAAGCGACTGACCGGTCACGGCAAGCTGTGCGCTCGCTTTCCTGAATCCGTCAATTCGGGACGCCTGCGCGTTAAGGTCGCGCAGGGTCGTCTGTGAGTTGCGGATATCGCCAGCGAGGGATTTGCTGGCGTTCTGGATAGCTTTTAGCGGTCGGCTTGCCCGGTCTACTGCGTTAAGCAGCACCTCGATTCTGACGTTATTGCTCATAGTGGTTTCCGCTTCGCTGTAGCGCCTTGTCGCGCCATGTGAGGAGCTCGGTCACGCTAAGGGAATACAGCTCTGATGGCGGCCAGTGAAAAATCACCGCGATATCCGCCATCAGGTCATCGACCGAAAGTTTTGCGGGGAACGTCAGCGAGCCGAAGATGGCGACAAAAAACCAATCACCTCAGCGGCGAACTGCATCAGGTCTGAGGCATCGAGACGGGCAATTTCATGCTCGGTGAGTGCCGGGTAGGTCATACGCGGCAGCACCTTAATCAGCGCGTCAACGTCAGAGTTTGCCAGCGAGGCCAGCGACACCCCGCGCAGGGTTCCCGCGTTAGGTTTTGAAACCGTCACCTCTCCGATTTTTTGCTCACCGCGCACCAGAGGGTTGTCGAGGATCACGACGTGTGGCTTTTTGGTTTCGGTGACTTCAATTTCTGTAACGCCGGTTTCGATGTTGTTTTCCATGATGTTGCTCTCGTCAAAGTTAAGTGACCGGCCAGCCTGACTGACCGGTTAAGAGGGTTACAGGCCAATGGCCTTGCGGTGCTCTGCCAGACGGTCGACGCCGTCGACTTTCAGCACCATGTTGATGACGTCAATCTCGATGACCTCCCTGCCGTCAATCGTGAGCTGGTAGTACGCGCATTCGGTCGAGATTTTGGTCGTGCCGCTTTCACCCTGTTTGTTTTCGCCGCCGTCGTACTCTTTGTGACGGCCACGCATGACCACCTCAACGGCAGAAATCGCGCCGGTGTCATCGCGCTGGTATGAGCCGGTAAAGCGCAACGGTACGCTGTCCGCGCCCGGTGAGGCGTACTGCGCCCACAGCTCGACGTCGGGCAGACCGCCGAGCGTCCACTCGCACGACAGCGCATCGTCATCGAGACCGAGGTCAATCGACACCGAACCCGGCATCCCGCCGCCGCGGTATTTCTCAAGCTTACGGGTCAGCTTTGGCAGGGTGACGGATTCAACGACGCCCATGTAGCTCAGGCCATCGTTGAACATGTTCAGGTATTTCAGTTTGCGTGGTAATGCCATGCTCAGAGCTCCTTAGCTGTTGACCGACTCTGACAGGTTCGCCAGATAGGTATCAGTGATGCGCTGGCGCAGGGTCAGGTTTTCCAGCGGCGGGACGGGGGTGTAGTCGTAATCGATATACAGTTTCCCCACCTTGAGCGTTTCCACGCTGTTTGACTCCGGGTCGTACCAGCAGGAGCCATCAACGATATAGCCGTTGTTTTTCAGCTCGCGGAATTTCGCATTGATACCGGCGACGATGTCGCGGATAAGCGTTGCGGTGACGGGTTTATCAATCGCCCAGGCGTGCGCCTCCGCCATCGTGTCGGCCAGCACCTGCGCCGTGCGGGTGTAGTTTTCAAAGAGGAATAACGGATCGTCGGAACAGGTACGGTTGCCCCAGAATTTAAATCCGTCGTTACGGATCAACGTCGTGACACCGGCCTGATTCAACAGGTTCGCGTCGGTGGCCTTCTCCTGCAAGTCCCACGAGACCGAGGCACTGACGCCGGTGACGCCATTCACGCCGACGTTAGACAGCGTTTTGTGCCAGCCCGTCTCCTGGTCGATTTTGGCACGCAGGCCGAGCGCGCGGGCGGTCGCCCATGCTATATCGGTCTGATTCGCCGTGGTGTCCCACGCCAGAAAATCAGGGTGAATGACCATCAGCTCGCGCTGGCTGAAATTCTCACGGTAGGCGATGGCTTCGGAAATGGTCTTGCAGCCCCACGCGCTGATATAGCCAAACGCGCGCAGGCTCTGACAGGTCGCCGCGAGCGCGGTCGCCACTTCCAGAGAATCCAGCCCCGGCACGCCGAGAATACGCGGCTTGACGCCGGTGACGGTTTTGGCGGTCAACAGCGCTTTAAGCCCAGTGTATTTGCCGTTTTCGTCGGTCGTGCCGATGATGTTGGAAATGGTTTCTTTCTGCGCTGCTTCCGGGTCGTCCGGGTCTTCAATACCTTCGGCAACGCGCACAACCACAACGACCGGCTTGCACTGGTCGGCAATGGCTTGCAGGGATTTTGACAGGGTGCCGAGCTTACCGGCTTTACCGATAGCGTTCTGCACGCTGGTAATCAGCACCGGCTCATTTAGCGGGAATGTTGAATCGTCAGCATCGCTGGCGGTGCAGACCATGCCGATGATAGCCGTCGAAACGGTGGAAATGGTGCGCGTGCCATCGTTAATCTCGATGACCTCGACGCCGTGATGATAGTCGCTCATCCGTTTAACTCCGTGGTTAAGGGGTGCAACTATTTTCTGTTGTGTGTGAGGTGTGAGAAACGAAAGGCCGTTGGGGGAGTGACAGCACAACGCGCAGTGACCGGTTGCCATGTGAGGAAAGCGTCATTGATCGTTATCAGCGATCAATCACGGTTAATCGATCGCTGATAACCATTATCAATGAATGGGTATTGTCGCTATCGTTTCGCCATTAACGAGGAAGCGATAATGACGATTTTACTCTGGATTGTTGGTGGTCTGGCTGCATGGTGGCTCTTTGGCTTTTGCTGGCTCAGACTGTTTGTCGGTGACGAAACAGAAAAAGACTATGAAGAATGCCCCTATGATTAAACCCGCTTAACGCGGGTTTTTTATTACTCTGTTAACGGCGATTCAGGCCATTCAATTTCGTCAGGCTCACTGGTATCAACCCGGTTAAGTAAAACCCGGTATTTCTTCCACGCCGACAGGCTCGCCATTTCCTCATCTGTCGCCATCGACAAATCGACCGCATCCTGCAATGGGGCTATGGCCTGAGCTGCTACAGACAAGAGCTGCGCCTTTAATGACTCAGCTTTTTCGATAGCTTCCTCGCGTGTAGGTGGTTCGATGTCGACCCATTCCATACATTCTGATTCAACATTGTACTGAGGCGCTTTTCGGTCAGGTGAAACCATAAAAGCTTCATATTCGTCATCGGATATGGTCATCAGATCAGCCGGTACTGAAATATCCTGAGCCTGATATGCCTTAACAGTTTCCTCAAGGTAAAAGCTTTTTTCTGTATTACTGAAATATTTCTTCATATCAATATCCCGACACGATAAGTGAAAATGTTCCGTTACAGTTTCGGGTCTGGATTTTCACCTGATTTTTATTGACCGGCGTGCACATATAATATGAGTCGGAGTTGTTGCCACCCGAACCATAAAAACTGACCCCTGTACCGAGAATGCCGTTAGGGAAAGATGTAGGCAGTGTCACGGTTACAGTGGCATTATTACCGACAGCAATATTTCTTACTGCCTGCATAAAGACAGCGCCGTTGCCGTGAGTATAATAAGCGCTGTTATTTCCTGTCGTCGTTTTACCGACCCCGTAGCGCGCATCCGATTCTGCTTTGGTATAGGCCTGACCAGCCGGGGTATAATTGCCCTTTGGCTGATAGGTGTTTCTCAGATATGCATCAAGCCACTGATTGCCCCATTTTGAGCCGAATATATTTCCATCAGCTGCAAAACGAGCACTCCCTCCGCCTGCCTGTACTTCACCACTGGAATAAATAATACTTCCATTGATTCGCCCGTTAACGACTAACTGAACACCGTTTGAGGGATGACGCTCAATGTAAGCTTTCCAGCCGGCATCATCTGCAAACTCTATCCTGTTGCCGCGACTCGCATCACCGCCCCAGTAAATTCGGCCGTTTCGGGGGTTGGCACCAGTTTTCTCTGACGTGATACCGCTACCGTTTTTAAAGGTGAGAGTGCTGCTTACTGATGCGCCTGCATTCATGTTGAAGAGCATATAACTCGTTATGCCACTGTTCAGGAATCGCATTACCTGTTTGCTGTTGGCATAAACATCCAGCACACCATCTCCGTTCTGTTTGAAACCGGTGTCATTATCCCCCAGAGCAATAGAGTTCCCCCCAAGGCCGCTGACTACACCCAGCCCAAGACCGCCGTTAACGACTGCACCATTACCCAGCGTCACTCTGCCATTAGTGAGATCTGCATAAAATGGACGCAGTGAACTTATGCCGCCATTTTCCCCCTGGTCTTTTACTGTCGGAATCAGGTAAAAATTATTTTCTGAACGGCGAAAAATCATTCCGTATGCCGCATCGTAAATGCGCAACGCATCAGCAGCGCGAATCTTAAGCCCCCCGGTCATTGCATCGCCGCCCTTATTCACGGCATTAATATCAGCCGGGGAGGGTTTATTGGACGCATCATACTGTTTAACCCAGGCTGACCACGTCCCGCTGTAAAGCGTGCGAATGTACGAGCGGGAGCTGTTATAAATCCGGTAAATCTGCGTGATACCGGCATGCTTATAAACTTCCAGCGAACCGGCGTTAGCTTCTGGATAGTTCCTGCCGGTTTGAGCCTGCGCATTCGCTGGCTGGTAATACAGTCCCGCCGTGGTGTAGGCGTTCAGGTCGGCGGCATTGCCAATTGCCACGGCCTGCCCGTTGAAAATATCTTGCGCGCTGATATTAAAATCATCAGTCAGCGCATGACCATTAATCCTGCGCCCTGATGGTACGCGCCCGTTAGCGTTATCATTCGCGGCCTTAACGGCTTTCGGCGTTGCCGCCAGCGCCTCAGACGTGCTGTCGGTTGCGCTGCTGAGCTGGACGATACCCTTTTGCGCCGTGGAGGCGTCCTGAGCTGTATATTTCCCTTTTGCAAGGTCATACGCCGCCTTAACCGCTTTCGGCGTCGCTGCGACGCTCTCAGACGTGCTGTCGGTCGCGCTACTGAGCTGGACGATACCCTTTTGCGCCGTGGTAGCGTCCTGAGCCGTATATTTCCCTTTCGCAAGGTCATACGCCGCCTTAACCGCTTTCGGTGTCGCTGCGACGCTCTCAGACGCGCTGTCGGTCGCACTGCTTAGCTGAGTGAAACCCTTATCGGTGAGCGTGGCGTCAGGATGGCGGCGGGACTTCTCATGCTCAGCGAGCTTGTCGTCGACGTAGTCCTGCGTTGCCATCACCATTGAGGTGTCGATGGTCAGCTCGACTGACTCGATGTCGCTCACCATAATAACCATGCGCACGGTCTGCGCACGGCCTGACCCCTCTGCCAGCGCTGGCTTGTAGCTTTCGGCCATATTACCGACCGCAATCAGCGTACCGGTGTCGTCATAGAGGCCGAGTTCGCGCATCCAGAAACCGCCGGTCTCGGGTGGGATGAGCAACTCCGCCACGACATAATTTTTATTTTTCCTGTCCTGGCTGATTTTGTTCAGCGCATGACGCCAGACCTCTTTAACGAGTTTTGTCTGGTTCGGGTCAGGTACCGGCAGAGTACCGCCGCCGTCACCGACGGCCATCGCCGTAAAATTGACCTTTTTCCCGTTCGGGACGGTCGCTGCGGCCAGCTTGATTGCACCGGCTTTGGTGATGACCGTTTTATATTTCACTGTCATTGTGCTCTCACTTATCCGGGATAAACCGTGAT
>ERZ1026870.300-NODE-300-length-30082-cov-79.021148_pt1 | contig 30082 bp, 30 predicted proteins | sample MGYA00380165_ERZ1026870 | MGnify/ENA primary metagenome ERZ1026870 (study PRJEB33269, sample SAMEA4719801) | human gut metagenome | biome: human-associated habitat; feature: organic feature; material: feces | place: Cameroon | collected 2013-10 ...
TAATTCATCGCAGCTTCGGCATCCCACGTTTTTCGCTAGCGAAATTGTGTTCTGTTATACAAAAGAACACATTCTGCATTTTGAGGTCGTTCGATTTGAACGACCTCATTTGTTTTCTTTTATCTCACTATAGCATTCTTCCATTTTCTCCAGCATCTTCAGTAAGGTGACAGCAGGAGTATAACAATACATCATTTCTGTCTTGGGCACACAAAACGCCTCGTTCTTGGTGACGAATAGAAAAAGACAGAGGCTGCATAATGACAAAGGTGAAAGTTCTCATCACACAAACGACTTACAATGTACATACATTCTGAATGAGATTGAGCCTTCAAATCTTCGGTTAAAAGACCTCTACACTCAAAAACTGTATTTTATAAGTCCATTATAGCAAGACGTAGTAATACCATCCCAGGCGGTCCCATCCCGCAAAACCATGGCGTAGACCTTTGATGGTCCGCCATCCTTAGAGCGTAGCGGTTCTGAGCACCGGAGGGCGGTTACATCCTCTCTCTTCGGGCAAGAGAGAGGCTTGGTGAGAGATGTGGAGCCTTCCTTAACGGTAAGGAAGGACGGGTAGGTTTTCGAAAAAAGACATTATCTGTCTTTATACATATTATCATAATACTTCTGATACTCCCCAGAAGTAACATGATCCATCCATTCCTGGTTCTCGAGATACCATTTAACCGTCTCCTCGATACCCTCCTCAAACTGGAGAGATGGCTCCCAACCCAATTCCTTCTGCAACTTTCTAGAGTCGATGGCGTAACGCATATCGTGACCCTTTCTGTCTGTTACATAAGTGATGAGATCCATATCCTCGCCTTCCTTTCTGCCGAGCAATCTATCAACGGTCTTGATAACCACCTTGATGATATCGATGTTCTTCCACTCGTTGAAACCGCCGATGTTGTAAGTCTCGGCAATCTTACCCTTGTGGAAAATCATATCGATGGCACGGGCATGATCTACTACATACAACCAGTCGCGCACGTTCTCACCCTTACCATATACTGGCAATGGCTTGCGATGACGGATATTGTTGATGAACAGCGGAATCAACTTCTCAGGGAACTGGTATGGACCATAGTTGTTAGAGCAGTTGGTCACGATGGTAGGCATACCGTATGTATCGTGGAAAGCACGGACGAAGTGGTCTGAGCTTGCCTTGGATGCAGAGTATGGAGAGTGAGGATTGTACTTGGTAGTCTCCAGGAAGAACTCCTCGCCGTAAGCCTCGTGGTTCTTACCGCTGGATGCCTTGGTGGTGAAAGGAGCAGGAATGCCCTCAGGATGAGTCATCTGCAATGCACCGTAAACCTCATCGGTAGAGATGTGGTAGAAACGCTTGCCCTCATATCCCTCAGGAAGACTCTCCCAGTAAATCTTGGCCGCCTGGAGCAGAGACAGGGTACCCATCACGTTGGTCTGAGCGAAAGTGAATGGATCCTTGATACTTCTATCTACATGGCTCTCGGCAGCGAGATGGATGATGCCATCCACCTTATAGTCCTGCATCAGCTTCAACATCAGGTCGAAATCGCAGATATCTCCCTTTACGAAAGTATAGTTAGGCTTGTCCTCAATATCCTTGAGGTTAGCCAGATTGCCTGCGTATGTCAACTTGTCGAGGTTGATGATGTGATACTCAGGATATTTGTTCACGAAAAGTCTTACAACGTGTGAGCCGATGAAACCGGCACCGCCCGTGATTAATATATTATGCATACTTATTTATTTTTTAGGAATCCCTCAACCTTGCGGTCCCATCCCGCAAAAACTGGCGAGACCTCTGACGGTCCGCTAACTTTAGAGCGTAGCGGTTCCGAGCACGCCAAAAGTGTGCGGTTACATCCCCGCTTCCTGAGGAAGAGGGGCTTGGGGAGAAAGTGGAGCTCCCTTTGGAAAGGGAGACGGAGGGATTTGAAAAAGTTTAATATTCAAGATTCTTTATCAAAGAAGTTTCATTCTCATCGAGAATGGAAAGGAGATATTTGCCATAGTCATTCTTCAACATTGGCTGAGCATTCTCACGCAACGTATCACTATCTATCCATCCTTGGCGATAAGCAATACCTTCCAAGCAAGCTACCTTCAAGCCCTGGCGCTTCTCCAAGACTTCGATAAAGGTTGAAGCCTCAGAAAGGGAATCATGGGTTCCGGTATCAAGCCAGGCGAATCCTCTTGCCATGGTCTGTACCTTCAGCTGCTTATCCTTCAGGAACTCCTGGTTTACTGTAGTGATTTCCAACTCACCACGAGCAGATGGTTTGATATGCTTAGCTACTTCCACCACCTTGTTAGGATAGAAGTATAAGCCAACAACAGCATAATTGCTCTTTGGATGCTCAGGCTTCTCCTCTATGCTCAGGCAATTGCCTCGCTCATCAAACTCTGCCACGCCATATCGCTCAGGATCGCTTACTCGATAACCAAATACAGTAGCCTTATTGTTCTGCTCTGCATCTACTACAGCCTGATGCAACATCTGGTTCAAACCAGCACCATAGAAGATGTTATCTCCCAAAACAAGGCAAGCAGAATCATTACCGAGGAACTTCTCACCGATTATGAATGCCTGTGCCAAACCATCTGGTGAAGGCTGCTCAGCATACTCAAATTTCACACCCAGTTGGCTACCATCACCTAAGAGTCGCTTGAAACCAGGCAAGTCGAATGGAGTTGAGATAATCAGAATCTCACGGATACCAGCCAACATCAACACCGAGATAGGATAATATATCATCGGTTTATCAAAGATAGGAATCAGTTGCTTGCTGATACCCTTTGTGATAGGATACAAACGTGTACCGCTACCACCTGCTAATACGATTCCCTTCATTGTCTTAATATTAAATGATTAGTATTTGTTTTCGATTTGTATAAATCTACATTTAGTATTCAAAAGGACTATCAAAGTCCTTCAATTCTTCATGCTTTGTATCCTTTTCCGAAAGATTAGCATGTTCTGTAGGAATGCGCCAATCGATACCAAGTGATTCATCCAGGATAGAGATACCCCCATCAGCCTCAGGGTGATAGAAGTTATCACACTTATATTGAAACACCGCAGTTTCAGACAACACAGCAAAGCCATGAGCAAAACCCTTAGGAATAAAGAACTGGCGATGATTATCTTCAGTCAGTTCCACCGCCACATGCTTACCGTATGTAGGCGAACCCTTACGGATATCCACGGCAACATCCAGCACCCTACCCTTCACGCATCTCACCAGCTTGCTCTGGGTAAACGGAGGTCTTTGGAAATGCAAGCCTCGCATTACACCATAAGAACTCATGCTCTCATTGTCCTGGCAGAACTCTACCTTGTAGCCAGCCAATGGCTCTACTTTCTCTTTAAACTCTCGCTCGCTGAAGCTCTCGAAGAAATAGCCTCTAGCATCTCTAAACAGGCGAGGCTCAATGATGAGCACGCCCTCAATATCTGTCTTTATTACATCCATAATAGTAATTACAAAATAAAATTCAACTTACAAGCACCAGCAAAATCCGGTATAGAATATCCATGCTTCTTAAAGAAAGTCCTTAAACTCTTGAAATGCATAAAAGCTTTTTTACCTATTTTTGCACTAGCACGCAGATGATTATGTATCATCTGCGATTGAGGTACATAAACAACAGGTCTATTCATTAGCCAAGACCTTAAACAGAGGTCTTCATCTTCCATATATAGGAAATAGTCTTTATCAAATCCAGCAAGTTTGCTATAAACCTCTCTTGAAATAAAGAGAGCTGCACCGACTGCCCAATTTACAGGTTGAACCTTTTCCACATCAATATTCTTACACAGATATTTCTCTACAGCCTTGTTTGCTGCATCATCCTTACCATGCGACAGTACACGATTCACAAAAATCATTGGAGTAATAAATCCTCTAATAGAAAATTGATGAGTCAAGTCCTTATTAAAAAGGTGAGGAACGGCAATACCTACCTCGGGATTCTTTTCCATAAAATCGTAAAGCGAATCAAGACTTCCCTTGCAAAAAGATACATCAGGATTGATGATGGCTAGATATTTACCTGTCGATGCTAATGCACCAATATTATTATTATCACCAAATCCTTTAGGAGTTGTATTCCTGATAATTTTCACTTGTGGATATTCCTTTTGAAGAAATTCCACACTTCCATCTTCAGAGCAGTTATCCACATAAATAGCTTCAAAAGAAACATTTGGTTTTGTTTCTTTCGCATATATGGACCTATAAAGCTCCTTTATATATATTAAATGATTCATACCTACCGTAATGATAGATACCATAGGATTTTCCATAATTACATTATTATTTAATTAAAGTTTTAATATGCCTAAATCCCCACATAAAAGCCAACGGGAACCCGACTCCAAATAGAACATAAACAAAAAGCAAGAGGTTATTACCATCAACACCTGGTGTCAAATCACAAAGATTTGCCCCCCATAACCTATGCCTTGTAATGCTAAAGTACAAAATTTAAAGCCAACAAAGTGTAAAGCCATCACATAAAAAGTGTCCTTTCCAATATATGCGATAGCCTTACCTACTACATTAGCCTCGATATGCTTACCTATATTATATATAGCACAGTAGGAGTTGCATCTAACAGTTGGAGAATATCCTTATGTTCATTATTGTTCTAAACTCATTATTAAGTACATAAGTATTTTACCTCGCTCCCAATTTTGGCATTTTCCACTGAAATCCTCTTAATAAAAGGAAATAGACAGGAAGGAGCCAAAATAAGTTTACGTTCCAGACTAATTGGAATACAACAAAAAGTATAGTTAGACAAAAATAATATTTGATTCTAAAAACAAAACGAGATTCGTAATTAGCCATAAATATTTTTGTCCACCTTTCTTGTGGTAAAGACTTACCACCTGCACATATTTCAATAAGTTTTAAAACTGGATATACTACCAATACAGCTAATATTATTTCCATTTTTTCAGATTTTGCGATATCGCAAACTAGTATTAACGGCATACAATAACGATATGAAGTTAATATAAAAATGAGATATAGATTTACTCTACCACGTAAATAATTATAAATTGCATAAATTGGCACAATAAGCCAAAATATAAGTATATGACTGAAATTAGAGCCATGGTAAAGAAAAAAAACAGAACCTAATAAGCCCAATAAAAATCGTAATCCATAAATCGAATATTTCCTTTTTTCATAAAAGAGCAATTCTTTTGTCGCAACCCTTAGAGTCGGGTTTTGCTCACGCTTAATTGTTTCGCAATCATTCTGAATATAACCAATTTCATATAAATTATAAACAGAAAGAATAGATACTATCCAATAATACCACTCTGCAAAATTGTATTTAACTAGCCATAATGCAATAACTGTTGGTAGCAAAAACTCCGTTGCCCATACTATAGCGCCCAACTTACTACGTTTCAAGAAACGAGTTTCTAATGCATATAGCAAAGGTACAAAAAACATCAATATTCGATGAAATTTACATCCCATTTCATTTTCTTTACTATTTTTTTCCATTTTTTATCGGTCTTAGGATAAACAACAATATTCTTTTGTCTAGCTTCTTTCAGTAATGGTATGTCTGTAAAATCATCAGTGTATACAGAGTCAATAGTTTGATTCTGTATCACTTGTATAAAATCGTTCTTTTTACCCAACAAGTCTTTAGACAACTTACCTTGACATATACCATCTACGTAACATAATTCAGAACTATACCAATCCAAAATTTGCATTTTTCTTGCAATTACTTCTGCTACCACATCTATAGTTGCAGAAGCAATCAATACATTACAAGAAGGATTAACGATCAACTCTTTTAGTTTACCAACAACATAGTCATTAATATGTTTGATAAGATATGATTCGTAAAACATGTCAGCACCTTCCAATAATTGCAAACGACTATAACCTTTTAAAAAATGCAATGCGATAACACGAGTTATATCAACATGAAAATAAGTGCGAGTTATCTTATTGATAACTTTCCAAATAAATGTTTTGCGTATCTTATCGAAAGAACTATAATACTTGCTCCTAGGTGACAACCAAAAAGTCAAAAAATCGAAAGTTGTATTTGATTTAAATATTGTGCCACATATATCAAAAACATACAATGGACTAATCACAATCTACCTCCTCTCCTAATTAATTTATCAAATAGCCACCTAAAAAAACTGTTATAAAGCAATCCGCCAACTTTCATTGAAACCGGATTATGATACTTTATGATAAAATCTATATCATAAGACATTCTTGGTGAAACTAATGCCTTAATTGCCTTATACCTTTCTTGCATAGATGCGTTCAAATTTCCACTAGCTCCAGCATCCTCACAGAAGCAAACCTTCACAGGAATATCTTTATACGAACAATTACCTAAAATCATTGCTTTAAAAAAGAACTCCGTATCACTAACTATCTTATAGTTTTCACTATAATGATAATTTTGCATCACATTTCTCTTTATAAAAGTAGCTTGATGGTTCATACTGTTCTTCAGGAAAAAGGACATTGAAAGAGCTTTAGGTTTGACGGGATCCATCACATATTTATCACTTACTGCTATTCCTGATACAATATCAACTTCTCCATCTAAGAATTTAGCAGATTGTTCCAAAGACTGATCGTCATAAAATCTATCTCCAGAATTCATAAATATCAAATAGTCACCAATAGCCATATCTGTACCCTTATTCATGGCATTATATATACCTCCATCTTTCTCTGATACAAAACGCATAGAAGTTATCTGCTTTGAATAAGCATTAATAACAGCAACACTATCATCACTGCTTGCCCCATCAATCACCAAAAGCTCATAATCCGTAAAGGTTTGGCTTTTAATACTTTCCAACGTTCTTTTGAGTCCAAACTCATTATTATAGTTAACAGTAATAATACTTACTTTCATTTTTCTAAAATATTTTTTAATTTACGATATGATTCTTCAATATCAAATTGTCTAATATATGCCAATCCATTTGCAGCGATTTGACATCTTAGATCATCATCTGTCATCAATCTTACAATGTTATTTGCCAAAGCAAGTGCATCACCCACAGGAGCAACTAAAGCATTATAGCCATCCTTAGCCATCTCTAGATACCCTTTATTATCTGTACAAACCACAGCTTGCCCACACATCATGGCTTCACCTACAGTCAAGCCCCAGCCTTCCATTATACTACATCCAAGATATATAGCTGCTTGATTATTAATATCAAGATGTTGCATTTCTGTAGGATTCTGGATATAATGAATCCATTTTGGCAATTCTTTTGGAGCATTATATACACCGAACATATTAACTTCAAGATCAGGAATCTTTTTCTTAGCTAACTTCAATGCTTCAAAAGCCGTTGGGGTACCTTTAGCAGGCCTTGTATGATAGAGCATCGATACCAAATGTTTACTTTTATTCCGAATAGGTTTAGTTAGATAATATTTATTAAAATTAAACCCATTCACAACAAGTTCACTTGGAGAAGGAGAATACTGATCTACCAAATCTTTTATCCAGCTTGAAATAGCAATTTTTATCAATGGCAATCTATAAGAATTATAAATATATTCCTCTGAATTTGCTATAAAAGTTTCAAAGTCTTGAACAATATAAAGTCTTCTACCAAAGCCCGGTAAAGCATCTGCATATTTAGCAGTAGTTACTGCTGTGGCCAAAATATAATTACCGCTAGGTACATTTTCCTGATTATACTCCCAAACAAACAATTCTTCAATCTTAGGATTTAACTTATACCAAGAGCATCCCTTAATCTTTCTATAGCCTATTTGGTATATGTATTTCAAGACACTTTTAAACATTCCCTTAAATCCTTTATCGTTATCAGGAAAATACGAAGCATACACAATAGAAATATGATACCCATCATCTGCCAATCTGTTAGCATAATCATAAACGACCTTTAGACCACCATTCGGCACATTTCTAACTGCAGGATATAAAATAATTAAATGTTTCATTTTAACCGTTTATAAGTTTTAAATTTAAACACATATATCCATATGTATGGAAAATAGGTAAAAGCCTCATTACATTGTGACAAGACAAGTGTCAGTAACAATAATAGTGTCGGTATCTCCAAATTCATTTGTTTAATTCTCTTGAACATGCAGAAAAAGATAAAGAGCAAATAAGGGAAACCAACTTGTGCACCTGTTAGCAACCATCCGTTTGAAGATGTTAAAGAGCCACGCTTAGATAATTGAAATTCAAGATCTCTACTTCCAAGACCACATCCAAAGAATGGATTTTCAGAAACGATTTCATAACAAACAAGATTATCTCTCATTCTAATAGCATAAGATGTATCTTCTGATTTTTCATTTCTCTGATCAAATTTATCTTGTACCACACTGCTATTAAACATTAGAAAAGCAAATACAATAGCCAATATACCAAAAACCGGTCTTAAATATTTTTTCTTCTTGAACGTATTATTAAAAAGAAGTACACATGAGAAATATAACATAAAAACTAAATAACCTGCAGAAGACTGAGTTAGAATTAAAGCCAAAATTAAAATACCATATTTTGACAATATATACTTAAACCTCAACAAATTTTCTTTTATGTCATCAGTAAACAATAACAGCACAAACATAATAACGATTTGTGCCTGTCCTGGTTCCCAATAAACAGAGCTAAAACGATGAATACCCAAAGAAGAAACTTGTCCCGCATCCCACTCTGTGTGAAATAAATAGAAAGACAATGTCGTAGGTGTTCCTCCTATTATAATATCTTTAGCTGGAATAATGCCAAAACTATGTCCTAAATGCACTACAATGGAAACAAGAAAGAGAATATTCGCACATTTTAAAAGATTATTCCTAAAATTATCAAATGTTTCTACAGTGCATAAAAAAACTACTCCTATCGCATAAAATATAGGTGCTGTAATAGAAAAATCTGCATTTGGGTCATTAATAACAAATGTAGCTACAAAAATCCAAGAAATAATTAGTGCATACATTTTAATGTTACCACTCAAAATGAACTTATCATTTTTATGATATGAATAATAATATAGGAAACAGCTTAAAGCCCAAATAATCATGCATAACGATGCATGGCCTACAGATGTTACAACACCACCTGAAAAAAGTAAAAATTCAAAACAAAGAAGATATAAAAATTTTGTTTTCATACAATTATATTTTTTTTGTACCTTATGTACAAGAACATCTTGATAAAAAGCCATTTATGATTCTTACTTCAAAATTATATTGCGTTTTTTGATTATAGCAGGAGAGCCAGCTAGCAAAACATTTCAACCGTACAGGACGAAAATATTTTAAGGACACATAAAAATTCTTTGGAACAGAGAGTAAATATTCAACTATTTTATCCGTTATATATGCATATATATTAGAAATTCGGATATTTCCGAATAATTTCCAAGAAATCAATAGCAAACCGCTTACGATTTTCCAAATAATCGTATGGTTCTGCAGTAGGCTTTACATTCATTATTTTTTCTACCAATTCATCCTCATTCTTTGCATCAAAGAAACAAGCATTCTTTGGATTTTGCTCTTTATGGACATCCAAGTCAGACAAGAAGATAAATTTATTGAGTGCCTTTGCATCCTCAACAACTGTACTCCATCCCTCGAACAAAGAAGGTTGAACCATAGCATAAGAGTTCTTCATCAAGCAAAGCTGTTCCTTGCGATCAATAAAGCCAAGAATCTTAATATCATCTTCCAAATGGTTCTTCGTCAAAAACTCACGAATAGAATTGGTATATTCGTCATCCTTATAAGATTTCAGCTGACCACTACAAACCAACTGATAAGGAAAACCTTTATCCCTTAGTCTCTTGTAAGCTTTGAAAAGGAAAAGATGATTCTTGTGCTTCCAAAACTGATTAGCGCAGAAGAGATATTGTCCTTTAATATGAAACTTTTCTTTTAATTGCTCAATATCTACACTTGAGAAGTCTGGATGCTTAACTGCAAAATGAAGAACTGCAATATTATGCTTATATTCGGGATAAAACTTCATACAATCAGACTTTGCTGCATTGCTACTTAGCACCATTGGTATATGGGACTCAAAGAAGAGACGATGACTTTTATCTCTTTTTTTCAATTCATTCGCTGTGAAATAATTCGGATAATATAATTCTTGGAAATCAGGAATCCAAGAAAGACAAACATCACTATTAGCAGCTTTAAAATCTTGAACAGGGAAAACAAATTTCCCCTGTAAATCTTTTTTTCTAAAAGCCTTTATATAATTGCCAACCTTAGGAATCAGCAAATAGTGAATATGGTTTATCACCTTATCTATAATAGTTTTATTCTTGTGAACCTGAAAAACCAGATATGGATAACCAGTGATGGTCTTCAATTCATCCACATCTTTCTGATTACTACTATACACATTAATTATCGGTTTATCTTGGTCATCTAGCAATGTCAGCGCAGAAATAAGATTTTGAACATAGTAAACACCGCCTATCCAGCAATCAGAATAATCGTAGATGATAGCTATCTCTTGTCTTGTTGTACCCATGCTATATATTTTTTGATTCCTTCTTCCAAACTTACCGTTTGCTTATATCCCCACTCTTCGAGCGTCTGTATATCAGCTTCCCAATTAATTGGGTCGCCCTTACGCTCTTCTCCATTAAAACTAACTTTTTTGTCGGCATGAAGAACTGAAACAAAAGCATCAGCAACCTCCTTGATGGTTAACTGCTTGCCATTGGCGACATTCACTACCTGAGCATCAAAACTACTATTTTTAATCGTCAAGTCTATCGTCTGGATGATGTCATCTATATAAATGAAGTCGCGAGATTCCCGACCTGTTCCCCATAGACGAATCTCATCTTGTTCCTTAAACTTATGATACATATCCCAGAACAGTTGCTTTCTCAATCCTGGTCCAAAAGCCGAGAAAATTCTTAGGCAGCATGTCTTAATACCCCAAAAAGTAGAATACTCTTTACATATCATCTCAGCCATCACCTTGTGATAACCATATGGTGAGACAGGCTTGATGCCCGCATTCTCATAAATTGGCAAACTCTCTGGATTGCCATAAATTGCAGCACTTGACATCGTGATAAACTTACAGCCTTTATTAAACTGTCTGATTGCTTCCAGCAATTTGAAAACATTCAATGTGTTCAAGCGGAAATCATTGAATGGTTTCTCCAAAGAGAAAGGAACATTCGCTGCACCAGAACAATTGATACATACATCAAACTGATGTTGCTGAAACAACTCTAAGAAGTCGCTATCTACAGCATCAATAGGAAAATAATGCGGATTGTCATATTCCATCACCACATCACATCCCCAGACTTCATTCTCCTTAGAGAAGAAATCTACACAATGGCTACCAATGAACCCCTTGGAGCCTACAACTAATACTTTCATTTTGTTAATGTTTTTACTACTTTAGCAGGATTGCCTGCCACAACGGTCCATGCAGGAACATCTTTTGTAACTACACTTCCCGCTCCTACTATAGCACCTTCACCAATGGTTACACCTTTCAGAATGATGCAATTCATACCTATCCAAGCATCATCGCAGATAGTGATAGGTTTCGAGTTTACAACATCCCAGTTTTTATGAGCAATGAAATTTCGTCCATTTCGAATATCATACAGTTCATCGCTTATGTCTTTTCTACGCTCCATATAATTAAGCGAATGACTATCATGATCATAGATGGTACATCCCCAAGCAATAGTCACATTGCTACCGATAGTGATGGAAGAACGAGAAATAAAAGTGCTACCACCAATAAAAGAATGCTCGCCTATGGTTATATTTCCAATAGAAGACTCGAAAATAAATTGTCCTCCAATGATACTGTCTTTGCCTATAGTTAAACGTTTTTGGGAAGAAACAATATCTTGCCTAAGGGAAAACGTATTTGTAAACACAACAGTATCATCTATTGTCATATAAACTTTAGCAGCTTTAACTCGCTTTCTATAAAGATAGTTTTTTAAAAGATTGACTAAAATCATATATAAAAAATTATTTAGAAAACTCAGATATATAATTCCTAAATTGTTTTTTAAACCTATCCATATTGAATTTGTTCCTACATATTATCTGAGCAGCTTGTGATTTTTTAGAGACTTCATCTTTTGACAGATGTAAAGACCAGTCGATTCCTTGTGACAATGCATCAACACTCCAATCTTTCATTACAAAACCACAATCCTCCAAACCATCAAATGCAGCCCATGGGGTGACTATTGGAACGAGTCCCATTTTCATAGAATTAATAACCGCTCCAGGACATCCTTCAGTCCCAGATGGATAAACAACAAAATTGCATTTAGATGCAATCTCATACATTTTATCACTCTTCATATTAACAAAGCCATGAAGAACAATATTATCTGTAATTAACGTTTTTACAGCTTCGTAGAATTCATCTTCAATAGGACCAACGATGTTTAGCTTAAGTTCCGGATGCTTAGAAAAATACTCTAACAATAGAGAAACTCCTTTTAAAATATTACCTCCACTTCCCATAAAGAAATATTCATTCTCTGATGCATATTCTTTATCCTCAACAATTCTACCCTGTGAACTTTGATCTATCAGCACAATTTTGTCCGAAAGCTTTTTGGGATAGGTAGCAACAGTATAGGAACTACCAATTTGCATAATGACATCGGCCAATTCACAAGCATCATGATCTTTTGTCATGCGCTTATATGTAATATGCCCATCATACTTTTTGTTAATATAATCCGTCATCGTTACTATCTGCTTATTCGCATGCTTATAATAAGCACCCGTTGCAAAATATATTTTCTTAGCATTCGGCCACTTTTTACAAGCCCTGTTGAAGTTTGGTTCTAAACCTAAAACTATTTCAGGATTAATATTAGGCAACTTTGTGTCAATTGTAAAATCATGTAAATATACATTATATCCCAACTCGTTAAATACATCCACCATCGCCACTGTCTCCTTGCGATTCTGATGTCCGCACATATATTCTTCGTCCTTAAGATGATTATATACATAAGGTATATATGAGAAGTATACCCAAGGCGCATTAGAAGATACCATAGAGACATGCTTGTCCGTATGGCACAAAATCATTTTTAAAGAGTTCAGACATTTTTTCAAATATTCTTTTATCATTGTTTTATTTAGAAATAAATTTAGACAATCTAAAATGAAACTTTCTCCATATCCAAACAAATGGAACTCTATGGAATTTAAAATTCAATACAGCAGCATTTAAATCCCCATCTTTACCAACAAGAGCATCGAGTTTTTTTAAATTTTCCAGATTATCATTGGATATATTTTTATCTAAAACTAACCCCGAATAATACATCAACTGAAGTATATTTAAAATAAAAACAAACAAAGTCTCTTTTCTATCAATTGTTATATGAGAAGTCTGTAGATAATTTTTAACCATTCTATCACCTATTAAAAAGAAATGTCTAAAATTCTTCTTAAGCTGTTCTTTAGAAATTGTTTGTCCATCTCGACTAACATTATATTGATAAAGATTGTTATCAATAAATACAAAATCTGTAGCTTTTACCAAAGGATAATAGCAAAATTCATTATCTGTATAACTGATGCCTTGCTGCAATTCCAGTTTTATATCTCTCAACAAGGAAAGTTTAAAACACAATGAATGCATACAGAAAATTTCCTGATTGCCAGAAGCTTTAAAGCTAAAAGCATCAAAGCTGTAAGCCTTACAAAAATCTACATTTTTAGAAGAATATATTCTTTTATTATCCCCTGAAACAATGGTGAAATTTGTAAATACCGCATCTGTATCGATATCTTTCAGTTTTCCTAAAAATAGAGATATTTGTTTTGTATCATACCAATCGTCAGAGTCCAGTATTTTAAAATATTTACCAGTTGCCTCTTTTACACCAACATTTATACAGGAGCCATAGTTACCATTCTCCTTATCTATCACTCTAAACGTATCAGGATACTTATCCTGGTACTCATGGGCAATGGCAGAAGAATTATCCTTGCTACCATCGTTGATGACGAGCACTTCTATTTGCTTCATCTGTTCCTCTGGTACAATCAAGCTGTCAAGACAACGGCGAAGGTAGTCTTGCATATTATATGTAGGAACAACTATTGTTAAAAGCTTTTTCATAAGATTATTACTTTACAATTCCTTTCTCTAGATACTCCTCCAAGTTACAGCGAACACGCTCACTCGCATCTTCAGCAGCGACCTTAGCCACATCACTCTCTACCATGATCTTTACGAGATCCTCAAAAGATGTAGTATTTGGATTCCAGCCGAGCTTAGCCTTAGCCTTTGTTGGGTCACCCCAAAGGTTCACCACGTCGGTAGGACGATAGAAGTCAGGAGAAACCTCAACGAGTGTCTTGCCGATGAGTTCCTCAGGACCCTCAACGCAGATACCCTTCTCGTTCTCATCCTTGCCTTCCCATTTCAGTTCGATTCCTACATAGTGGAACGCCAGCTGGGCGAACTCACGAACAGAGTGCTGCTTACCGGTTGCAATCACGAAGTCCTCTGGTTTCTCAGCCTGGAGAATCAGCCACATACACTCTACATAATCCTTGGCATAACCCCAGTCGCGGAGCGAATCCAGGTTACCGAGATAGAGCTTGTCTTGCTTGCCCTGCTTGATGCGGGCTGCAGCCAAAGTAATCTTGCGGGTTACGAAAGTCTCACCACGGCGCTCACTTTCATGATTGAAGAGGATACCAGAGCAGCAGAACATATCATAAGCCTCACGATACTCCTTGACAATCCAGAAACCATACTGCTTGGCAACAGCGTATGGAGAATAAGGGTGGAATGGAGTGTTCTCGTTCTGAGGAACCTCTTCTACCTTACCGTAGAGTTCAGATGTTGAAGCCTGATACATGCGGCAGGTCTTCTCCAGACCGCATTGGCGGATAGCCTCCAGGATACGGAGCACACCGGTAGCATCTACATCTGCTGTAAACTCAGGGGAGTCGAAGCTCACCTGTACGTGGCTCTGTGCTGCCAGATTATATACCTCAGTAGGTTTCACCTTGTTCATTACCTGGATGATACTCATAGAGTCACCGAGGTCAGCATAGTGAAGATGGAAATTAGGTGTACCCTCCAAATGGGCAATTCTTTCGCGGTAGTCGGTAGATGACCGGCGGATAGTTCCGTGAACATCATACCCTTTTCCCAACAATAATTCAGCCAAGTATGAACCATCCTGGCCTGTAATACCTGTAATTAAAGCTACTTTTCTATTCATATAAAATTTCTATTTTTTATTCTATCACGTATATTTATCTTGTTCAATTTTACTTCAATATCTTTTGATAAGGAATCAATCCTACCACTTTTCTCAACAGAATAGCCATCAATAAAGAACCTACCAAACATAAAGCTATGTATAGCCAATAATTGGAAATGAAAGGTATCAATCCTATCAGCAACATAAAATGTATGATATAAAACTCATAAGAAATCTTACCCATGTAAACCAAAGGCTTGCTTGACAAGATAGGCAGTTCTTTACATTGCAAGATTACACTCAACAAGAGTAGCATTCCAAAAGTTTCCAACATTTCCATACAGCATGCTTCCCTCACATTTTCATAATTTGGTCTATATACCAATGCATCAACCTCCCATAATACAAATCCAAGAATGGCTACTAAATGAACTAGAAATTTGTATTTATCATAAAGGGCGAACACAGTATTTTGATATTTATGAAGAATGGCGCCCATTAGGAATATTCCTAAGAACCAATACTTAGCAAATACCACCATTGCAATAATTATCACTGGAGCAAACATCCACTTTGACTTGTTCAAAAATAGTATAACCAATGGAATTACCAACATTGCCTTAAAATCCGAAGTCAAATACCATGACGGAGGATTAATAAAGGTGAAAGATGCGCCACGACGCATTACTATTGAAGCATCAGCAAGAAACTTATTGAGCGTAACTGGCTCTTGCCAGAAATTCCTCATCCATTCACTAGCGTAACCGCCAGCACTTATTCCTTCTGCAAAGAAATAGTTACACAGCAAAGCTCCGATGACAATCGACAGCCAATAGGGGGGGGGTAAGATGCAACACTCTCTTTACTAACAACTTTGCATACTTCTTTAGACTAATGCACTGATTCGTATAATAGAAATATCCAGACAGCATAAAGAAGAATATCACTGCCGCATGCCCATCCAACAAGGCACGTAATGGATTATATTGCGAATACAACCAAGGATTATCGAATGCTGCTGTAACATGGCCTCCAAAGACCATCAATGCGCACACTCCTCTCAAGCCCTGGATATTAAGATTAAGTTTTTTCATCAATTATATTTTATCTGTCTCCAAGCAACTTATAAAATTTACTTGGTAATATTTTAAGAATTAAGCGATGTACCAATATACATATCAGTACACAACAAAATGGCATCAAAACATCTTTAGCCAATACGATTAGACTATTTTGCCCCCCCACAAGTTAAAGACACGCTGTACATAAGAGAGTATAAACCAATGAAATGCATAAATGAAAAAGGCATCATGACCATACTTTACACAAAAGGAATTTACATTTTTACATCTTAAAACGTATGCTCCACCTATAAAAAATAATGCTGCAGCAAAAGTACCAGACATATTAGACACCCAAATATAGGCTGATTCTAAATTGTTAACTTTTAGAATTGTAGTAACAACCAAGAGTAATATTCCTGTTGTAACCAAGAAAGCTTTATACTTATAGCAAAAGAGAACCACATCACGCTTTTTTATAGCGAAATATCCTCCTATGCTAAAGAAAAGCAATGAAGTAACATAAGTGTGGCTAAGCCCAGGTATCCAAACTCGTGTCAGATACAGTATTCCTATTACAAGCAAAAGAGGCAAACCTACCTTCTTTAGCAATTGGAAAAGCAAAGGAATCATTATTGTCAAAACAATTAAGTCACGGATATACCAGAAAGGAGCTAATAAAGGAAAACTACTAACAACATCATTGCCCAAAAGGTCAGGCACAGACGATGGCGTCCAAAAGCAATTCCAAAAGATATTTAATCCCTGTTCTTGCAACACACTCCAATTATTTTTTAACAAAAACAAAATGTTCCAAACCAAATAAGGCAATGCCAAACTCACCCATCGTTTCTTTAATATCAAGAAATAGTTTTCTTTATTCATCACATCTATTTTTCTCAACATCAAGAAACCAGACATAATGAAGAAAACCTTAACAACTCCATCAGATATACACCAAAACAAGAATGTTCTTATATACGAATATATTATTATTCCCCAAGATGACATACCAACATCTTGAGTTGGAAACAAATGAAATATCACGATAAAAACACTCAAGGGAAACCTTAACACTGAAAATACTTCAGAAAACGTAACTTTATTCATTTTTACAATACATCATTTCTTATAATTAGAATTTCTCCATTACTTTTTCAATAATAGGAGCCATGTCGTAGTACTTATATTCAGCTAAGCGACCACCAAAGATGACATTCTCTTCCTTGTCTGCCAGTCTTTTATACTTGGCATATAGCTCAGAGTTCTGCTTGTCATTCACAGGATAGTATGGTTCCATGCCATCCTTCCACTCTGTGGAATACTCTTTCGAAATGACGGTCTTTGGGGTTTCATATACCTCGGCTCCAAACATCTCGAAGTGCTTGTGTTCTATCACTCTGGTATATGGCACCTCACGCTCGGTATAGTTCACCACCGCATTGCCCTGATAATTAGACTTATCGATGATTTCCTGTTCAAAGCGGACGGTACGATAATTGAGCTTGCCCAACTGATAGCCATAGAACTCATCTATCTTACCTGTGAAGACTATCTTGTCGGCGATACCCTCCCAAAACTTGCGATTCTCGAAGAAATCAACATTCGTCAGGGTCTCGATGCCTTCCAGCAAGCCATCTGTCAACTTGTTGTAGCCACCCACCGGAATGCCCTGGTACTTGTCATTGAAATAGTTGTTGTCAAAGACAAGGCGCACTGGCAATCTCTTGATAATGAAGGCTGGCAGTTCGGTACACTTTCTGCCCCACTGCTTCTCGGTATAGCCCTTGATCAACTTCTCGTAGATGTCCTTGCCCACGAGCAGCATCGCCTGTTCCTCCAGGTTATGAGGCTCATTAGGCAGCCCCAATTCTTCGTTCTTCACTCTTAACTCTTCACTATATTCTGCCTTCTGCTCATCTATCTTAGCCTGCGCCTCCTCTGGCGTGGTTACGCCCCACATCTGGTAGAAGGTGTTCATATTGAAAGGCAGGTTATAGAGCTTGCCCTGATAGTTTGCCACTGGCGAGTTGGTATAGCGGTTGAACTCTACGATAGAGTTGACGAACTCCCAAACGCTCTTGTTGGAGGTATGGAAGATATGTGCGCCATACTTATGCACGTTGATACCTTCGATATTCTCACAATAGATGTTGCCACCTAAGTGAGAACGCTTATCTATCACCAAGCACTTCTTGCCCTGTTTATGAGCAAGATGTGCGAAAGTGGCTCCAAAGAGACCGGAGCCTACTATTAAGTAATCGTATTTATTAGTCATCGTAAAACCTTTATAATTCTGGATAAGTTGCATGTATGCCAAAATTTGACAACAGCAAAGAAAAGTTATTCAATTCTTGTTGTGAAGGAGTGCCAAACTTATGAAATGACTTTCCTAATTGTTTATATTTGTTCTCTGCCAAAGAATGACAAGGGAGTAGTTCTATCTTCTGTATGTTATGAGAAAGAAGACGATGAGCAATATCATCCGCTTTATCTAACACCTCACTCATCAGAACCATCCTATAAGTGATATTTGCCTTACCAACTCTACCTTGCAGATTTTGTAAGTTCTTCTCAAAACATCCCTCTTCCAACTCGTAATCACGATTAGGAATCAAACCATATTGGAACTTCACATCCACTAACCAATAATCCACATCATTTACTACTTCATCAAAGTGATTAGTTGGTGCATATAATGTAGATTCAAAAGCGATGTTGACACCTTTATCTTTCAATGTAGCCAACAAAGGTTTCAAAGGCGACGCATGAAGTAATGGCTCTCCCCCCGAAAAGGTTACCCCACCATTCTCTAACACATGGCTATCCTTCATTAGCAAGTCAAGTAATTCTCCACTGCTGTAATCATTGCTTACTTCCTCATATACATGATAAGGACATTTTGTTACTGGGGTATTACCTTTATGTAAAATGCACGAAGAGCAAAGTAAAGGAGAATCCACACACTCACCTCTCTTGAAACTAGCATCTTCTTCATAATGAATAGCCTCTGGGTTACAACACCAAGGACAATGCAAATAACACCCTTTCAAGAAAACAACAGTTCTTACCCCAGGTCCATCACTGACACAGAGTCTTTGGATTCCAGTAACACGCAATTTATTAGGCTGCATATTCTTCGGCTCGTTTAATCAAATTATCCTTGTACTCTTCTGGGAGATCATTAAAGTAAGCACTGAATCCCCATACCCTAACTACCAAATGAGGATATTTCTCAGGATGAGCCTTGGCATCTCTAAGAGTTTTTGCATCCAACACATTCAGTTGCAACTCATATACTCCGCTGGTCATTGCTGATTTCAATATCGTAACCAGCTTATCTTGTTGCTTGACATAAGCCGTAGGAAGAATAAAATCTACCACATTACCATTCAAGCGGTTTCCTGAGTAATGAAGAGAACCAGCAAAGTTGATGACTTCTTGGATGTCAATCTTGCTTGACATTGGCGAGATATGAACAGCAAAAGGATCATAATCATAACGACCATCCAAGGATGCCTTTGTCATTTTACCTGCTACAATATATTGAGGTGAGCTAAAACCTACCTTTACTCTCTCACCATTTATGGTATAATTCTCAACTTCCTTGCCGATGTAATCCATCAAGCCATTAGTCAGCTCAACAACTTGCGCGTCTGCACTTCCAAATTTCAATGGATTTGCCAACAACAACTTTCTGATATCATCATGCCCGACGAAATTGCTAGCGAGAGCTTCACGGCATTGCTCCAATGAAAGCAACTTTTGCTCAAACACATAAGACTTCACATTAAGCAATGAATTTACCAAGTTAGGCAAACTGCAAACCTGCACACCATGATGGGCATACTTGCCTCCACCCTCTGCATAATCTTTTCCTCGTTTGATACAATCATCGAAGAATAGAGAGTATAAAGGAGATGGACAAAAATCAAGATCACATACCGTGTCTTTGATTTGCTGCGAGATTACCTTCTTAGTTGCTTCCAATAAAGAGTCAAAATCTAAGGCATCTTTGCAGGAATTAATAACCTCAGTCAAAGCATTAACTACAATAATGCTTGGCAATGGGTTATTTTGATCAAATGACTTTCCGATGATAAGAGGTTCCCAACATGCACTAGTACCCACATTCCAGACATCGTCCTTGTCATAACCAAACTCAACCATACCATCCATAATGAGTTTTTCATTCATCAGCAAAGGTGAGCCGCAACCAGTAACAATACAATCTACCGCCTTAGCCCAAACAGAATCATTGGTGTCCTTGTTAACACGAAGTATTAATTTGGGGTCTGGAACTTTTAGCTCAGTAAATATCTCCAAGAAGATTTCCGTCAAATCATTCTGAACAGTATTACCATTCTTATCAATACCACCAAGCAAGATGTATTGTCCTGTATCACCAATTAACGAAAGACTTTTTGCATGAATATCCTTACCGAGGATTTTGACAAAAGTCTTCAACTTTTCTTTAACGCTCTGGCGCGTTTCCTTTCCACTAGCCAAATCTTGCTGATAATAAGAATCTAGAATCATATCTAAACGCCCCAAGCCATTGTGATAATGTCTTGCCTGCCAGAACAAGCCATTATAAAACAGGATTTTTTCCAAAGCTTCGTCAAAAGAGCGAGGCTTAGAATCAAGCATCTCTCTGTGATAAGAAGCCAGGACTGTTCCTCTTTCATCTTTTCTATCAGCTAACTGATCAAGGATTCTGGCATTTAAAGCTCTCAGAGCTTTTATCATGAGTAATTCATCACTTTTAAAAGATGGATTAGAGCATGCATCTATCTCTGCCTCAACAGCTTTTAAGGATGAATCCAAAACGACTTGATAATCTACTGTAATTGAAGTAATCCATGATTTTCCCTTTGGAGTTGAAATTTGCGTCCAGCAATCATAGGGATAGACGTAATCACCAGCTATGTCCAATCTCAACTTTTTATAGCACTTTGCCTGTGCATCTACCATTTGCGCTACTGGAGTCAAGTGGTAGTTGCCTCGCACAAGCAGATAACGTCGAAGAGAGTCCAGTAAACTAACATTATATCTCTTTGCACACTCCCTCACCCCTCGGGAATACAATATGGCATCCAGAGGAACTACAAACTTTAATGATTTCTTTATTACTTTTTTTAATATTCTCTTCATAATTCTTCCTTTCTTAACGATTTATTTTCTTTTTAATAGCTTCAACAAACAACATAACAGCTGGATTTTTCAGCATAAATGTTGCAAGGATATAGAATGCTGTTCCTAAGACAAAGAATAAGATTACTTCGCCCCAACCAGAAACAATATGTCCTGTCAACATTTCTATTGGTATAAAGAATAGTGATACAACAAGGCACATCAAGATGTTTCTATAGCCAGAGAATCTTATCTGCGTATGTTTTCTTACCAAGTATACCTCGTAAAACAGTATTAATGTTTCCGCCGTTACCGATGCTATGGCAGCTCCAACTGCACCTATATATGGAATCAACAAAAGATTTAAAAAGAAATTAGAAAATGTACCTACCAAAACAGCATTAAGGAACAGCTTATCCTTACCCAAGCCTATCAAGACCTGAATACCCAGAAGATTATTAAATCCTATGGCTGTAACAACACCTATAACAACCTGTAAAGGCAAGATGGCATTCACGAACTTATCGCCAAAGAATAATGGAACGAATGTTGGTGCAATAACTATCACACCCATCATCAACGGAAAACACAGGAACGATACAACGTCCAGCGATTTCTTAAGCAGACGATTAATCTCTTCCCAATTTTCTGTCTTAGTATAGTAAGACATTCTTGGCATAACGACAGCGGCAAGGCTGGTTGCAATTGGCAGTATCGATTTTGAGATATTGGTAGCACTATTGTAATAACCAACTTGATTATAGTCTGTCATAAATCCTAGCATTAACGTATCCAAAATAGTATAGATGGATATTGCTACTGAAGAGGAGAACAAAACAAGCAACGGTTTTAAATGCTTCTTGAAGTCCAGGGTCAAGTATGGATGAACACCAGTTTTATACAACTTGATATAATTCCACAATTCATTAATCGTAGTACTTGCCGCATTGATGATTACATAATTTATCAAATCAGATTTTTCATGCACAAAGATGAACAAGCAAGCTATACTCAACACCTTAATGACCAAGGAGCGCATTGTGATATAGCCAAACTCCTCTTTACCTTGAAAATACCAATCTATTCTAAATGGTGTAACATAGAGGCAAAGGGCTGATAATATAAATATCAGAAAGTTCTCATTCAGCTGAGGTATCAATAATAATGTTCCTAAATATATAGCGACACATAATATTGTAGTAACCAACAACAAAGAGATGATTTCTGACACGAATTTTGTCTGGGATTCTATATCATCTCTTACCTTTGCTATCTCACGAATGCCATAAAAAGGTACTCCTAATGCTGCAAACAAAGCGAAGTAATTGGCATAAGTATTCGCAAAATTAAACAAACCAACACCCTCTGGTTCTAGAACACGAGCGACATAAGGGGCAGTTATCAAAGGGAAAATCACCTTTGACACCTGCAACAATATATTATATAAGAAATTAAATTTTATTGATTTTTGTGACATACACAACAATTTTTATACAAAATTAATCTTTTCTGATTGTTTGAATCTTATTCTTTATCCAAATCACAAACATCGCCAAGATGATTGAATGGGCTGCTATTAGTTACTATCTTGTACCTATGTAATTTTATTTACTATGCTTAGAATTGCTCACAAACATTTTCTTAGAAAATATACCTTCGAAAATATCTTCATTCAAAAAAGAGAAAATTGTTTTGCATTGTTTTCTATCTTTTGGAAGGATAATATGTCCTGAAGAATATATATCCTTATTTATGTCAGCTTTCTTCGCCCAAGACTTAAAGTCTCTTGACTTTACATTTATCGTATCTAATATTCCTGATCGTTTTAATATTGTTATCTGTTTACGCATAACTGAATCAGAATTTTGCTTAAGCCATTCTAAATCAGAACCCAAAAACAAATCTTGCTCAATGACATCTTAAATATCCGTATCTGTAGCATCTTGGTAAAAAGAAGACAAATCAAAAATTTGTTTCGCTTGGCTATAAGAATGAAAATAGAATCTACCATCATAATAAACTCCATGAACTTTGTCCTCAACATAAAATGCTGACTCATCTAAAAATTGACGATAATTATCATCTGTCATAAGTTGTAGCACGATATTACGTTGTTTTACCACAAAGTGTTTAGAAAAACACTGAAAATAATAATAACCATTATGATACAATCCCAATATTTTTGGCTTGTCATCTGGCAAAGAGACAACATCATACTCCATCGTATTATTAGGAATTTTCGAAAAAGACTCAGACAAATCCATATCAACATATAAGACAGCATCCTCATCGGGTTTAAACTGTCCATCAAACAATACTTGAGTTACATCTTCACTAACAAATTTAGAAAGATGAGACTCAAATAATGCAACAATAGAAGCCAATGTTTCTGGTGTAATATTTATACGTTTGATAGTCCCATCATCAAATATGAAAAACAAAAAATCATTCATAATCGTAATAATACTTTATCTGAAATTTCAACGACATTAAAACCTTGAGAGAAATTATTAATTTTTCGCTTACTGATAAGCCAATAATCTACATGCTCTGTAGCTACACGATACTGCTTATACCCTAATAGTAATAGAGCTACATTATAAGTTCCTCCCATAGCAAGTAGCAATATTGCTAATAACAAAATAGAAGCAAGAGATATAAATAGTACTAAAGATGGCGATATTTCACCAATGATCTTCCCTGCAAATGTAAGCAAAGGAATGAGTTGACTTATAAACAAACAAGAACTTATTCCTATAGAATTAGACTTTTTCACAAAAATTGTTGTTTGACTCAAAACTTTACTTGCATGTTTTATTAATAAGTTCGCAAGGAACAGTAACAATAAAAATACGATAATTGGATAATGTATTGAGACTATATCACCTATAGTGTTCACTACATTAGCATTCCAACTAATCGTTAGATTATCCCAATTTGCTGCAACATTGATTATTTCTAACAAAATTGGCAGCAATGAGAAATATGTAAGTGAATAAATAAAGCGTATGAGGTAAGAATACATGATATTTTTGTTATTTATATAAATCTACATTAATATCGAATGGACTATCGAAGTCCTCCAACAAGTCATGCTTAGTATCTTTCTCTGAGAGGATGGCATGGTCAGTTGGTATCTTCCAATCTATGCCGAGACTATCATCCAAGATGGAGATGCCGCCATCTGCCTCTGGGTGATAGAAGTTATCGCACTTGTATTGGAAGACTGCGGTCTCGCTGAGGACAGCAAAGCCATGGGCAAAGCCTCTTGGGATGAAGAACTGGAGATGATTGTCTTCTGTCAGCTCTACTGCCACATGCTTTCCATAGGTTGGTGAGCCCTTGCGAATATCAACGGCTACATCAAGGACCCTACCCTTGACGCAACGTACCAGCTTGCTCTGGGTGTAAGGTGGACGCTGGAAGTGTAAACCTCGCATAACACCATAGCTGCTCATAGACTCGTTGTCCTGGCAGAAGTGTACACTATGTCCCAGGATTGGGACAACCTTCTCTTCAAACTCTCGCTCGCTGAAACTCTCAAAGAAGTAGCCTCGAGCATCACGAAAGAGACGTGGCTCTATAATGAGTACGCCTTCTATTTCAGTTTTTACTATATTCATTTTTTTTGTTTTCCAAATTCCTTAATTCTCTGTTCCTCTTTCAATGAGCAAACGAGCAGTTGCCCATTCTTCTCGGCTACGATATAGCCATCCAAGCCTTGAACTACCACCTTGCTCTCATCGGCTGCATGAACCACACAGTTCTTACATTCATACAAGCGGATATCCTTGCCAACCTTGGCATTGCCAGCCTCATCCTGTGGAAGTAAGGTACGGAGGCTACCCCAGCTGCCTAAGTCGCTCCAGCCAAACTCGGCTGGCAAGGTATAGATTTCCTTTGACTTCTCCATTACGGCATAGTCAATGCTTATCTTCTCGCAGGTTGGGAAGAGTTTGCCGACTACCTCTTTCTCCTGTCCGGTATAGAAAGAAGGTGCCATCTCGTCCATGATGCTGGCAAGATTTGGCTGGAAGGTGCGGATTGCCTTGCTGATGGTATCGATGTTCCATACAAAGATTCCGGCATTCCAATAGTAATTGCCAGCGGCAAGGTATTGCTCGGCTGTCTCCAGGTTTGGCTTTTCCTTGAAAGCCTCTACCTTATAGATTTCATCTACGGATGTTGGCTCTGTTGCAGCGATATAGCCATAGCCTGTTTCCGGTCGGCTTGGCTTGATACCGATGGTAACGATGGCATTCTTATCGGATGTATAGCTCAATGCCTTACTGAGCACTCGCTGATACTCCGAGGTATTGATAACCAGGGCATCGGATGGTGTCACCACGATGTTGGCATCAGGATGCTGCTTCTGGATTTTCCAACAGGCATAAGCAATACATGGAGCGGTATTGCGAGCCTCCGGCTCAGCTAATATGTTATCTACTGGCATGTCAGGGATTTGCTCCTTGACAATGCGAATGTATTTCTCGTTTGTCACTACCCACATGTTCTCGACAGGACAGATTGGCTTCAATCTATCTACTGTCAATTGAATGAGGGAACGGCCGACACCCATCACATCAATGAACTGCTTTGGGTAATCGGGGGTTGACATAGGCCAGAAGCGGCTGCCTACGCCACCAGCCATGATTATAATATGTATCATTAATCTTGTTCTTTAAATAATAAAGATTTTCGAATCCCTCCGTCTCCCTTTAGCCAAAGGGAGCTCCACCTCTAACCAAGCCTTCCTCCTCAGAAGGAAGGATGTAACCGCCCTACTCGGTGCTCGGAACCGCTACGCTCTAAGGTTGGCGGACCATCAAAGGTCTTCGCCAAGTTTTGCGGGATGGGACCGCATGGGGCATAAACAATGACGGAAAGGCTACATCCCAATTATAAAGACGGCATTATAGCATACCGTCAATACAGAAATCTTTGGTTGTATCATTGTTTATACTTATTTTTATTTTCTTGCCATAGTTTTCCTAATTGCAAAGCCAATTGAGCAACACTAACCTTAGGCTTATCTATCTTAGGTAATTCGATATTATGATTATCTCCAACTATATCTTCAAGTATCTGAGACTTTGTCAGAATTACGATGTGAGAGAAATCGACATTTTGCCTTTGAAAAAAACGTTGAACTTCTATACGATTTTGCTCGGACTCAACAATAACATACTTCAAATCAGTGTACTCAAATGGAACACCATGAGTTCCTAATACGGAACTACCATTGTTCTTGTTTTTATATTTTTCGTAATTGATATCATCTAGAAAATATGGATAATCACCAATTCCTTCAATAGTAGGTACCAAACGGATTTCCTTTTCGTCATAATAACGATAATTCACATAACGCTTTTTCAAAAGTGGTCCCTCAACAAACTTCATATACGAGAATGGATAAATCGCTTTTTCTATCAGTTCAACATTACCGCTATCGAATGCCTTCCCTAAATTATCGATTTGGTTTGTAAAGAACTCAGAATCTCTCAGACAATAGCACACAGGATTAAAACCTTTCTCTACCCCCCATTTGCGTGAAAAGCCAAGAGCATAATTACCATATGCCCATTTCCCTGCACCGAACTCAGACAAAGGCAAATCACAAAGACTTACCATTGGAAAGGCTATACCCTTCAAATGGTCGGATGCTAAAATATCTTCAAGACAATAAGAAAAATAAAGTTTCTTTGTTTTTAATATATTCATCAGACCTGGCTTTTTTGTCTGATGCCACAAAACATTTGAACTTAATCCCATAACAATTTCTATCTAAGTTTTAATTCCGTAGAATCAGCAACCCAAAGTAATAAAAGTTAAACTCTCACAAGTGCTTCCAATCATTATCCCCAAATTGCAGGATTGGTTACAATATTAGCTACAATATTAGAAAGAGTATCCATTCCGAAAGACTTAATTTTCTCTAATAAAGAACCTTTCTTTCCATTTTTTTCATCAGCCAAGGCAGCTTTTAAATCTTTCATCTGTTTTCCAGTCAGTTCGTCAGCAATCGCCTCTAGAAATATATTAGCAGCTTGTTGCTGGTTCTGTGATTGTGTATTGGAATTTGTAATCACTATACCTCCATGGTGTTCTTTAGGGAGTGTAATAGCTTGCGGAATTTCCTTGAATGCCTTTAAGATAGCGAGTAACTTATCATGTCCCTTAGGAGAGGGACTTTGAGATGCTATCTCCTCAAACTCTTCTATCTTAACATCTCCATCAAAATGAGTATACAGAAAACGAACCGTCTTCTGAGCCCACTCTTGAAAAGCACCATGATTGGTATATTCATACCAACTCATCCATCTACTTTCAACTTTTTTCAACGAAGCTCTCAGAGTTTCGCCTTGAGTTATAAGTTCATCTATATCCATAAATTAAGAAAAAATAAATATACTACTTAGTTGTTCTAGCAGCTTCCACTGCCTGAACAACCTCGATACGTATAGAGTTCTAAAAATTCTTAACTATCTAATGTGTGTTTCGTATGGTATCATTGAAGGGCTCACACGGATCTCACGGATTATCTTTAATATCCATTTCTCATTCCCTCCTTTTCCAATCCCCCACATCGCTTATCACCGCCCCGAAGTCGTAGCCGGCTACGGAGAGCATCTTTTCGCGGACGCTCTTCTCCATGCCTCCCTCAAAGGGATGGAGGGTGACACCGGAGTAACAGTCGCAGAAGCATTGCTCCAAGATATCCAGTATGCGACACATCAGAAGTATGCGGTCCCAGACTGAAGAGGTGTTGATGAGAAGGATGCGGATGGCGGCGTACAGCTGCATCACTGAAACCGACTCGTGGTGACGGAAATGATCCTGCGCCCTGCCGCTGAGATGATTCTTCTCTAAATATCTTGCACTATACACTTGATGACCTAAGCCATCCACTGCCAACAGGCAATCACCAATCTTGATGATGAGCTGGACTGGAACATAATCTTTCTGGTTGCTCATGAATTCAAACGTTATTTATGTTAAAAACTCGTTCCCTAGCTAGGAAACAAATGCGATGATATGTCACCGACTTTTTATAATTTTGCCAGCGTTAGACAAAAACAACGATGAATTCGTTGAACAACTAACAATTTTTTTTATTAACTAAACATAGGAAATGCAATTATGAACATCAACATTTTCAATGGCTATCAGTCTACCGAGCCTGCTATTATCAAGTTCCAGCAAATGGTAGACATCATCAGGGGCGACAAGCAGCTCGCCGAACTGACGAAGCGTTACCGCATCACGCACCAGAGGGAGTACAAGAGCCAGTGCTACTGCTTCTCCGTGACTTGCGTCTTTCAGGGTGGCAAGGCGAAGAAGGACATCATCGAGGTGACGGGCATCGGATTTTCTGACTTCGACCACGTGCCGAAAGAGAAACTAGCCGAGCTCTGCTCCAAGCTGAGAGAGGACAGACACACTTTGTTCTTCCACATCACCGCTTCGGGTGAGGGACTGCGCGTGCTCTATCGCTACGAGATGAAGCCGGGCATGACGCTGGAGGAGCAGATGAAGTTCTATCCCACTGCCTTCCTCCATGGCAACCAGTATTTCTCCGACCTGCTGGGCGTGGAGTACGACGAGCATTGCTGCAACCTGGGCAGACTGATGGGGGCCGCCTACGACCCTGATGCCTTCTTCCGTCCTGATGCAGAACCTTTCAGCTACGACTGGCTGGTGGCACGGCAGCAGGAGAAGACCTTGCTGGACAATGCCACGGCTCGATTGCGACGGGAGGTGAAGAAGATTGATCGCCTCTACGACGACAAGCTTGCCAAGGAACTGGAGCATGAGATGAAAACTTATGTGGCGGGCAGCAAGAACGAGTATGTGTCGTGCCTCGCCTACAAGCTCAATGCCTTCGGTTTCTCTGCCGATGCCGCCCTGGAGTTCATCTGCCAGGAGTTTCCCGACTACGAGCGTCCGAAGGCTGTCGTGGACAGTTGCTACCGTCAGACTGAGGAGCACGGCAAGCGCAAGTACGAGCTGCAAGACCGTCGCCATGAGGCGGGCAAGTCGGCTTCCGTGAACGACATCATCCAGTTTCTGGGCGAACACGTGGATCTGAGGTACAACCAGATTACCATGAGGGTGGAGTATCGCATGAAGGAAGAAAGCGCCGGAGAGGATTCTTCTACCCCAGGACTTTGGCAGATTATCAACGACCGTGCGGTCAACACCCTGTGGAGCGAGATGTCGAAGACAAACCGTGCCGCGGTTCAAGACTTCTTCCGTGTCATCGAGAGCAACTATGTGCAGCCGTTCAATCCGTTCACCGACTATCTGGATAGCCTTCCCGAATGGCACGAGGGCGACACCGACTACATACAACAGCTTGCCGACAGCGTGACCATCAAGGGTGGCGAGGAGCAACAGAAACTATGGGCCTGCTACCTGCGCAAGTGGCTCGTGGGAATGCTGGCTGGATGGACGCTCGACGACGTGGTAAACAATGTGATCATCGTATTGATAGGCAAACAGGGCTCCGGCAAGAGCACTTGGATAGCCATGTTGTTGCCACCCGAATTGCGCCAGTATTTCTACACCAAGACCAACGGTAAGCGGTCACTTTAGGTACGTTAAGCCCTAAAATGAATGCTTTTTTATAATC
>ERZ1026870.301-NODE-301-length-30065-cov-123.852649_pt1 | contig 30065 bp, 25 predicted proteins | sample MGYA00380165_ERZ1026870 | MGnify/ENA primary metagenome ERZ1026870 (study PRJEB33269, sample SAMEA4719801) | human gut metagenome | biome: human-associated habitat; feature: organic feature; material: feces | place: Cameroon | collected 2013-10 ...
TCCTTGTTCAGGTTCCACGTACCAAGCACCTTGCCATCGGCAGAGTAAACCTGGGTGGCAAATCTGTTGATAGGATTCTGCAGATCCTCGATGTCGGGCATGTAGCCAATCTTTCCAAACCAGATGGCAACAAAGGCAAGAATAACCGTGAGTATTCCGGTGCCGAAAACAGCCCATAAGATATGTATAAATCGCTTTCTCATCACTATTTCTTTAAATATTTGTGCAAAATTACATAAAAGTTTTGATTTATCGCACAGAAATCAGATTTTTTATGTAACTTTGGGGGCGATTTTAGAACATTCAATCATATTTCAAATGGAAAAACATAATTTTGTGACCATTGCAGACCTTTCCAAGGAGAAAATCATGTACCTCCTGGAAATGGCGCAAGAGTTCGAAAAGCACCCGAACAGGGAGTTGTTGAAGGGAAAGGTCGTAGCGACCCTTTTCTTCGAGCCTTCTACTCGTACCCAACTCAGTTTCCAAACCGCTGCCAACCGTCTTGGCGCCCGTGTCATTGGCTTCTCTGATGCCAAGACATCCAGCACCACCAAGGGTGAAACCCTCAAGGACACCATCCTGATGGTAAGCAACTATGCCGATGTAATAGCCATGCGCCATTTCATCGAGGGAGCAGCCCAGTATGCCAGTGAGGTAGCACCAGTGCCTATCGTCAATGCAGGCGACGGTGCACACATGCACCCTTCACAGTGCCTGCTCGACCTCTACTCTATCTACAAGACCCAGGGCACCCTGGAGAACTTGAACATCTATCTTGTGGGTGACCTCAAATATGGCCGCACCGTTCACTCACTTATCACAGCCATGCGCCACTTCAACCCTACCTTCCATTTCATCGCACCTAAGGAACTCGCTATGCCAGAAGAGTACAAACTCTACTGCAAGGAGCACAACATCAAGTATGTTGAGCACGAGGACTTTAACGAAGATGTGATTGCAGGTGCCGACATTCTCTACATGACCCGTGTACAAAAGGAGCGTTTCAGCGACCTGATGGAATATGAGCGTGTAAAGAACGTATATATCCTGAAGCGCGACATGCTCTGCAAGGCGAAGGAGAATATGAAGATCATGCATCCGCTGCCACGTGTCAACGAGATTGCTTACGATGTAGATGACGATCCACATGCATACTATATCCAGCAGGCTCAGAATGGTCTCTATGCGCGTGAGGCTATCTTCTGCCACTGCCTCGGCATCTCGCTCGATGACGTAAAGAACGATAAGACAATCATTGAATAATGTTGAATGTTGAATGTTGAGTTGCCTAACGGACACTTAACATGGCCCTCAAGGGCGCAAGCCTCACTCAACATTCAACACTCAACATTCAACACTCAACATTAAAAAAAAATAAAGGAGATGGGAAATAATAAAAGTCAATTAGTGGTTGCGGCTATCGAGAACGGTACCGTAATCGACCATATACCAGCCGAAAAGACCTATCAGGTAGTAAATCTGCTCCAGTTGGAGAAGATGGACACTCCTGTTACTATCGGCTACAACCTGCCAAGCAAGAAGATTGGCAAGAAGGGCATCATCAAGGTTGCCAACAAGTATTTTACCGATGAGGAAATCAACCGACTCTCTGTCGTTGCGCCTAACATCGGACTGAGTATCATCAAAGACTACGAAATCGTAGAGAAGAAGACCGTCAAGACACCTGATACACTGAAGGGCATCGTAAAGTGCAACAACCCTAAGTGTATCACCAACAACGAGCCTATGCAGACCCTCTTCCATACCGTAGACAAGGTGCTCGGTATCGTACGTTGCCACTACTGCGACAAAGAGCAGCAATTGGGCAAAGTAGAGCTCTGCAAGTAATAAAAACAGGTAGTTTATAACAAAAAGTAAGCAATATCACTCAAAATGTTACGATTTATTTGGTAGTTTGAGAGATATTGCTTATTTTTGCATCCGATTTCATTAAACATCAACCATAAAAAGTAAAGGGAAATGGTAAAAGATCAAGAGATTTTCGACTTAATCGAAAGAGAACATCAGCGCCAGCTGAAGGGTATGGAGCTTATCGCTTCTGAGAATTTCGTGAGTGACGAGGTGATGAACGCTATGGGTTCTTACCTTACTAACAAGTATGCCGAGGGTCTGCCTGGCAAGCGTTACTATGGCGGATGCCAGGTAGTTGACATCGTAGAGAACCTCGCCATCGAGCGCGTTAAGAAGGTGTTCGGCGCTGAGTATGCTAACGTACAGCCTCACTCAGGTGCGCAGGCTAACGCTGCTGTTCTGCTTGCCGTATTGAAGCCAGGTGATACTTTCATGGGCTTGAACCTCGACCACGGCGGTCACCTCTCTCATGGTAGCCACGTTAATACATCCGGTCTCCTCTACAACCCTATCGGTTACAACCTGAACAAGGAAACAGGCCGTGTAGACTACGACGAGATGGAGAAGCTGGCTCTTGAGCACAAGCCAAAACTGATTATCGGTGGTGGTAGCGCTTACAGCCGCGAGTGGGATTATGCCCGTATGCGCAAGATTGCCGATGAGGTAGGCGCTCTCCTCATGATCGATATGGCTCACCCTGCAGGTCTGATTGCAGCCGGTCTGCTCGACAACCCATTGAAGTATGCACACATCGTTACTTCTACTACTCACAAGACCCTCCGTGGTCCTCGTGGCGGTATCATCCTGATGGGCAAAGATTTTGACAATCCTTGGGGATTGACTACCAAGAAGGGCGAGGTTAAGAAGATGAGCATGCTCTTGAATTCTGCCGTATTCCCAGGTCAGCAGGGCGGTCCGCTGGAACACGTTATCGCTGCCAAGGCAGTAGCCTTCAATGAGAATCTGCAGCCTTCTTGGAAGGAGTATGCAGCTCAGGTAAAGAAGAATGCAGCCGTACTTGCAGACGATCTCATCGGTCGCGGATTCGGTATCGTGAGCGGTGGTACAGACAACCACTCTATGCTCGTAGACCTCCGAAGTAAATATCCAGACCTTACAGGTAAAGTAGCTGAGAATGCGCTGGTTGCAGCCGACATCACAGTCAACAAGAACATGGTTCCATTCGACAGCCGTTCTGCCTTCCAGACATCAGGAATCCGCCTGGGTACAGCAGCCATGACCACACGTGGTGCCAAGGAAGATATGATGCATCTCATTGCCGAACTCATCGAGGAGGTTCTGAATGCTCCTGAGGACGAGAAGGTCATCGCTCGCGTTCGCGAGAAGGTGAATGCTACAATGAAGGATTATCCTCTCTTCGCATACTAATCGTTACGGATAAATATAATTACAAACTGCGGGCCTTCCGTCCGCAGTTTTTTGTTTCACTAAATAAATAATAAAGAAAAGAAAAAAAATTATGAAAAAGATGAAAAGCCTACTGCTCATGGCACTTGCGTTGCTCCCAGCGAGCAAAACTTTAGCACAGACCAACGCCCAAGTTTTCTACGACTTCGGCAGTGACCGCAAGTTTGTTACCCTCACACTCGAAATGTTCAAGCAGGACAAATGGGGTAACACTTATTTCTTTGTAGACCACGACTTCAATTACGACAAGATGGACACCAGCAGTCCAAACGTGGCACAGGGTGGAACCTATACTGAGATTTCACGTGCATTGAACTTCTGGCAGAACAGCCCAATGAAGAACTGGAGTCTCCACGTAGAGTATAATGGTGGTATTACCAAGAACTACCCTATCAACAATGCCTGGCTCTTCGGTGTGGAGTATTTCATGCACGACAAGAGTTTCAAGAACACCTTGACACTCCAGGCTCTCTACAAGACTATCCGCAAGACCGACCAGAACGTACCAATGCAGCTTACTGCAGTCTGGGGATGCAAGGACATCTTTGGATTAAAGGGATTGAACTTTAGCGGTTTCGCAGATTTCTGGTGGGAGGACCACAGTTCTTTCCTGGATAAGGATGGCGACCCGAAGCTCGACAAGGATGGCAACATCGATTACAAAGCTGAGCACACCGTCTTCACTACTGAGCCACAGCTCTGGTATAATGTAGGCCAGCACTTCGGCTGTGAGAACCTGAGCGTAGGTAGCGAGGTAGAAATCAGCCACAACTTCGGCAGCAATGCCGGCTGGATGGTTCGCCCTTGCCTCGGTGTAAAGTGGGACTTCTAATTACGAATTTCTTAGCTGCGGAAAATTTTCAAAAATTCATTTTGAAAATTTTCCGCACTAATTCTTAACCACTTTATATTCTGTTCTTCAACAACTTACGTTACTTTCTTACCGTCAATCCGCCATCAGAAATTCCTCCGATTCCACCTTTTTTCTTATTGTACTGACGGGTTACACCACTCAAGTTAACTCCGCCAACACCCTCGGATGTAGCGTTTACACTCTGGCAGTCAACCTTGGCTTTCACACTGCCCACGCCCTCGTTCTTGATAATCAGACTGCCGCCCTTAAACATTTCCAAATTAACAGAGCCTACGCCCTCATTATCCAGTTTCACACTTCCCATCTCAATCTTAGAGATTTTCACCGAGCCTACGCCTTCGTTGTCAATGTTCATATCATCTCCAGCCACATCATCGATATTTACCGATCCAACACCCTCGTTGGTTACCTCCAGTTTGTTGGCAAGAATCTTCCCAATCTTGACAGAGCCTACACCCTCGTTATCGATTTTCAGGCGGTCGCTATTAATCGTCTTGGCATAGAATGAACCCACGCCTTCCTGTGCAATCTTCACCAGGTCAGGACTGGTGATATAAATCTTGAGTCTATTCTTTTCAGAGTTACACGCGGCAGGCACCTTGAGCTTTCCGTTGAGTCCGATCTTCACCTCGCCGTCACGATAAACCACCTTGAGTTTCTCCTTGAGTTTCTGCAGGAACTCAGCATCCTTGATGGCAGAGTAATCCAATCGAACGCTGCATTCATCGCCATTGTTCTGGGTATAATAAACGCTGGCAATCACATCCACGTCGATAGCCTTGAAAGGCTTCTCGGTCAAATCATCCTGCGTAAAGTTGAGACTTCCCTTCATTTCACTGGCAGAAGATCCCATACTACAAGAACTCAAGCCCATTGGGGCAAAGAATAAAGCGGCAGCCACCGCCAAAATACATAATTTCTTCATATCATTTCTATTTTATGTTTCTAAATACGTGATATACCGAATACCTTTTTGTTTCGGAAATCTGATGGTTAGACGCAAAAGAAACCCGAAAGGTTGCAGGGAAAGAGAAAAAAAATACAAAAAAAGTAAAACAGCCTCCTGTTCTCACTGGAACAGCCTTCGTTAGTCACTGAAATAGCAAAACCCGCCAGGCGTTGCTATAGAATGTTATTTTCTCTATCCCTAAAGCAAAAAACAGCCTAAAAATTTGGAAGTTACAAAAATTCAGCGTATCTTTGCAAAAGGTTTTAAAAGATTAAATTATGACAACATTAGAGTTACAAACAGAATATCAATCACTCGTCAACATAATTGCCAACGAGGATTACGAGACAATAAGCAAGGCTGTCAAAGCACTGAAGAAAATACTGTCTCCTAACAAGGCTGTGTCTCCCAACAAGACAAAGACTAAGAAAATAACCAAGGCAGAATTAGTTATAGACCCAAGAATTGCAGCCATGACTAAAGGCATCAACTCGCCAGAGTCATTCGACTACAAAAACGAATACTACAAGGACTACATGAAATAAGATGATATGAAACAGGTTTTCTTAGATACAAATGTGATAATTGATTATCTTGGAAACAGAACGGGGTTCTACGATGACGCAGCAATCATCATGAGCTTAGCTATCAACCAAAAGATCGAATTATACGCAGCAGCCATATCTTTTGCGACCGCAAGCTATATATTAAGCAAGAACAATGACAACAACAGAATAAAAACGTTGATTGCTGATTTCTGCAACATATGTAAAGTAGTCGCAACAGATGAAGAATGCGTTAACTATGCAACCATATCCGACTTTGAAGACTTTGAAGATGCCATGCAATACAAATGTGCAGAAAAAGCAAAAGCGGACTACATTGTTACCAGAAACATTAAAGATTTCAAGACTGCAAGCATCAAAGTTGGAACACCGGAAGATTTTCTGGAAGATTTTATAAACCAATACTAGCTACTTCAAAAAACTTAAAACAAGCAGCTTATTTGCAACAGGTTTTAAAAGATTAGAATTATGATTTAAGAAAAAGAACCACCCTTCACCTCGTCACTACAACACATATCCATCATCGTATTCCCAACATTTGTTTTCCTGATTTACTGAACGACCGTAGGGAGTGATAACTTCTTTAACTTCCCTTTAACTTCTTTAACTACCTAAACTTCTTTAACTCTTTTAACTTCTGAACTTGCCTTAAACTTGAATCATCTAATATGCGAAACTTCAAGTTTTCTGCGTTAATATTTGTTTAAAAACCAGTCCTTTTTCGGTACCGTTAACTTATTTTATCTGATAATTGTTTAACACAACATAAGACGGGATATCCTACCCCACTCGCTTTTCAAAGATTTCAGCGGTAAGAAAAGAGAAAAAATGGGACCCTAAAAAAAATGGCAGCTCTTTCGGAACCAAAAATAAACGCTTAAAATATGTAAAAACGGGCCAAATTCTTAAAATATGTTTATAAAAAGCGAAAAACACCCTTCACCACCCTTCACCCGTAACTATTTGACACACAAAACGTTAAATAAAAAGGTGAAGGGTGAAGGTTTGAAAACTCTTTTTTATATATACGCGCGGCAAGAGAAAAATGAAAGGGTACCCTAGGGTCAAAAATCGGAAAAACCCTAAAAAAAGAATATAATATAAGATTTAAAATATACCCTTCACCCTTCACCTCGTCACCACAACACATATCCATCATCGTATTCCCAACATTTGTTTTCCAGGTTTACTGAACTTTCGCATGTGGTTCAAGAACGGGCTAGGAGCTTTTGCCCTTTACCTTTGCTTTTGCTTTACCCTTCGGCCAGCGATTTTCAATTCCCTTCGGCCAGCGATTTTCAATTCCCTTCGGCCGGTGCCCATTGGTTCAGGGCGTGTGGAGCTTACATGTGAAACTTGAGTGGTTTCTTCGGAGATATTTTTTTATCTTTCGGAGATATTTTCGTATTCTTCGGAGATATTCTGCTATCTTTCGGAGTAATTTTCGGGTTAATGAGTTCAGAAATAGTTATCGTTTGACAAGCGGAAGAGCCAAGCCGTTATCGCCCACATCAAACCAACCTAATGAGTATCAGAACAAAAAGTAACGAATTAAGTTTATTTAACTCTAAAAGACAACTAGTTTTGAAATAATTTCATTAAATTTGCAGCGTCTAAGAGCCACTTGTGAGTGTATGCGAAATGATGATAGTCAAACTACCTAAAAAAGCAACGAGCTTGAGGACAAAAATATAAGTAAATGGTATCAAACAAAAACTGAAAGTACAATTTAAACTAAAATAGATATGAAAGTATTCAATTCTAAGCTTGCTGCCATCGGTTTGGCAGCATTCGTATTCGCATCATGTAGCGACAGTACAAGTGATCCTACAGGAGGTTCATCTCCAGCTAAGGTAGATGCCACAACTCTCGACCTCACTAACAGCGGAGAGTCTCTGTTTTCTAGCGTCATCAATTACAAGAACACGACAGCTAACGCCCGCAAGTTCTTCGGCACAAGAGCTGCCAGTGACGCAAATTTCATAACTGAACTCAACGAGGAAAACGAGGGAAACAAAGGCAAAGAGAACACGATACCAAAGCAGCCTGCTACGGGTACTACTCAGGCTTTAGGTAACGACAACCTAAAAGATGGAATTTTCTACTTAAAGAAATCTGCTGGTGAGTGTGACTTCTCAAAAAACACTATCAAGAATGCAACTATCTTCGTAAATGGAGGTGCAAAATTGATATATTCTGCAAATACTTTCGAAAACGCAACAATCGTTGTAAAGCAGGGCGGTTCCCTGATTTTCAAGGGCACAGGTACAATGATCAAGCAGGGAGTTACTGTCTATAACGAACTTGGTTATGTCAAGACTGAAGACCCTGCAACAGACATCATTATTGAAGGAAAGTTATTCTCATCTTGGAGAGGTATTACCAGCGGCCTTGATGAAAATGGCAACGCTGTTGAAAAGAAGGAACTCAAGTCTGGTTTAGGACAGATTTCAGCAGCTAGTCCTACACAGAAAATCACCTTCAAGACTGGTTCAAAGGCATGTATCATCGGTTCTATCCGTGGTACAGAAGTAAACGTTGAGGAAGGTGCCAACGTATATGCATCAGCTCACGTTTGGAATGCTACTACTGTTAACATCAATGGTAACCTGCAAATCGGCGGTTTCCTGAAGACAGCAGATCTGAACCTCAACACAAATGGTTATCTGAAGGCTGGCGACAACAGCGCAATCAAGGTTACCAATATATTGACCATGAATGCCGGTTCACAGATTGATGCCAACTACATCAATGTTACCTTGAACGAAAAGGATACCCACAAGAAGGTAACTAAGGTAGGTGAAGCACAGCTCATCCTGAAGGGTGCCTGCAAGATCAACATTGCGGACAAGGGTGTCATCAATGTTAACAAGCTTATCTCTTATAACGATGCAAAAGGCCAAATCAGCCTGGAAAAAGCTGGCGGTTTAGCTATTGTTAAGGCAGACGAGTTCCACAACGATGGCGCAGAAAGCATCCAGACTTTCGATACTCCTGCAGAAGGTGCTACCTTCCTGTTCCAGTTCACAAAATGCTTTAATGGCGAGAACCAGCTTCCTACAGCAGAGGATCTTGACATCGCAGCGTCATACCTCGATTACGACAAGTCTACCTCTGGCAAATTAGTTGAACTTAAGGATGCCGATAACGAGCATTACGGTTATGAGTTGACAGCTACAACAGAAAACTTGAGCAACAAACCAAAACTGGATTTGTTCTCTGCAGCTGGAGTTACAGAGAATACCCTCTCTGCAACATCTATCCAGGCTGCTAACGACAAGTTGTATGTTACATACCACACTCAGGGCAATGACAAAAACCATATGGGCGGCGGATTGGAAGTAGCTCATATCGACGGCAAATCACTTATTCTCGACGAAGCAGTAACAGCTCAGGGAGGATTGGATGTAAACTATGGTATGATTGACGGCAGCCGCTTCTATGTTGCAGCAACTACCCACAAGGAAGGTGCATTCTTGGGTTATGTTGAACTGGCAAATGGATTGATGGGTAAGAGCCAACTCGTTACCTACCCTATTGATAAGACAAATCCAAACACTGGCATTGATGCTAATAGCGTAGTCAAGTATAAAGACAACTTCGTTTTGGCAACAAACAAGGGTTATCAGGTTTACAACTCTACATTCACCCTGCGTACACCACACCTAACAACAAATGATGTGAAGTTCGTTGCTGTTGGTAATGACAAGCTCTATGGCTTGGAGGCAAATGGTACAACTACAGGTACTGTCAACATCTTTAACAACATCAATCTGGAAAATCCTCAGAGCTATACCACAGAAGGTAAAGTGGGTGTTGTTGATGGTAAGAACACCATCGCAGTAGATGGCACAGACCTTTACGTATGCCAGGGTGACGGCGGACTTGTTCGCTACGATGCAAATGGTCATGGTACAGTATTGTTCGATGCTCCTGTAGGCAACGAAAAGAACAAGATTATCGGTCGCGTAAACGGTGTTGCTGTAGATTCAAAATACATCTATGTTGCATGTGGCGGTTACGGTCTCGTTGTATTGGACAAGACCAAGGCTAAGGGTGAGAATGTTGTTGCCCGTCGCCGTGCATTCTATGATGGCAAGGAGAGCTACAACTCAGCTAACTACGTAACCTTGTATAAGGATTACATCTGTGTAGCTTACGGTCGCAGCCGCGTTCAGATCTTCAAGTTGGCAAATACAAAGTAACCAACAAATACTTCTGTTCTCCCACGCCCTATTTACTGAGTGTGGGAGAACAAACCTTTAAAGGCTAGAACAATAGCAAAAAGGTGAAAGCTAATTAATACACAAAAACGACAAAAGAAAGATTAACATGAAACATCATTTTACAAAACTTGTTACTTTCTCTTTCGCAGCAATGCTTCTGGCATCTTGTAGCGATTCGAATGACACACCATTCATTCCAAATCCTGGTGAAGTCACAAAAAATGTGGTAGGTGAAGAAGTGATATCCATCACCGACCCTCAGGAATTAGCTGGTAGCGTTATCAACTACAAAGCGAAAACGGCAACAAGAGCTGCAGGCGCAACAACAGCCAACCTGAGCGATGTTTATGAAATGCCTAGTCTGCCTAGCCATGACGGGGCAATAGAAATCAAAAACAACGATGGATGTAAGGGACTGGATGGTTCCAAGACCTACATCATCAAGAAAGGCACAAAAATAAGCAGCGAGCTCAACCTGAATGGAGCTACCCTGTTTATCGAAGGCGAACTGACTTCAAAAAATCTTTGGAATAATTCAGCCTGGATAAATAATGCCGCACAAAAAGGAAAAATCTACATCCTCAAAGGAGGAACATTACATATAGACAACAATAATACTGCACTCTTCCAGAATTCAGGAACATATTGCTATAATTATGGCGGTACCCTTAAAAAAGAGGGCAGTAACATGTATATAGAATCGAATGATGCCTACTATACTACAGGAAATCTTGAAGTAAAAAATGAACTGAAAATTCAAGGATTGCTTTACATAGGCGGAAATGCCACCGTAGGTAAGCTGTCATCTGAAACGAATGCCAAGATCAATATCCAAGGCGATTTGCTTGGTACTGAAAATCAGGATATACAGCTAGACGGCAGCATCTTGAACATCAACGGAAAAGCAAAAGCCAACAAGTTGACTATTCAAGGTTCAACTCCTAAGCTTTACGCTTGCTCCTTTGAAGTTACAGACAAGACAGTCCTCAATTCAAATGGAGCAGAGTTACACGTCAACAATCTGAAGACGGGAGCTATCGACCAGTGTGCAGGAAGTACCATCTATCTGGTAAATAACAGTGTTATCGACTGTCAAGGCACATACACAAATGATAACAATGGTCACAACCAGGATTACCCTTCCGCTAACAGCAGAGTAGTTCTTCAAGGAGACAATGCTAACGCCATCTTCAGAGCAGCTGAGGTGAAATACAATGGTAATAATGATGCTGGCAATATCCTCATTGCTCCGGGAACATACGCCTATTTCTCGAACTGCTATATCTTCCAGACTAGCGGCAGCGGCGGTGTCATCTATATGGACTGCGACAAGTTTACCAACAACGGCAAATCGGCAACTTACACATACGCTCCAGGTCTTTCTGACTGTACGAAGAGATATGAATTGTATAATAATCCTGTTGTTCCAACATCATGTGATGGTACAACGCCAGCCCCAACTCCTACCCCACCAGAACCGGGCAAGAAGATTGATGTGATTACTGTTATCGATTATACAAATCATACTCACGACATCTCTGCAACATGTATTCAGCCATATAATGGCAAATTATACATGTCGTACCACACCAACGAAGAGAACCAGACTGATCCAAGCAAAACAACTGGCGGCTGTATCGAAGTGTTTAAGACAGAAAATAACCAGACTACCATGTTGCAATATCTGCAGGATAAGAAAGAACTCTACGACTTCAACCACCTCATGGTGGACGGCAAAGATGCAACAAAGTATGTTTATATTGCAGGTCACTCTACCAACGGTGGTATGATGGGTAGAATCGCATTAGATAACAACGGACTTCTCAACACAGAAGTAACGGATATCGATGAGACCACTACATTGAACCCTCTCACCATCGTAGATTGGGAACATACAGGTTTGGCAAAATCTGACGAGAACTGCATAGTAAGAGACGGAAACAAACTGATAGTGGCATCTACCAGAGGATACGGAGTATATAATGCAAACACGCTGGATTTAATCGGAAAGAAAGAAACACCAGGCAAGGCTAAGCACATCGCACTGAACAACCAGTATATCGTTACACTCCACTACAACAACCAAGTAGAGAGCGACGACGAAACTGTCAGTGGTACACTGCAAGTCTTCCCATTGGGTGCCGACATTCTTACAGCAACACCAGCAAAAACCATCAACGTAAGCAGCATAGCTCCTAACGATGGTAAGAATACAATTGCCATCGATGGTAACCACATCTACGTTTGCCGAAGTGCCAAGGGATTGTCTTGCTACGATCTTACCACAGGCGAAGAAGTATGGAACTGGGGTGCTCCACTCACAGCCAACACCAAGGTTCCACAGGGATATGCAAATGGTGTAACATACGATGCCAATTACATCTACCTGGCTTGCGGAAGTTATGGACTGGTAGTTCTTGACAAGAACAAAATGGAAGACGGCAAACCTGTAAAGGTTGTCAAGAAGAGAGCAGAAGCAGGAATGTCTGCCAACTATGTCACACTGGATGGAGGTTATATCTATGTGGCATATGGTAAGAGCCGACTACGTGTAATGAAGCTCATTGATGGTGCCGCATCTGGAAATAATACCAATTATGGCACAAAGTAAGTGATTTATCAAATATAAGAAACACCAGATGAATGCAGCTGCAACAGCTCGCGGCTGCATTCATCGTGTTTAATAACTCATTATGAAGCGAAAAATAATACTCTACTCAACTACAGCTCTGCTACTTCTCATGGCAGCACAAAGCGCTATGGCTCAGACGAAAGGCAAAAAGCCGAAAAGTTTCAGCCCTAAGATGCTCGTATATGAGAATCTGAAGAACGATAATGTACTGAGACACTTCAAACAGCGCTTCGCACAACTCGACACTCTCATCAAAAACCCTATATGGGTGAAAGCACCAGTCATAGAACTGGGACTCAATAAACAGCATCACGCTGATATCAACAAGACAGACTCTCTGTTCTGGTCGAAAACTGCACATGAGCACCTAGCGCTCAACAGACACAACGGTCTGGAAGTGACCGGACAGGTTTATGCCCGACCTGACGCGTACTTCGATTCTGATGAAGACGACGCAAAAGAGGTATCAAAATATAAGATGAAGGTTCAAGCCGAACTGGGTTGGAACATCATCAACTCGAAGTTCTACCAAGGCAAGGAGAAAAGAACAAAGATTGCTCTTGCCAATGAACTCGACCGCTTGCAAATAAAAAAGCGCCAAACTGCAGACATCTATGAAAAGGCAGCCGATGAGCTGACCGAACAATATAATTTCTATATCGGTACTGTCATAGCACACAGACTGGACAACCTCGACATCATGAACGAAGCGTACCAGTTTATGCTGGAAAAAGACCGAATCAGCAACGACAAGATGCTGAAAGTGATGAACGATAAGCTGGAGGCTGAATATGACATCTCCGTGCTCTGCACTGACAGAGATATCAGCAATAAGCCTATCTACCGCATCAAACCAACAAAGATAGTGGTAGACACAACAGCCCTCTGGAACCATCTGAACCAGGAAAGTCTGGATGCACGCATCACAATGGTGAAAGAACAGATTGCTGATAACGACAGCAAACTGACCAACTACTTAAGCACTACCCGACTCACACCATTCGCAAGATGGTCGAGCTACTGGCAGAGCAACAACAAGATTTCGAACAATGCCGACGTGGGCGTGAGATTCACCATTCCAATCTGGAACGAAACACCACGCAAGCGACAGGCACTGGAGACCCAGAAGGAAATCATACGCAGCAGCCGCGGTACCGACGTGAAGGAAATCAAACAGTCGGTAGGCATCCTGCTCAAGAAGATAGACAACCTGAACAAGGCGATAGCCACAGAGGCCTTTCATATAGACCAGACCGGCAAATATATAGAAATGCGCCGCTATGCCTACCAGAACCAGAAGCAGGGATACAACTATCTGATGCGTATGGACGAATATACAGGACTCCTGGAAAGTATGGAGCGAATGTACAAGCTGATGCAGAACCGCGCACTCGCCATCATCAATATCGAGAAAGCCGTGAGCATCTATGACAACAATAAAATCTTCAAAGAAATAGAACTTTGAATGTAAGGTAACTAGAATATGAATGAATTTCAATATAACGGCACGCCACAAGAACAGGCGATGGCCGACTTGCTGAAGACGCAGGGTCACCGCCTAGCCAGACAGCAGATCATCTTTGCCCTGATCTTCCTGCTGGTTATCGTGCTTGCCGCCTACTATATTGTCACTCGTATGATATGGGCTACATTCGACGGGTATATCACCCTTGACGAAAACCGTATCAGTGCCGTAGACGACATCTACATCCTCAAGGTAAACAAAGAAATGGGTGAAGTGGTGCATAAGGGAGATACACTCTACTCTTATGTGCTGCTAGGTAACATTGTAACCCAATACGACCCGAACATCCTGCCTTCTGCCGTAAAGGAGACTCACGACATGGAGGTACAGGCAAAACTCGCACAGCAGGAGATTCCTGTATTGCGTACCCGCCTCGCTGAACTGAGGAAACAGAAAGCCTCAGAAAGTTCTGATATCTACTACGGTCTTACCGACAACACCAAACGCAATGCCCTGGATGCAGAGATTGCCGAGGTAGAAGAGGAACTGAGAAAGCAGGCCAACAAGGTGGAAATCTATGCACAAGCTAAGAACACCACCTATAACTTCATGAGCCGCAGAGGTGCAGGCACGGCAAATGCTGCCATGCCTTACTCTAACACCAGCATCTACAACCCGGGACTGATACACTACTGCTGTGCACCTGCCGATGCTTTCATCACAAAAATTAATGTGAGCGACAAGGCACTGGTATTCAAGAGCGAAGAAGTGATGGTGATCCAGCATACCGACTATGCAGACTGTCATCTGGGCGTCATCGCATACGTACCCAACGACATGGTGAAGTATATGGAAAGTCCTGACGATGCCGACATCATCATCAACAAAGACCTGGAACTGCAGGCAAAGTTGCAGATGGTAGGTCTGAGAGTAGAGGAAATTCCGAAGCATCTGCAGAGCAACTTCTCGCATGATGCCAACGCAGTGGTTGCCGTATTCACCCTGAACCCGAACCAGAGAGTTCCGGCATGGGTAATGAGTAACAGACTGCCAGTAAGAATCAGAGTGAACAAGATTGGTGCCATGATCGATCCGAAACCGCTGCCGATGTATACCATCCCAGTGGGCAAGAACGAAAACGTGAAGCGAAGCAACATGATTTCGAGCGACACCAATAATCATCAAGAACAAAAGAAATAAAGAATGATTGGACTTAGAAGAAACAAACGTGGAGACATGGTGCTCACTATCGATAGCTACATAGATATCGACTCGACACCAGATATCCAACCCGACTACTTCGATTGTGTTTACATCAATACGAAGAGTGATCGTGCGTTCCATGCCATACTGTATGGAGCCAGTCCAATCTTATCGTGGAAATGTAGCTACAAACCGATATTCGTCAATACGGCAGTATCGGGAAAGGAACAGATCATCGACTATATCATCGATGCCTATGTGAGCGACATGAACAATGAAAAGGTATACGAGATCATTGACAGAATAAAGATGGCAAGACAGAAGTTTGGCGTGAAAAGCGAAACTGCACGCCCTACTCAGCCCAACCAGCTCTTTGCCAATATCCTGAGATACCTGCTCTCAAGAGACCAGCGAATCATGGGACACCGACTGCTGGAAAAATCGTCTTTGGGATATATCAACCCAATCTTCGAGCACTATCACAGCATGGGTCTCTTCCATCTCAACGAGATGTTCATGTTCATCGACTCTATGGTAGAGTTTGGAGCACTGCGCATTCACCGCTTCCTGCTCAAGGAACACCTCTGCCCTAAGTGCAACCACTCTCACCTGCTCTATACGGAGTGCTGTCCGAAGTGCGGAAGTTCGAACCTGAAGATTCAGAACATCATCCACCACTTCAGCTGCGCCAACGTATCGCCGGAGAGCAGCTACAATGTGGGCGGTATGCTCATCTGTCCGAAGTGTCACAAGAAACTGCGCCACATCGGTGTTGACTATGACAGACCAGCCGTGGTATATACCTGCAACGACTGCGAGAACTCATTCACCTCGCCTATCACCAAGTCAACCTGCTGTTACTGCCAGAGCACCTATCCGGTAAACGCCCTGGTGCCACGAGATGTAGTAGACTACGAGATAACGGAAGAAGGAATCCGAGCGCTGACCAGCGGCAACATCATGTTCAGCAACATGGTGAACATCTATGATAACTTCATGGAATATTACCTGCTGATAAACCGACTGCGCCGTCAGCTGATGGAAACCTACCGCAAGGATGAACTCTCGGTCATGGTAGGAAAGATATGGATTATAGATGGAAACAAGGATACCATCAAGATAAAGGATAGTATACAGGGCAGACTCTGCAGACTCTTCTCCAATCATAAGGTATCTTACTACAACAATATCTTCTATGTATCCTCTACCCTCTATGAACAGGGCGAAACGGTGGAAGAGGCTCAGCAAAAATTGAGCAAGGAGATGTCGGTAGCCATCAGAAAGTTGGCAAACCTGATAGAACCTGATGAGATTATCTGCTGTATGCTCGAAACCAAGACGAAGACCATCGCCAACACCTATGACGAGTTCTTCAACAAACTGCAATATGTGGATATGACTCCAGACGACTACTGCCGCTACTCAGAAGAACCTCTGATGCAGGAAGAAGAGAAAGCGGTAAAACCGCAGGAAGAGTTGCTCGACATGGAACCGAAGGAAGATGAAAACGACAAGATACAGAAGCGCATCGTGTTCTACAAAAAACTCGTTGCCATCCTTGTCACCATAGCAGGTATACTCATACTCATGGCAATCTTGGCACTCACCGTGCTGAGATAGCCATCAAGAAGAAAGGGAAAAGCGTATGTTTAGCATAGCAGAACATCTGAACGATTTCTTCGACTGGATCAGCACGCTATCGTTTAGCAGTATCGTGAATACCTACTGGTTCCTCTTCTTCATCGAGATGCCAAGATATTACATACTGGAATATCTCGTGATAGGAAACCGACTGATGAAGAGAAACCGGATAGATAAAGAGAAAGAATATGCCAAGTTCTTCCTGTACCGCGAGAATCCGCTCGTAAGCATCCTCGTACCGGGAAAGAACGAAGGCAAACATATATTCAAAATGGTGAACTCGCTGGCTGAGCAAACCTACCGGAACTACGAGATTATCGTGGTAGACGACGGAAGCGACGATGACACCAAACTGATTTGCAACGACCTCTACCGAGCCGGGTATATCACCCACTACCTGAGGTTGGAAACAAGAGGCGGTAAAGCTGCCGCCAGCAACTATGGAGCCCAGATGGCAAGAGGAAAGTACATCGTATGTCTGGATGCTGACTCTTCGCTCGACCGCGATGCGCTGGAAAAGATTCTACTACCCTTCTACATCGACGGAATGGTGAAAGGCGTAGGTGGATGTGTGAAAGTGCGCAACTATAAGGAAACGATCTGCTCATCGCTGCAGGCTTTCGAATACCTGAAGCGAATACAGGTGGGACGTATCGTAACCAGCGAACTGGGTATCTACCACATCATTTCGGGAGCTTTCGGAGCTTTCGAAAGAAAGACGCTGAAGGAAGTGGGCTACTGGGACATCGGACCGGGACTGGACGGCGACCTGACACAGAAAATCCGCAAAGCCGGATATAAAGTGAAATTTGCCGAAGATGCCATCTGCATGACCAATGTGCCTACCAAATGGTATAAGCTGTATCACCAGCGCATCAGATGGTCGCGCTCGCTCGTGAGATTCCGTCTGCGCAAGCATGCCGACATCCTGTTGCCTACCAAGAACTGGAGTATCCTTAACTGGTTATCCAATATGGAGAGTGTGGTTTTCGACTGCTTCCTCAATTTCCTGTGGTTGTGGTACATCATCAAACTCGCCATCACGTTCAACACGCACATCATCGAGGTGCTGGCGCTGGGCTACTTCATCAGAGTATGCTTCTCGCAGCTTGCCTTCATCCTGGTGCTGTTGGTTTCGGAAAGAAAGAAAGACGTGTGGTTCCTCTACAGATATCTGCCACTGATGTCGCCTTATACAGGTTACTTCCTGCGCATCGCACGTCTGTCGGCACATCTGCAAGAGCTCTTCTTCCGCCGTTCCTATAAGGACGCATGGAATCCGGAGAAGACTTCACGCTACGCTCAGCTTGAAGGAATCTAAAAAGAGCCGAGTTCTGTGCACTGTAACCTATACAGGCATGGAACTTCCAATAAAAGAAACAACATTATAAAACATAAACAGAACAATATATGATAAACAAGTCTTTTGAGTTTAAGATTGGAGTAATAGGATTGGGGTATGTTGGTACTCCACTAGCATGCTTATTCTCAAAGAAATACGATACATGGGGTTATGATATCAAAGCTGAAAAGGTAGCCAAGTTAATCAAAAGCGCGAAAGAAGACAACCGACCTGTATCCAAAGCTTTGGAACAGGGATTGAAGCTGACCAGCAACATTGATGACCTGAAGAAGTGTAACGTGTATATCATCGCTGTACCTACACCGGTGAACAAATCGAACAAACCAGACATCAGCTGCGTGCGCAATGCAACTGCTGAGGTTGGAAAGATTCTGAAAGAAGGTGATATCGTGGTATACGAAAGTACTGTTTACCCAGGTCTGACAGAAGAGGTTTGCGCCCCATTACTGGCATCTACATCAGGATTGAAGTTGAACCAGAGTTTCTTTGTAGGCTTCTCGCCAGAGCGCATCAACCCAGGCGATACGGTTCATACCATCGAGAACATCGTAAAGGTTACCAGCGGTTCTACACCCGAAGCAGCAGCTATCATCGACAGCCTCTATGCTTCAGTACTTACCCATGGCACCTACAAGGCAAAGAGCATCAGAATAGCAGAGGCATGCAAACTGATGGAGAACTGCCAGAGAGACGTACAGATAGCCTTCTTCAATGAGATGGAAAAGATCTTCGACAAGATGAATATCAATATCGAAGACGTAACAGCGGCAGCAAGCACAAAATGGAATTTCGTGCCTGCTACTCCAGGACTCGTTGGCGGTCACTGCATTGCGGTAGACCCATACTACCTGATTAACAAGGCACAGGAGGTAGACGTAGTGCCATCGCTGCTCTCTACAGCCCGCGAGGTTAACGAGCAGATGGCGGTATGGATGGCAGGAAAGATAAAGAATGCCTCAGAAAGCAGAAAATTCAAGGCGCCAGAGACCAACGTGCTGATTCTCGGATTCTCGTTCAAGCCAGACAGCGATGATATCAGAAACACAAAAGTAGCCGATCTCTATATCAATCTGGTAGGAGCCGGTTACAAAACCACACTCTACGATCCGCTGGTAGATGTAGAGGAAGTAAAGGAAGAATATAACATCAAGGTGACAGATGATCCTAAAGTTCTGGAAAAGGAGTATCAGATTGTAGTAATCGGTACCCATCACAAGGTGTTTGACAGTATCGACATGAACAAACTTATCACAGATAAAGGATTCATGTGCGACATCTACGGCATACACAAGCCAAGAAGCTAGAGCTTTAAGAGCAGAAAGAACCTATATAATAAAACCAGTGAAAGATGGAAAAGAACAAAGTGCTAATCGTCGATGATATTTCAGAAAACATAGAAACGGTTTCTGAGATGATAAAGGACTTTGACATCGACGTGAAAACTGCCAATGGCGGAAAAGAAGCCATTGAACTGATTGACTCATTCAAGCCGGACGTGATACTGCTCGACTTGATGATGCCACATGTAAATGGGTGGGACGTAATAGACTATGTACGCTCTAAATACTCGAAAAGTGAAATGGTCATCATCGTGATTTCCCTGTTAAGCAACAAGGATAATGTGGATGAATGCTACGAGCTTGGAGTAAACGACTACATGACAAAGCCTATCATCAAAGCCCGTCTCACCAGTTCGCTAGACGCTCATCTAAACAGTCTTGCTAGAGGCTAAAGTGCCTCTTGCAAGATTGCTTCTGCATGAGCTATACGATCACTAGTAGGAGGTTCTATGCCTGCCAGCGGGTAGGCAATACCTAGTTTCTCATACTTGTAGATGCCCATCGTATGGTAAGGCAGAACATCTATACGCTCAATATTAGAGAGTGTTGAGAGGAAATCACGCAACTGACAGAGGTATTCATCCTTATCGGTAATACCTGGAATCAGGACGTGACGAATCCATACCGGTTTGTGTATCTCGCTTAAATATCGTGCACAATCCAGTATGTTTACATTAGAATGGCGGGTGAGTTTATGATGCTCTTCATCATTGATATGTTTGATATCAAGAAGAACAGTATCAGTAACGGTCATCAGACGCTCAAATTTCTCGAAGAATTTTCCTTCTTTCCTAAATGGTTGAGCCGAGGTGTCAAGACAGGTATTGATGCCACGCTGATGGGCTTTCTCGAAAAGTTCGATGAGAAAGTCTATCTGCATCAGAGCTTCACCACCGCTCACGGTAATGCCGCCCTTATCTCCCCAATAACTCTTGAATCTCTCTGCCTTATCCAGCAGGTCATCAGCACTCCATTCCTCTCCTACTCCCATCTTCCAAGAATCCGGATTGTGGCAGAACTGGCAGCGCATCGGACAACCTTGCAGAAAAATCAAAAATCTGATGCCTGGTCCATCAACAGAACCAAAGCTCTCTATGCTGTGAACAAAACCTTTATGCATTCTTTCGAAGATCATATACTCCCCACAATGCAAAAAGACTCATAAATAAGGCTATTACACCCAAAAAAACAAATACGCCCATAATTATTTTATCTTTTTAGAAATGATTAAAAACAAGAAGCCCAAAAAGGTAAAGAATAAGACTATAAGAACTCCTAACATATAAAGAGTAACTTTATCTATATCTTCCTTCATGATGCTCGCCAGAAGAACACCACCAATAACTAACTTAGCAATGTCCAAACAGAACTTACTCGCTTCTGCAAATAAAGTCCTTTTTCCATCTTTTGATAAATTCATACCGCAAAGATAGTAAAATTATCAATAGCTTACTCTATTTTGCAGTTAAATAAGCTAAAATGCCCGCTAAATATCCTAGGAAAGAAAATCTAGCGGGCAATATTTTATTCTTCTAATTGATTAGAGTCTCTCGTGAGCCTGACGAGCGATTACGTCGAGCTGCTGCTCACGTGTCAAGTCGATGAACTTAACAGCGTAACCACTTACACGGATGGTGAAGTTCTGGTACTCTTCCTTCTCTGGGTGCTCCATCGCATCCTTGAGCTTGTCGATACCGAATACGTTCACGTTCAAGTGGTGAGAACCCTGGTTGAAGTAACCATCCAATACACCTACCAATGTCTGGGCACGCTCCTCATCGTTGTGGCCGAGAGCACCTGGACTGATGGTCTGAGTATTAGAGATACCATCGAGAGCATACTCGTATGGCAACTTAGCTACTGAGTTCAATGAAGCCAAAAGACCGTTCTTCTCTGCACCGTAAGATGGGTTAGCACCTGGAGCCAAAGGAGCACCGGCTGGACGACCATCAGGCATATTGCTGGTGTACTTACCGTATACTACATTTGATGTGATAGTCAGGATAGATGTAGTAGGCTCAGAATTGCGGTATGTATGATGCTTCTTGATCATGTTCATGAAGGTCTTGAGCAACCATACTGCAATCTCATCAGCACGCTCATCATCGTTACCGTAACGTGGGAAGTCACCCTCGGTCTTGAAGCTGAGAGGGAAACCAGTCTCATCACGGACGATGTTTACCTTGGCATACTTGATAGCTGAGATAGAGTCAACTACGTGGCTGAAACCAGCGATACCTGTAGCGAAAGTACGACGAACATCTGTATCGATGAGCGCCAACTCTGCTGCCTCGTAGAAGTACTTGTCGTGCATGTAGTGGATGAGGTTCAATGTCTTCACATAAACGCCAGCCAACCAGTCCATCATATCCATGAAACGTGGCATGAACTCATCGTATGTCAATACATCACCCTCAACGGCGCGATACTTAGGACCGCACTGCTCGCGTGTCTTTGAGTCAACACCGCCAGATACAGCGTAGGTCAAGCACTTAGCCAAGTTGGCACGTGCACCGAAGAACTGCATCTCCTTACCTGTCTGTGTAGCAGATACACAGCAGCAGATGCTATAGTCGTCACCCCAAACTGGGCGCATTACATCGTCGTTCTCATACTGGATAGAGCTTGTCTTTACAGAAATCAAAGAAGCGTAGTGCTTGAATGCCTTTGGCAAGCGAGAGCTATAGAGTACAGTCAAGTTTGGCTCTGGTGAAGGACCCATGTTCTCCAATGTGTGGAGGAAACGGAAGTCGTTCTTGGTAACCATTGAGCGGCCATCCTGACCCATACCACCTACCTCGAGAGTAGCCCAAACTGGGTCACCAGTAAAGAGCTCGTTGTAAGAAGGGATACGGGCGAACTTAACCATACGGAACTTCATAACCAAGTGGTCGATGAGCTCCTGAGCCTCATCCTCGGTAAGAGTACCCTCGTTCAAGTCGCGCTGGATATAGATGTCGAGGAATGTAGAGATACGACCTACAGACATCGCAGCACCATTCTGAGTCTTCACAGCTCCGAGGTAACCGAAGTACAACCACTGAACAGCCTCGCGAGCGTTCTTAGCTGGCTGGCTGATATCGTAGCCATACAACTGAGCCATCTCCTTCAAGCCCTTGAGAGCCTTGATCTGCATAGAAACCTCTTCACGAAGACGGATTACTTCGTCAATCATCTCACGGTCGCCCATGTTAGCGAGGTCGTTCTTCTTCTCCTCGATGAGGAAGTCGATACCATAGAGGGCTACACGACGGTAGTCACCTACGATACGGCCACGACCGTATGTATCAGGAAGACCGGTAAGAATATGGTTATGGCGAACGAGCTTCATCTCTGGAGTATAAGCATCGAATACGCCATCATTATGAGTTTTGCAATACTTGTGGAAGATTTCGTGAAGCTTCTCAGAAGGCTGATAGCCGTATGTAGTACAAGCCTGCTCTGCCATCTTGATACCACCATATGGCATGAAGGCACGCTTAAGAGGCTTATCAGTCTGAAGACCTACCACTTTCTCCAAATCCTTGGTACCTTCACCGATATAGGCAGCACCATAAGCTGTCAATCCTGAAACGATTTCTGTTTCCATATCAAGCACACCACCCTTGGCACGCTCCTCCTTCTGGAGTTCCTTCAACATACCCCAAAGGGTGTTAGTTGCCTGAGTTGGTTCTGCAAGGAACGACTCATCGCCGTCATAACAAGTGTAGTTGTTCTGAATGAAATCACGAAGATTCACTTCACTCTGCCACATGTTTCCCTTGAAACCTCTCCATTCTGTTTTCATCATTTTGAAACCTATTTTTTATAAAGTTAATAATTATATGTTATGTACACACTATCTATTTTGAGTTGGGTTTACACCTATTTTATATATAGGAGGATAAAAAAGCCCGAACACGTTTGTGCCCGGGTTTTTATGCACCTTTTTTGAAAGGTACGCCATTAACGATGATATCGTTCTTGCCGACAGCATCTGTATATCCTATATTTCCTAAGTTAATTCCCACTTTCTGTTTCATGTCTTTTAAATTCAATTATTTGTAATTGGCTTGCAACAGTTTAGCAAAGCGGGTGCAAAGTTACAACAATAAAATGAGAAAAGAGAAGAAAACCGAAACTTTCTTCTCTTTTCTATGAAAAATCATCATTAATGAGTATGTTTCTACTGATTCTCGAAAAAATGATTGAACTTTTCGATGAATAATCCAAAACACTTGTCATGAATCTGACGTGTAATGGTAATAGGGTTCTCCGCATTCAGAATGGTACCGCTCATCGCCACACCGATGCCCAATTCTGCAAGCGGATCAATATCATCAGGAGTCAAGCCTCCGATGGCTACCATTGGCAGAGAGATTTTATTCTCCCTCATCTGCTCAATAATCTGGCGATAACCTTCTATGCCCAACACCGGAGAGAGCTTCTCCTTGGTAGTGGTATAGCGGAACGGACCGCAACCGATATAGTCTGCTCCCTGTTCATGCAAACGGCGAATATCATCAAATGTATTGGCTGTTCCTCCGATAATGAATTCATCACCCAGGAATTTACGGGCCTCATCAACCGGCATATCGCTTTTGCCAAGATGTACACCATCTATCTGTAACTTCTTCACCAGTTCTACACGGTCGTCGAGGATAAAGGTTGCACCGGCACCCTCGCAAGCCAACTTCAACTTACGGGCTATAGGCTCAACCTCTTCATCGGTAGCACCCTTCATGCGAAGCTGAACCCAATCACATCCTCCGATAAGTGCCAGATAGGCTCCTTCGAGATAAGAGAAACGCTCGTTATGATGCGTGATAAACTGAAAACTCGTCTGAGAACGAGCTAATGCTAAAGACTTGTTCATACGTTCTAAATTATAAAATCCGCTTGCAAAGGTACTACATTCACACGACAAAACCCTATAATTTACCTTTTTTAAACTTCATCATTTTCGACAAAAACGGTCTAAAACAGGCAATAAACAAGCAAAAATAACGAAAAAACCTCATTATTGAACGGTAGGTTCTAAGGGCGATATCAGACTTTTTTTTTGATTCATCCCCAAGAGACATAAATGCCTCTTTTTGTTTTTTTATACATTCCTATGCATTTATATGAATTCTTTTCCGTACCTTTGCACTCAAAATACAAAACATTACTTTTTATGTTGACAGATATAGAAATAGCTAAATCAGTAAAAATGCGCCCTATCAACGAAGTGGCAGCAGAACTTGGAATCCATGAAGACCAAGTAGAAAACTACGGCCGTTACATCGCTAAGATTACTACGGACAAGATTGACACCAACAAGTTTAAGAATCATCATCTCATCCTTGTTACAGCTATCAGTCCTACAAAGGCTGGTAATGGTAAGACTACGGTATCTGTAGGTCTCGCATTGGGCATGCAGAAGATTGGCAAGAAGTCAGTCGTAGCCTTGCGCGAACCATCTCTCGGTCCATGCTTCGGTATGAAGGGTGGCGCAGCAGGTGGCGGTTATGCCCAGCTCGTACCAATGGATAAGATCAACCTCCACTTCACCGGCGATTTCCATGCCATCACAGAGGCCAACAACATGATCTCTGCCCTTCTGGACAATTACCGTTTCCAGCACGAAGCAGAGGGTTTCAAACTCAAGAAGATTCTTTGGCGTCGCGTCATGGATGTGAACGATAGAGGTTTGCGCCGCATCATCACCGGTATAGGAGATAAGAACGGAATCGAGACTGAGTCTGGTTTCGATATTACGCCAGCTTCTGAGATTATGGCTATCATGTGTTTCGCAACAAGCATCGATGATCTTCGTCGCCGTATCGATAATATCCTCCTGGGCATCACCGAGGACGACAAGCCATTTACCGTAAAGGATATGGGTGTAGGTGGCAGTATCGTAGCTCTCCTTCTCGATGCTTTGAAGCCAAATCTGGTTCAGACCACAGAAGGAACACCGGCATTTGTTCATTGCGGTCCTTTTGCCAACATTGCTCATGGCTGCAATTCCGTCATGGCTACTGCTGCTGCTCTTGAGTATGGCGACTATGCCATTACTGAGGCAGGATTCGGTGCAGATCTCGGTGCAGAGAAGTTCTATGACATCAAATGCCGCAAGACAGGTTTACAACCAGACCTCACCGTACTCGTTGTTACTCTCCAGGCGTTGAAGATGCATGGTGGTGTAGCTCAGGAAGATATCAAGAAACCAAACATTGCAGGTATGGAAGCCGGTTACTGGAATCTCGACAAGCACGTAAAGAACCTGCAGAGCTTTGGTCAGACTGTAGTGATTGCATTCAACAAGTTTGCTACCGATACAGATGAAGAGATTGAAGTATTGCGCAAGCATTGCGAGGAGATGGGTTGCGGTTTCGCAGTAAACAGTGCCTTTGCCGAAGGTGGAAACGGTGCCATTGAACTTGCCAACCTCGTTGTGAAGACCATCGATGAGCACCCATCAGCCCCTCTCTATTTTGCTTACGATGATAACGATACCGTTGAGGAGAAGATAGAAAAGGTTTCATTCAATCTTTACGGAGCAGGCAGCGTGACTTTGAGCGATTCTGCCAAGGCGATGATTGAAGAAATCAAGAAGTTGGGTGCAGAGAAGTTCCCTATCTGTATTGCCAAGACTCAGTACAGTTTCTCTACCGATGCCAAGGCATACGGCCCTACAGAAGGTTTCGAACTCCACGTTCGCGACATCACCGTAAATATGGGTGCCGAGATGATTGTAGTCATCGCTGGTCCTATCATGCGTATGCCAGGTTTGCCAAAGAGCCCACAGGCAGAACGCATTGATGTAGTAAATGGTGAGATTACAGGTCTTTCTTAAGCGTTACAGAATTCACAGATTCACACAGATATCACATAAACCAAAAGCCCAGGGCATGCGTCCTGGGCTTTTTCTTTTATCTCATACTGAATTCACAACCACAATATAACTGATTATAGAATTCATTGATTCTCAAGAGTTCACCTCGGCGATTCTGCAAACCGCCCTTCCGCCAATTCATATCCCACCATTCTACATCAGGATAAGCCTCAACGGCAAGATGACCGGCAGTATCTATCTGCCTGATATTCTTCCAGCGCGAAGATGCCAACGTGGTAGTAAGAAGGTGAAATCCATGCTCCTGCGCATACTTGGCTGCATGAGAGAGTCGGAACTGAAAGCAGACAGAACAACGGCTGCCACGCTCGGGCTCATCTTCTAAGCCCTTGATAACAGAAAGCCATTCCTGATGGTTATACTCATCCTCTACATAAGGTACATTCTGGGCTTCCAGAAATCGTTTCAGTTCATGTTTACGGACATCATACTCCTGCTGAGGATAGATATTACTGTTACTGAAATATACAGTAGGCTTCATGCCATTACGAAGCATACATTCTACGATGGCTGATGAACAAGGCGCACAACAGGCATGCAACAAGACAGTCTGACCTTCAGCCTTGCTTCCATCAGGGAGAGTAAGTTTTACGTATTTATATTGTTCTTCTACAGGAATCTTCATATTACTTTGAACTTTGATATTTGAACTTTGAACTTTATGATGAGTATTCTTGGCGAATACCTTGCTTATTTCTTATTATAAAGTGAGCGGAAAAAAGCAGGATTTCGCTTTTGGGCTAAAAAAACAAATGGAGTACAATCTCACGACACCCCCCATTTGCCCAAATATATGCGAAAACTAGTGCAAAGTTACTACATTTATTCGAACCACCAAATTTTTAACTCATTATTTTCTTCACAATGGTTCAAATAACTAATATTTAACTATATTTTAACACTTAAACACCAGTTTCATTATCTTTAAGAACTATATATCGCGTTTCAGCGTGATAACTGTCAGTTCGGGCCATGCGCCTAGGCGGAAAGGGAAAGAACCACCGATACCCGACGAAACATAGAGCATCTGCTCACCAATCCGGTAAGCTCCACCCCACTCTTTGAAAGCCATACGTGCAGGAGTCCATTTGCCGATTTTCAATTGTCCGGCATGCGTATGTCCTGCCAACGTAAGCTGTATCTTCTTACCGACCACTTCTCTGCGCCAATGGTGAGGATCATGGCTCAAGAGGATTTTAAAGATACCAGGATCCAACCCCTTCATCGCTTTCTTCAGATTACTGCGATTGGTGAAAGGAGGCTGACCGGGATTCTCTACGCCTATTACAGCGATAGATGCCATACCATGACTCACCACATGATGTTCGTTCATCAGCTGATGCCACCCCAGACTTTCCTGATAACCATAGAGCATACGGCGGTTTCTCTTCAAAGCGCCGATAGAATGATTGTTGCCATATTCACAATAATCATGATTGCCCCAGATAGAATAGATGCCATCAGAAGCATGAAGCTGAGCCAGCGTCTCCAGATAAGGCTCCACTTCGCTGGCTTGGTTATTGACCAGGTCGCCCGTAAAGAGAATCATATCAGGTTCTTCATTGTTGGTAGCATCCACCACCTTCTGTACGAAATCATTGCCGGGAGGAAACGAACCGAGATGAAAGTCGGTAATCTGAACCAGACGGTAACCATCAAAATAAGGAGGTAAATCGGGCGATGTAAAGGTGATATGTTTCAGTTCCAAACGCTTCCAACCCTCTATAAAACCAAAGGCAAACCAGCCTATCACACCCAAAGCAGGAATCAGAGCAAAGAACCAAGGTAGGAATGCATCGAACAGGATGAAGACAACCTTAGGAAATGCCGAGAAAAGTATCGTGGTAAAGAGTACACGGACTGACAACTTGTGGAAGAATCCCATCTGCAAGCCCACCTCGGCAAGAACGAGCAACAACGAGGGAACCCACCATAAGATGGCTAGCAGCAAAGGCCACTCACTCACCCCGATATGCCAAAGCCAGAAGTCGGGCAGGAATGCCAGAACCGACATGACTACTATATAGAATATGGATCTTAATACCTTTTTTATTATCTTCTTCATTGTTTTACTTTATATGCGGGTACAAAGGTACGATAATTCAGAGACAATACAAAATAAATTTAAATATATTTTCAATGTTTTGTTATTTGAGAAGATTGCATTATCTTTGCATAAGATTTGCTGCACTCGGCAATCTGAAAGTAAACTTTCATTGCACTCGATTGCAAAATCTTTGCACAAGAAAAATAAATAAAATGGCAAGAAGACTAAGAAAAAAACGCATAGCAATCATATTGCTTACCTTTACGGCAATCGTAGGATGGACTACACACAGCTGTGTATCTCGCTGTACATCAGCATCTGATAAGAACAAGGCGGCAGATTCGCTTCCTAAGGTTCACATCAACGATTCTATCTCAAATGCCCTGACTGAGGGGAAGGAATATCATGAGATGGACTCGGTGATAGAAAGGTATCTCAAGAGATGGGAAATCAACGGAGCCCAACTCGTTATCACCCGCAACGACTCGCTACTCTATGCCCGCGGATTCGGAATGGCAGATAAGGAGCGGGGCACCAAGATGGAACCTAACATGCTGATGCGCTTCGCCTCGGTATCGAAACTGATTACAGCCGTAGGTATCATGAAGTTGCAGGAGATGAAGAAACTCAAGCTGAACGAGAAGGTGTTTGGCGAGAAGGGCATCCTGAGAGATACCGTTTATAACAACAGCATCAAGGACAAGCGATATTACGACATCACCGTAGAACAGCTGCTGCGCCACCAGGCGGGTTTCAACAATTATGCCGGCGACCCGGTATCTTCCACCCGCTACATCATGATGCAGAACCATCTCAAAACGCCACCTGATCACCCTACCCTGCTCAAGATTCTCTTGAAGCGCCACTTGGGTTATACTCCTGGCGAAGGCAAATGCTACAGTAATCTGGGCTACATGATTCTCTCCATGATTATCGAGAAGAAGAGCGGAATGAAATATGAAAACTTCATGCAGAAGTATGTGCTCCACCCTGCCGGCTGCTACGACATGCACATTGCCGGCACTTACTTAAAGGACCGCCGCCCCAACGAGACGAAGTACTACATGCACCAGGGCAGCATCCCTGTGTATGAATACAACAACAGTGGACGACTGGTAGAGAAATGCTATGGAGATACCGACCTCCCTCGCCTTTCAGGTGCAGGTGCCTGGTGTGGTTCGACTGCAGAGTTGAGCCGCTTTATTGCCAGCATCGATGGTTTGCCACATGTCAAGGATATCCTCAGCAAGAAGAGCATCGAGTTTATGACGCGCGAGCAGGCTGACCACCAATACTCTATCGGCTGGAACTATACACCAAAGAGCAACAAGCCATGGATTCGTACCGGTTCGCTGGCTGGCACATCAGCCATCGTCTTGAAATATCCGGATAACCAATGCTGGATTCTCATCACGAACACATCCACCTGGAAGGGCCATGGTTTCTCTAACGATACAATGGCTTTCTTCGAGAAACTGAGAAAGAAATATATGGCAAACATGCCAAAGAAAGACTTGTTCTTATAAAATAGAGTAGATGTAGGGGATTACTCCCCTAGCACCTCTCATTGCACCGTACG
>ERZ1026870.302-NODE-302-length-30011-cov-19.392509_pt1 | contig 30011 bp, 27 predicted proteins | sample MGYA00380165_ERZ1026870 | MGnify/ENA primary metagenome ERZ1026870 (study PRJEB33269, sample SAMEA4719801) | human gut metagenome | biome: human-associated habitat; feature: organic feature; material: feces | place: Cameroon | collected 2013-10 ...
CTGATGAAAGCGGTAGATACCTTTGATGCCACACGCAAGGCGCGGTTTTCCACCTATGCCAGCCGCTGCATTGAAAACGAGATCCGTATGCAGTTCCGGCGGGAGCGCAAGAGCGGGCAGACCGTCTCTCTGCAGGAAGCCTTGGAGGCAGACGGAGACTCGGCTCTGACCTTAGCGGACGTGATACAGGACGGCTTTTGCATGGAGGACAGCTGTGAGCGGCAGGAGGATGTCCGGCGGCTGCGGCAGCTGCTGGACACGCTGCCTGCCCGGGAGCGGCAGATCTTACTGCTGCGGTACGGGCTGGCAGGTCAGCCGCCCCTGACCCAGCTGGAGACCGCCGGGCTGCTGGGCATCAGCCGCAGCTACGTTTCCCGGCTGGAGACCCACGCGCTGGAACTGCTGCGGCAGGCGTGGGGTAAAAACGGCTAGATTTTTACTCCTGCAAAATTTTCAACTGCAATTCGTCCAGTTGTTCAAAAGTGTACAGACGGTTGAAAGCTTCCACCAGTTCCTTTTTGGAAAGGCGCGGCGGCAGCCCCAGCGCATTCAAGAGTCTGGCCTTGCGCTCGGCGCTGCCGGGCTTGCCGGAAAGCCCCCACTCGTACAGATCGGTGTAGGTGATCTGCCGCCCTGCCGGGCGCACCGGCGCGGCACCGGCTTCCGCACCCAAGGCGTCCAGCAGAGCCTGCCGCACAAGGGCATCGTCCACGCCCTCTACCCCCAGCAAGCCCTCCTTGCCGGGCTGCGCCTTGCGTTTTTCCTTGCCGTGGATGGCGGGCACATAGGCCTGCACCACGTTCTGCGCACCCACCATGTTGGTGATGTAATTGCGGATGCGGAAGCCTGCCGCGTCCGAATCCGTGAGTAAGATCAGACCGTTTTTCTGCGCCAGCGCCCGGAACAGCTGCTGGCGCTGTTTGTCTTTATAAATGCCAAAACCGTCCGTCAGCAGGATCATGGCATCGGTCAGGTGCGCCAGACGGACGGCATCGTACTTGCCCTCCACGATCAGCACCCGGTCGGTATGGATCATCTCGTTTTGCATCATCTTCCGCTCCCCGCCAGCGCCAGACGGCACAGTGCTGTTTCCAGCAGTGTCTGCGCCGCCACAGGCTGGCTTTTCAGGCTCTGATCCAGCTCCAGCAGCACCTGCAAGCAGGCTTCCAGCTGGGGCAGGGTGTAGTGGGCGGCAGTCTCTGCCGAGCGCTTCAGCCGGTAGTCGCTGCCCTTATAGCCAAAATCTTTGTGCACTGCACTGTAATTTTTCCGCTTTGCCGCCCCAAGCTTTACTCGGTACAGATCCACATAACTGCCGATCATGGCGGCTGTAATGGCAATGGGCTCCTGCTGCAGCCGCAGCAGGGTCTGTAACTTTTTGCAGGCTCCGGTGGCGTTTTTGGCGGTGATCATGCGGATCATCTCGAACACATCCGCTTCAAGGCTCACTGTGCCCATCTCTGCCACCATGGAGGCGCTCACGGTCTGGTAGCCGGACAGGGCACAGAGCTTGTCCACTTCGTTTTCCAGCAGAAAGGGGTCCTCGCCGCAGCGCTCCAGCAATGCAGTGGCTGCGCCGTCCGGCAGGGTCGCGCCCTGCGCCTTTGCGCGCTCCATCATCAGATTTTTCAGTTCAAAGGGGCGGGGCTTTGCCAGCTCCTCTGCGTAGCCGATGGCCTTGCACTGGGCTTGCAGCTTTTGCGCCTGCTTGCCCAGCTTGAGCTTGCTGCGCTCCAGCGGGAATACACTGCCCAGCACCGCCACAGCGTTTTCCAGGCTGGAAAGAGTGCTGCACAGTTCGTCCAAGTCCTTGCTGCCGTAGGCAGCGGGGTCTATTTCCGGCAGCACCACCACGCGCCGGGTACCGAAAAAGGAGATGGTACCCGCCGCCATGATGAGCTGTTCCAGCTCCGGGGCAGCGCCGTCCAGAATGGTGGCGTCCTCGTCGCTGTCTGCCGACAGCACCCGCACCGCCGCCGCCACTGCCTGCCGCACCAGATACCGCTCGCTGGAATAAAAATAGTAGACCGGGCAGCCCTTGTCGGCCAGCTGCCGGAGTTTTGCTTCCGTGGCCATGCAAATACCCCTTTCCTGTTATAAAATGCTCCTTGTATTGTACCACACTCGGCCCGGATTGCAAAGCACTACCCTAGCCTTTCGCCGCCGGTGCGGCGCAGACTGAGGGAGGCAGTGTACTGCGTTTCCGGCGGCATCCAGCTGTAACTGCGCAGTGCCAGCAGCTTTTGGTACTGCACCACCTCCGGCTTTTTCGGCGTAGCGATCAGCCACTCCGTTTGCAGCGGCTGCGCCAGCTCTGCCCTGCCGCTTAAAGTTACAAACTGTCGGTTGCCGATGCTCAGCCGTACCAGACACCCTTCCCGGGTGCGCAGCAGCTCCACCGCCGCCGGAGTGCAGCGCAGTTTGCGTGCTGTGTTCACCGGCAGACGCTCTGCCCGGATGCCCTGCTGTGCGGGCAGGGTGCAGGCGGTTTTTGCATTCATGCGCAGGTCTGCCACCAGTTCCACGGTGCGCACGCCCCGCCGTGCCAGCTGGTTTTCCACCGCACGCTGGGCGGCACTGCCGCCCCGGAACAGCACCACTGCCCGGTCGTTCTGGGTAACCACTACCGCAGGTGCCTGTGCACTGCCCACAAGGTCGATGTGCACCACGTCCCGGCTGAGGGCGTTCCCCAGCCCGATGCCTACCGCTGCTGCCAGCAGAATGCCCGGCACTGCCACCCGCAGACGCACCCGCCAACGGAAAGCCAGCACCCCAAGCCCGCACAGCAGCAGACAGACCAGCGCCGCGTAGGCGGTATCAAAGTAGATGGACGCCCCGGGCTTTGTGCAGAGCCAGACCGCCCAGCCGTTCAATAGGCCGGTGAGCAGGTCTGCCGCCCGGGAGAGCGCCCCGTGCACCGGTACCAGCCACGGCACCAGCCCCGCAAAAGCCACTGCCAGCCCCAGCAAAAGCAGCGGCTGCACCATCCACAGCACCGCAATGCTGGAGACCATCGCCCACACGCTGACGCTCAAGCCCCGCAGCACCAGCACCGGGAAGGTAGCCGCCGAGGCGCAGGCGGCAATGCAGGCGCTCTCTGCAAGACCCTGCAAACGCTCCGGCAGCCTATTAAACCACGGGCGCCTGACCGGCTTTTGCAGATTCTCCCCGGCTTTGATCCAAAAGTGTCTGTCGTGGGCATCCCGCATCCGGCGGATGCAGGCAGAACCCGCCACCGTGCCCACCACTGCTGCAAAGGAAAGCTCAAAACCGATATCCCACACCGCATAGCTGTTGACGGCGGTCATCAGGATGCCTGCCGCCGCCAGCGAGGTGAGAGTATCCGCCGGGCCCCATACCCACACCCCCAAGGCGCTGACCCACACCGCCACGGCGGCGCGGCGCACCGAGGGTGTAAAGCCAGTCACACCCATCAGCACCAGCGCCAGCAGACTTTTCCAGACCGTGCGCCGTCTGCGGCTGCGGTAGCTCTGCTCCCAGCGATAGGGCAGCAGCACGCTCAGGATATCCCCGCACAGGATGGAAACGTGCATACCGCTGACCACCAGCACATGGGAAAGCCCTGCGCCCCGGTAGGCGCTGCGCAGCTGCGCCGAAAGCCCGCTGCGGTCGCCCACCGTCATGGCAGCCAGCACGCCGCCGGTGTCCCGGTGCATGGCACGGCGCAGGCTCTCGCTCAGTTTTTGCTGCAAGCGATGGGTGCGGGCACGGAAGCTGCCGCTCTCGCCCAGCACGGTGAGCTGCGGCTTTTCGGCCAAGGGCTCTGCCTGCAAGGCGATGCCGTCTGCGTACTGCGCCGTCCGTTCTTCCATGTCCGGGTGTTGTAGCGTGAACCAGCCCTGCACCCGCTGCCCTGCCGCGCAGGCGGGCAGTTCTGCACAGGTGATGCGGAAGCCCGCACGTCTGCCGTTCACACTTTCCACCCACAGGGTCGCGTCCACTGTGTCCGAAAAATAGGTGCTGTCCGCGCGCTCCACCTCGGCGGTCAGCAGCACGGTGCGCCCGGCGTAATTTGACCGGGCACGCTCCAGCCGGGCGCTCGTGGTATGCACCGCGCAAAGCCCGGCCAGTGCGCCCAGCAGCAGGCAGACCGCCAGCTTGCGGCTGCTATCCGGGATGCAGAGCAGCAGCAAAAAGGCAACAAAAAATGCCGCAAACGGCATAAAAAGCTCCGTTTGCGGCAAAAAAGTCCACAGGAAACTAAGGCCCATCATTCCGGCGCAGAACGCGCAGAGCGGGCGGCGCATCCCGGCTTAGTGGAAGAACAGGGGCAGCGGCTCAAGGAAGATGATATCCTTGCGCTCGGAAGCATCGCCCTCGGCCAGAACAGCGGCCTGACCCACGATGGTGCACTGGGTCTTTTCAGCCAGCGCGTCCAGCGCCTTCAGAGAGCCGCCGGTGGAGATGACATCGTCCACCACCAGCACCCGCTTGCCGTTCATCTTTTCCAGCTCCTTGCGGTCGATGACCAGCTTCTGCTTACCGGCAGTGGTAATGGACTGGTCCTCCACCACCACGGGGTCCGGCATATACAGCTTGACACCCTTGCGGGCGCAGATGTAGGGCTTGCCGCTCTGACGGCTCATCTCGTGCGCCAGCGGGATGCCCTTGGCCTCGGCGGTGAGCAGGATATCAAAATCCGGGCACTTCTTCAGCAGCTCCGCAGCGGCGGCCACGGTCAGCTCGGCATCCCCCAGCATGATGAAAGCGGCAATGTCCATGTGGTCGTTCACCTTGCAGATGGTCAGCTCACGGGTCAGGCCTGCAACGTGCAGGGTATAAGTTTCAGCCATAATCAAAATCTCCCTTTCGTATTGGAATCAGACAGGCAGTTTTTCGCCGCCCAGAACATGGAAATGCAGATGCTTCACGGTCTGGCCTGCGTCCTCGCCCACGTTGGAGATGATGCGGTAGCCGTTTTCCAGCCCCTGCTCCTTGGCCAGCTTTGCGATGACGGTGAAGATGTGACCCAGCAGAGCGGCATCCTCCTCGGTCAGCGCAGCGGCAGAGGAGATGTGCTTGCGGGGGACCACAAGGAAATGCACCTTTGCCTGCGGGTTGATGTCGTAGAATGCCACCACCTGGTCATCCTCGTACAGCTTTTTAGAGGGGATCTTGCCCTCTGCGATCATGCAAAACAGACAATCTTCCATGGGGAACACTCCTTCCTGCTTCTACAAAAGCCCGCCGCCCCGGCGCGCATCCGGCACCGGGCGGGGACATGGATCCTTTTTAGCCCAGAGCCTTCTTGACGATGGAGCTCACAGCAGCCAGTGCTTCATCGATCTTGGTCTCGTCCTTCAGACCTGCCATTGCAAAGTCCGGCTTGCCACCGCCCTTGCCGCCTGCGATAGCGGACAGCTCCTTGACCAGCACACCGGCTTTGAGACCCTTTTCCTGTGCCAGCTTATTCACGGTAACGGCCATGGTGATCTTATCCTCGGCCTTGCCCACCAGAACAGCCACCACGGGGTTCACGGCCTTGTCGCGGATGCTGTCGCACATACCGCGCAGGGTGTCGCCGGTGGTACCGGTAAAGTATGCAGAAGCGATCTTCACGCCGTCTGCTTCCTCGGCATTGTCGAACAGGCTGTCCACCTTGGAGGCGGCGATCTTTGCCTTCATCTCCTCCAGCTCGCGGCTCATGGCCTTGTTCTCGGCCATCACAGCCTCGGCGCGGGCGGGCAGAGAAGCCACGTTATTGGCCTTGAGGGTGTTCGCCACATCATGCAGCATAGCTTCCTGCAGGTTTGCACGGATCAGCAGGTTGCGGCCGGTGACAGCCTCGATACGGCGGATGCCGGCAGCCACAGAGGACTCGCTGACGATCTTGAAGCCGCCGATCTGGGCGGTGTTCTTGACATGGGTGCCGCCGCAGAACTCGGTAGACCAGCCCTCGATGTCCACCACGCGGACCACCTTACCGTACTTTTCGCCAAACAGAGCCATTGCGCCCAGCTTCTTGGCTTCCTCCACCGGCATCTCCTGCACGGTGACGTTCATGGAGTCGAAGATCTTATCGTTGACGATCTTCTGCACCCGTGCCAGTTCCTCGGGGGTCACGGCGCTGAAGTGGGTAAAGTCGAAGTGGGTGATGGAGGCATCCTGATAGGAACCAGCCTGATGCACATGGTCGCCCAGCACCTCACGCAGGGCAGCCTGCAGCAGGTGGGTAGCGGTGTGGTTGCGGGCAATGGCCATGCGGTAGCCCTTGTCCACCTGTGCGGTCAGCACATCGCCCACCTTCACAATGCCGCTTTCCAGCACGCAGGTGTGGACGTAGTAGCCCTTGGGGGTCTTTTTCACGTCCAGCACACGCAGGCTGCACTCGGTGCCGTTCAGCACGCCGTGGTCTGCAGCCTGACCGCCCATCTCTGCGTAGAAGGGGGTCTTATCCAGCACCACCAGCACGCCGTCCTTTGCTTCCTCATCGGTGGCAATGGCATCGGTCAGGGTCTCTTCATCGCTCAGCGCCACAACGGTGCCCTTGTCGGTCAGGGTGTCGTAGCCGGTAAAGACGGTGGGCTCGGCTTCCAGTGCGCCGAACAGATCCTCGCTCCAGCCGGAGATGTTCTTCTTCAGACGCTCGGCGCGGGCGCGCTCCTTCTGCTTCTTCATCTCTGCGTGGAAGCCGTCCTCGTCGATCTCCAGACCCTGCTCGGCGGCGATCTCCTTGGTCAGATCCAGCGGGAAGCCGAAGGTATCGTTCAGCTTGAAGGCGTCCATGCCGCTCAGCAGCTTCTGGTGTGCCTTCTCCAGACGGTCGATCATGTTGTTCAGGATGTTCATGCCGGCATCGATAGTGCGGGCAAAGTTTGCTTCCTCGGTGCCGATGACCTTCTTGATATAGGCGTCATGCTCGCGCAGCTCGGGATAAGCGGACTCGCTGGACTGGATGACGGTCTCCACCAGATCCACGAGGAAGGGGTGGTCGATGCCCAGCATCCGGCCGTGGCGGGCAGCGCGGCGCAGCAGACGGCGCAGCACATAGCCGCGGCCCTCGTTGGAGGGCAGGATGCCGTCAGACACCATAAAGGTGCAGCTGCGGATATGGTCGGTGATGACGCGGATGGAGATATCGGTCTTGGGGTCCTGCTTGTAGGTCTTGCCTGCAATGTGCTCCACATGGTGCAGCACGCTCTGCACGGTATCCACCTCGAACAGGTTGCCCACGTTCTGCATCACGCAGGCCAGACGCTCCAAGCCCATACCGGTATCAATGTTGGGGCGTGCCAGACGCTCGTAGTGGCCCTTGCCGTCGGCGTCGAACTGGCTGAACACGAGGTTCCAGATCTCCATATAGCGGTCACAGTCACAGCCCACGCCGCAGGTCGGCTTGCCGCAGCCGTACTCGGGGCCGCGGTCAAAGTAGATCTCGGAGCAGGGGCCGCACGGGCCGGAGCCGTGCTCCCAGAAGTTGTCCTCCTTGCCCAGACGCACCATGTGATCCGGGGCAATGCCGACCTTCTTGGTCCAGATATCGTAGGCCTCGTCGTCCTCCTCATAGACAGAGATGTGCAGACGATCCTTGGGGATGGCCATCCACTCATCGCTGGTCAGGAACTCCCATGCCCAAGGGATGACCTCGTCCTTGAAGTAATCCTGGAAGGAGAAGTTGCCCAGCATCTCAAAGAAGGTGCCGTGGCGGGCAGTGATGCCCACGCGCTCGATATCCGGGGTGCGGATGCACTTCTGGCAGGTGGTCACGCGATGACGGGGCGGCTCCTCCTGTGCCAGAAACCACTTCTTCATGGGAGCCATGCCGCTGTTGATCAGCAGCAGGCTGGGGTCGTTCTTGGGTACCAGGGGGAAGCTGTCCAGACGCAGATGACCCTTGCTTTCAAAGAAGCTCAGGTACTTTTCGCGCAGTTCATTCAAACCGGTCCATTGCATAGATCTTTCTCTCCTCAATCGTTTTTGGCGCTTATGCGCCGTTTTTATGCTGTTATGGCAGAGGGGCGGCACGGAGAAAAAACAAAAAACAGCCCTCATCCCAAAAGGGACGAAGGCTGCTTGTGCATCAAACTCCGTGGTACCACCCAAATTGCAAAGGATCACTTGTCCCCTGCCGCTTTCGGCGCATTAACGCTGCGCAGCGTCCGGTTTACATTCGCCGGAAGCTCCGGGGTGGCGCGAAATGATCCCGACCGGAGCACCTTACAGCCGTGGGCGCTCTCTCTGGACGGTGGTGTGTGCATTTCTGACCCCATCATTGCCATCTGTCATAATTTTACATTCCGCAAAGCAGACATAGCGTCCCTTCGCGTACAGCTAAATTATAGCATACGCAAAACGTTTGTCAACGGTTTTGAGCAAAATTTACGGCACCCAGATGCGGTCTGCACGGGTTATCTCGCCGTTTTGGATGGTCACGGTCGTGTTTCCTGCATTCCACCCATAAGCATCTTCTTCATTGCTCATTGCATCACAAACCGTCCGATCTCCCTTTACGATCACTGGGTCGGCTTCAAAGTCTGCTGCACCGTCCGATAGTTCGATATCGTCTGCCATAACAAGTTGCTTAGCCACTCCAACTTCATAATAAGCGGGAAAATCATCCCATGTCAGAGTCCGGTAGTGGTCATCCTCTTTGCATAAGTCAATACCACCTTCTTCTATTCCACCGTTGATGGTCACATAGTTGTTTTCTCTCTCAACGCTTTCCACTGTTAGGGCTGTAATTTCTTCTGTCCCGTTTAGATGTGTTATAATGGTATCTCCTTCGCTCAATGCTTCAATATCTGCGGCTGTGTACCGGTCATAGTCGTATACAACAGCATTGTTGATGGTATTCTTGCGTTCACCGACCCATACTTTATCGCTTTCAAAGCTGATGTGATAAGTGCCATCCGAAAGTGGGTCACTCAGTAAAACACCTTGCATTGGGTGTACTTCCGTTTTTTGCGCCTCCGAAGATGTCGTGCTTGCCGTGGAAGCCGCTGTGCTTCCAGCCGTGGAACTGGACGCCCCACAGCCCACCATTGTTATTCCAATAGCCAAAAGCACAGTAAGTGTCACTATTTTATGGTTCCATCTCATACGAAAACCTTCTTTCTCTTGCTTGACGGAACGTTTCCGTTCCGCTACAATAAAAACGAATCAAGAACCCATTCTATTGCAACTGATTTTAAGATAGAGAGGAATTTCCCGTGAAAATTTTAAAAGTAAAATGTCTTGCCCCCACCCGGCTGGACAATTATCTGACCCAACAGTACCCCGCCCTGACCCCCGGGCGCCTGAACAAGGCGCTGCGGGAAAACAAGATCAAGCTGAACGGCAAAAAGCAGCCGCTTTCCACCCGCGTGATGGCAGGCGACGAGATCAAGCTATTCATTCTGGATGACGTGCTGGACGCCGACCGCCGGGTGGAAGGCCCTGCATGGAAGAACGCCCGCACCCCGGCACAGGTGGTGTACGACTGCCCGCAGATCCTGATCGTGAACAAGCCCGCCGGCGTTGCGGTGGACGGCCCGGAGGACGATACTCTGCTGAACCGTGCGCTGCTGTACCTGAACAAACAGGGCGAGTACAAGGAGAACGACCTGTACACCCCCGCCTTGTGCCACCGGCTGGACACCGGCACCAGTGGCCTTGTGATCATTGCCAAGACCCCGGAGGCTGAGGAGCTGTTCCTTTCTGCCATCAAGAACCGTGAGGTGCAAAAGACCTACCTCTGCGTCACCTTTGGCCGTCCCATGCCGCCGGACGCCACCTTGGGCGGCTATCTGCTGAAGGATGCTGACCGCGGCATCGTGAAGATCGTGGAGGACAAGCAGCCCGGTGCCAAGGAGGTAGAGACCCGGTACGAGACTATCGCCGTCTCCGGCCGTCTTGCCCTGCTGAAGGTGCAGCTGATCACCGGCCGCACCCACCAGATCCGCGCCCACATGGCCAGCATCGGCTGCCCCATCCTTGGCGACAGCAAGTACGGCAACAACAGCGCCAACCGGGAGCTGAAGCTGAAGTATCAGGCGCTGTGCGCATGGGAGCTGACCATGCCCCGCTTCACCCAGCCGGACTTTGCCTTCCTCAGCGGCAAGACCTTCCACGCCCCGAAGCCGTGGTATTACCAGCAGGTGCTGGACGGCACTTTGAAGTAACAAAAAGGAGATGTCCTGCCGGGCATCTCCTTTTTGTTACTTATAATAGAAACCTCAGACCCGCACCATGTCCGGGGTGATCTCGGCCAGCGTATGGGCACCGCACATCTGCATGGTGTCGGCCAGTTCTCCGGCAAGCTTATCGATGTAGCACTTCACGCCCTCTGTGCCGCCGCCGTAGACAGCAGTCACGAAGGGGCGGCAGATCAAAACGCCGTCCGCGCCCAGCGCCAGCGCCTTGAACACATCCACACCGGTGCGGATACCTCCGTCCACCAGCACCTTTACGCCGGTGCCCTTGAGGGCTGCGGCGATCTCCGGCAGCACCTCGGCGGTAGCGGGGCACTGATCCAGCACACGGCCGCCGTGGTTGGACACCACGATGGCAGCGGCACCGGCCTGTTTTGCTTTCAGTGCACCCTTGACGGTCATCACGCCCTTTACGATGAAGGGGCGCTCTGCCAGCTGCACGATCTCGGCCAGCTCCTCCACGCTCTTGCTGCCGGCGGGCGGGGTCATGTTCTTCAGGAAGGGCAGACCCGCTGCATCCACATCCATGGCCACGGCGAAGCAGCCGCTGGCCTTGGCCTGTGCCATTTTCTCGCGGATGGTGTCGATGTTCCACGGCTTGATGGTGGGCACACCGCAGCCGCCCGCAGCGCCGATGGCGCGGGTAGCCATCTCCATCACGGTGGGGTTGGTGCCGTCGCCGGTAAAGGCCGCAATGCCGTTTTCGGCACAAGCACGCACCAGCATATCATTATAGGTCATATCGGTGTAGGTATCAGAGTAATGCAGGTTCACTGCACCCACGGGGCCCGCAAAGAAGGGATAGCGGAAGCTTTTGCCAAACAGTTCCAGCGTAGTGTCCGGTGCACCGCCGGGGCACAGGGTATCCATGTTCACCCGGATGTCCGCCCACTTATTATAATTGCGGATAGCGGTATCGCCCACGCCCTTGGCACCCGGGCCGGGGATCTGGTTTTTGCAGGCCACGCCGTTGCACACCGGGCAGGCCTTGCAGTATTGACCAATGCAGGTACGGGCATTGGCAAGCACCTCAGGATAAGTCATAAAAGCATCCTCCTTATATCCACCGCTGCGGCACAAAATGACCCGCCGCAGCGCTCTTTGCCCTCAATATAGACCCATTTTAAAGGTGCGTCAAGGGCTTTTTGTGCTTTCCATCCATGCGGCAGAATACTTTCTCGCGTTTTTTCGTCATTTTTAAAAAAGTCTGATTTTTTTCAAAAAAATCCTTGACAAAAAGCCTGCTTTCAGGTATTATAGTGGAGCGCCAAGGGCACCCACCCAAAGGCAGAACAGAAGATGTGGAAAGATGGCTGAGTTGGTCTAAGGCGCACGACTGGAAATCGTGTAACGTGTCAAAAGCGTTCTGGGGTTCGAATCCCCATCTTTCCGCCAGAAACCTGAAACAGAAATGTTTCAGGTTTTTTGTTTTGTCCGCAGTTTGCGGCGCTTGACATTTGCGGGCAGTTCCGTTATGCTGAAACAAATACGTTTTACCGGAAGGAGAGGTTTTTCCATGGCATCTTCCCACAAAAAGCGCACTGGTCTGCGGGCGGCGCTGATCGTTCTGCTGTGTCTGGTTCTGGTGTGCGCCGTGGCTGCGGCAGTGCTGTACAGCTTCGTCAGCCGCAAGATCAAGGCATTCCAGAGCGGTGCCAGCTTTGCGCTGGACTACACCATCACCTCCACCGAAGCAGAGCCCCCTGCCCTTTACGCCCTGCTGGACAAGTTCGGCGGCACCACCGGTAGCCTGACCGGCCAGTACACCCCCCGGGCGGTGCAGCTGGCGCTGTACCCGACGGGCACCAGCACCGTCAACGATGCCCCTCTGACCCGGATGTACATCAGCGAGGAAGAGACTCTGTACGATGCCGGACAGCTGTACAACAAGCTGCGCAGCACGGTTGTTGCCGAATATCCGCTGGCAAGCCTGCTGCTGCCGGGCTGGTCGCTGGGCAGCTACATTTCCCAAAACCAGCTGGCTACCCTGCTGGGGGTAGACCCCGCCGCCACCGGCTTGCAGCAGGTGAACGACTTCCAGCTGGATCTCAAGCAGCTCAAAACCGCGCAGCCCGCCAACGCCAAGGAAGGCTACCTTTACCTTCAGCTGCCGAACCTCGCCGCCGGTGAGGATGCGCCGCAGCTGATTCTGGGCATCGAAAAGCAGGGTCTGCTCAAGACCCTGTCCCCCAAGGTGCACATCCTGCTGGACGTGCCCGCCCACCACATCCATGCAGAGCTGACCGGCACGGTGACTGCCGCCCAGACCGTGGTGACCGCTCCCACCTCCCGGATGCAGGACTCTGACGTGGAAAGCCTTGTGCAGCTGCGCAAGACCATCGAGAGCATTGTGCAGTTCGTGCAGAGCGCCGCCCAGAGCGACGATGCTACCGCCGCCCCTGCTGCATAAAAAGCTTATATAAACACAAAAAATCGGACAGACTGCGGTCTGTCCGATTTTTTTGCGTTTTATGATCTCTTACTTCTTTACGGTCTTTTTGCAGGGTGCACGCTTTGCCTTGGGCTTTGCTGCGGCAGGGGCGGCCTTAGTTGCAGAGACAGCAGTCTCGGTCTTGGTCTCCACAACGGGCGCAGCCTTCACCTCTGCGGCGGGGGCAGCTGGCTCTGCCTTTGCCTTAGCGGCCTTCTTCACGGCGGGCTTTTCTGCCTTGACCGGCTCTGCGGCCTTTGCAGCGGACTTCTCCTCCACCTTCTTGGTGGTGCGGGGCTTGCGGGCTGCGGGCTTCTGGGCAGAAGCGGCTTCCTTGGCCGGTGCTGCCGTAGTCTCAGCAGCGGGTGCGGGTGCTTCCTCGACCTTAGCAGCACGCTTTACGCGATCCTTTACCTCAGAGATGACCCACAGCTGGTCGCCACCGCCGGGTACTTCCTGCCAGATCTGCAGCACAGCGCCCACCTCGGCACCGATGCCCACGGTGTCCACGCACTTGCCGCCTGCCCAAGAAGAACGCAGACGCACGGTTCCCTCCGGGGTGTGCTCTACCTTCCACATCTGGGACGTGCCGCCCACGTCCTCCCACAGATGCAGCCATGTGCCGTTGGCAGTGCCGGTCATGGTCAGATCCAGTAACTTGCCGGAAGCACGGTTGCGGATGCGGTACACACCATCGCCCTCGCGGACAAAGCTCCACTCTTGTTCAGGCTTGTGGTCGTACTTGCCCAGACGGACAGTGCCGCCGTCCTTGCTGCCTTCCACTGCCTGAATGACGTTGCCGGTGTGAGCGGCAATGGTATAAAAGCGGTCGGCTTCGATCACAGTTTGTGCTACGGATTTCATGTACAAATCCCTCCCAATCATAAAATGCACAGATTTTTCCAATTCCTTCTTATAAAGAATACCACATATCGTGATTTTTCACAAGCAATTCGACAATTCTTTAGCACTTTATATAGAAACCACCCTGTTTTCGCCTGCTTTTTCGCCCCTTCGCAGGGGAGAAAGGGCCGTTTTTCTCCCTCTCGACATTTTACCGCAACTGCGTTATACTGTTTTTACAAAGCTTATCTGCCGCTCTGGAAGGGGCGGTTTTCTCGTTTTTGAAGGAGGATATTTTTCCATGACCCAGCAGGACCGCACTGTGGTGCAATATCATAAAATGACTGAGACCCCTATCCCCCGGCTGATCCTCAGTCTGGCCGCGCCCACCATTTTAAGTATGCTGATCACCAGCATCTACAATCTGGCCGATACCTTTTTTGTAGGGCGCATCTCCACCAGCGCTTCCGGTGCGGTGGGCGTCGTTTCCAGTCTGATGGCTATTATACAGGCGCTGGGCTTTATGCTGGGGCACGGCTCTGGCACCATCATCAGCCGCCGCTTGGGCAGTCAGGATACCCACGCCGCCACCCGCTTTGCTTCCACCAGCTTTTTTACGGCGCTGGCCTTTGGCGTAGTGCTGGCAGTGGCCGGTCTTGCCACCCTGCCGGACTTCATGATGCTGTTGGGCAGCACCGAGACCATTCTGCCCCACGCCTGCGCCTACGCCCGTCCCATCCTGCTTGCCGCGCCGCTGATGATTTCCAGTCTGGTGATGAACAACATCCTGCGGTATGAGGGCAAGGCGAACCTTGCCATGGTCGGGCTGGTCACCGGCGGGCTTTTGAACATCGCGCTGGACCCGCTGTTCATGTTCGGGCTGGGGCTGGGCACTGCCGGTGCCGGTATCGCCACCGCCCTCAGCCAGACCATCAGCTTTGGCATTCTGCTGTATATGTTCCTGCGGGGCAAAACGGTCAGCCAGTTCCAGCTTTCCGCCGTCACCCGGGAGCCGCGCGAGTTTTTGCAGATCCTTGCAGGCGGCGCGCCCAGTTTTGGCCGTCAGGGTCTGAACAGCATCGGCGGGATGTTGCTGAACATTGCCGCCCGCAGCTACGGCGATGCCGCCGTGGCGGGCATGAGCATCGTGTCCCGCATTTTTATGTTCATCCTCTCGGTAGCCATCGGCGTGGGACAGGGCTTGCAGCCGGTGGCGTCCTTCAACTACGGCGCACGCAAATACCACCGGGTACGGCAGGCTGCCATCTTTACCCTGAAAGCCGCCTTTGTGCTGCTGGTGGTGCTGATCGCGGTGTGCTGGTGGAACGATGAAACTTTGATCCGCCTGTTCCGGGACGACCCGGAGGTCACCGCCGTGGCGCTGCCCGCCTTCCGCTACCAGTGCTTTGCCGTCCTTTTGCAACCGGTGATCGTAGTGGCCAACATGACCTTCCAGAGCGTTGGCAAGGCCGGGCGTGCCACCTTTCTGGCCTGCTGCCGGCAGGGCGTGTGCTTTATCCCGCTGATCCTTGTACTGCCCCGGGTGCTGGGTCTTGTGGGCGTGGAGCTCTGCCAGCCCATTGCGGATGCGCTTACTTTTTTCATCTCGCTGCCCTTTTTGCTGGCCTTTCTGCGGCAGCTGGAGCAGATGGACAAGGCAGAAGCGTCCCATGCCCCGGCACAGCTGTAATGCAATTGTAACCGTTTTCAGCCGCATTTTTCTGCAAGACCTGCAATGAAAAATGCGGCTGTTTCGTATTCTGAGTGAACGGAAAAATTTTCCTCCCTGTTTTTGCAAAGGAGTGTTTTTTATGAAGCGTGTTGTCTTGCGTATCGGCTGCGGGGCGGTCTGCGCAGCCCTTGCCCTTACTTTAGGCTGCGGCTGCGCCCTGCTGCCGCCCGCCACCGGCGTGCCGGGCGCTGCAAGCTCTGCCGTTTCTGTGCCCACGGACGACAGCGGCAAGCCCCTGTACGACCCCGCTGTGCTGAACGATGGCCGTCTGCGGGTATTGTACTGCTATGACCGCGCGGGGAGCAGCACCACCATCCTGTGCGGCAGCACCCCGCTGCATCAGGCTGCCCGCAGCGAGAACGTCTCGCTGGTGGAGGACAGTGCCACCGGCATCGCGGACTACTGGCTGCGCAGCTGGTCCGACCCCACCGGCCGGGGCGGACGCCGCACCGCCCTGTACGACAAGACCGGCACTGAGGTGATGTCCTTTGAGGGCGAGCAGAACGCTACCCTGCAAAACGGCCTGCTGGTGCTGCAGGAGAGCCGCCTTGTCGATGGCGGCTACGTCCCGGAGTCCGGCTACGGCACCTGTCAGGTCATCGACCTTGCCACCGGCGCAGCGCTGCCGGTGCCGGAGGGCGCATACAGCTGCACCCTATGCGGCGATAAGCTGGTGTTCAGCTGCTACGCCCGCCCGGAAGGGCTGGACGATTACGACTGGGATATGGATTACCAACAGAACCGCTGGGTAGTTGTGCAGGAAAAGGACAGCACCCCCGTCTACCGCGCCGATGCCGCCTCGGCATACCGCCTTTTCTACGACAGCGATACCCTGAGCGACTGGGTGGAGCTGGACGTTGCCACCGGAGCCGAGACCACCGACCAGATTTTGTATAACACCCAGACCGGCGAGCAGTACACGGGCTTTTTGCAGGTCTACCCGGGCGGTCTTGCCAGCTTTTCCACCGGCGATGGCCGGTACGAACTGCGGGATATGACCACAGAGGACCGCGGACTGATTGCCGCCTTTGACGAGCAGCCCAGCCAATATTTCCCGGGCTATGTGGTAACATGGCACAGCGGCGAGGATCATGGCTACGAGCTCTATGATCTGGAAACCGGCACCAAGACCCCGCTGTACGATGTGAACACCACCGATAACACCATAGCCGTCTACGCGCTGGACGGCAGCCTGCGGGTGTACAGCAAGGATAACGGCAAGCTGCTGACCGACACCACCGTAGAGCCGGTGGAGCACCAGCAGCGGGTACGGATGAGCAACTACGGCAGCGGCTACGTCTGGCTGAAATTGCAGGACAACGACCGCTACGAGACCACCGCCACCCGGCTGTACGGCCCGCAGGGGCTTGTCAGCGACCTGACCGCCCTGCAGGGCAAATACAGTTACGTCAACTACCTGACCACCGACCCCGACGGCAGACCCATGTTCTACGGCAGCCGCAGCGCTGCGGGCAGCGCCTACGGCAACGTATGCGATGTGCTGGATGCAGACGGCAAGGTGGTGCTGCAGGGGCTTGCCAGCTGCGCCGGGTACTATTCTAACAGCCTGAACGCCCTGCCCGACCATGTGTTTGCTGCACAACGGGGCTTCTATGTGGGCTGGATGGACACAAGCGGCAACTGGCTGTACTGCCAGAGTATTTTCTCGTCTGCCACTGCGGACGATGAACCGAGTTACGGCTATTGAGTTAGGAGGGCTTTCTTATGAAAAACGCTAAAATTTCCCGCCGCAGCTTTCTGCTGGGGCTGGCTGCCTGCTCCGCTGCCGGGGTACTGACCGCCTGCAAGGGCACGGATGCGCCCTCCGGCAGCACCGCCTCCTCTGTGGTAAAACAGCCCGCGTCCTCTGCAGCGTCCTCTACTGTGCAGCAGGCAGCGCCGTTTTTGACCGTGGAGGATTTTCCCCCGCTGGACGGCAGCACCGCCTGCATCCCGCTGATGGCGCAGATGCTGGCCGATACCACCGGTATGGACTTGGAAGAAGCCCGCAGCAGCATCACGGTGAGCACCACCGCCTACGCATGGGAAAACTTTGGCTTGTACGACACCACCACCCGGATGCTGGTGGTATACGAAGCGCCGGACTATGTAAAGGAAGAGCTGCAAGAGGCCAACGTGGAGCTGGAGCAGAAGCCCATTGGAGTGGACGCGCTGGTGTTCATCGTCAACGAGGACAACCCCGTGCAGGCGCTTACCCGGCAGCAGCTGCGGGACATCTATGCCGGAAAGATCACCAACTGGAAGGATGTAGGCGGCAAGGATCAGGAAATCGTTGCCTTCCAGCGCGGCGAGGACTCCGGCAGCCAGACCCTGTTCAAAAAGCTGCTCATTCAGGGCGGCGAACTGATGACCCCGCCCTCTGAGCTGGCTCCCGCCGCCATGGGTGAGCTGGTGGACAGCATTGCCGATTACAACAACAGCGCCAACGCCATCGGCTTCTCGGTGTATTATTACATCGACCAGATGTACTCCAAACCCGGGCTGCGTCTGCTGGCGGTGGACGGTGTGACCCCCAGCAACTATACCCTTGCCGACGGCAGCTACCCCCTGTGCAACGATTTTTACGCCGTCATCCACCCGGATGCCGCCGCCGACAGCCCGGAGCGCCGTCTGTACGACTGGCTGGACACCGCCGACGGTATTGCCTGCATCCAGAAGGCCGGGTACGTTCCGGCACAGTCTGCCGCCAAGGCGAATTGATTTTCCATGAATTGACAGCCTGCCCGCATTCTGCTACAATCTAACCAGAAGTTTGTCGAATCCTGTTTAGCAGAGTGCCGAAAGGAAGGTCTTACTATGGAACATCCCTCTCACCCGGTAGAAAGCCACTGGCGCACTTCCCTGCGCAACCGCATTATTCAGGCTTCCAGTCTGCTGGAGGTGCTGTTGTCCGGGCTGGTGCTGATCGGTCTGCTGCTCAGCGTTGTGCCCCTCATCCGCTGGATGCCCGGCCTGCTGTTCGATGGCAACGAAGCAGAGATCCGCACCTTTCTGGAGCGCAGTCTGGACATTGTGATCGGCATCGAGTTCATCAAGATGCTGGCTAAGCACAGCCCCGGCAGCAGCCTTGAGGTGCTGCTTTACGCCATTGCACGCCATCTGGTGGTGGGGCACGATTCCGCCGTGGAGAACCTGCTCAGCGTTGGCGCGATCGCACTGATCTTCATCGTGCGCAAGTTCTTCTTTGTCCCTGCCTTCGGTGCGCACCTGCCGGACGGTCACCCCGCGCCGGATCTTACCCCTGCCCAGAGCGGCATCCCCGCCGACTGGTTCCGTCGGCGGCATTCCGAAGCAAAGCCCGAGGAAGAGCCCGAAACGGAAGCGTAAGCGTTTCATCAGCTCCCAAAAAAGCGGCTGCTGCACAGCATTTTGTGCAGCAGCCGCTTTTTATACGCTGCAAAATACACGCTGCAGCATTTATTTCGTCCGTTGGTTTATGGTGTTCCCCGTGGCCGGAGCAGGCACTGCGGGCAAACATCCACTGCCAGATCTCGCTGGCGCTGAACCGTATCTACACCGAGTGGTACCCCAGCAAGGGCTACACCTTCAACATCACCAACTCCACCAGCTACGACCAGTACTACGTCCATGGGCGCACTGTGTTCGAGGTGATGGTGCGCATCACGGACGATATCTTCAACACCTACCTGCGCAAAAGCGGTACGGTGAACCCCTATTATTCCGAGTACTGCGACGGCAAATCGGTCACCTGCCCTGGGCTCAAGCAGTGGGGCACGGTGGCGCTTGCCAACAACGGGCGCAGCGCATTGCAGATCTTACGCTACTACTACGGCAGCAGCATCGAGATCGTGCGCACTAAAAATATCCGCTCCATCCCGCAGAGCTACCCCGGCACACCACTGCGGCAGGGCAGCCGCGGCGCGGCGGTGTTCACCCTGCAAAGGCAGCTGAACCGCATTACCAAGGACTATCCCTTCCTTGGAAAGCTGACGGTGGACGGCGTATTCGGCAGCCGGATGGCCGCCACGGTGCGGGCGTTCCAGAAGCAGTTCAACCTGACCGCCGACGGCGTAGTGGGGCGGCAGACATGGTACAAGATCAGCTATATCTATGTATCGGTAAAAGATCTCGCCGAGCTGACCAGCGAGGGCGAGACTTCCACCGGCACCCTGTCCAACGGCACATGGAACGGTACGGTGCTGAGCACCGGTGCTTCCGGCAGCGCGGTGGAGCAGGTACAGTTCTGGCTGAACACGCTGGCGCAGTACGACAGCGCCATCCCCGCCGTAAAGGTAGACGGCGTATACGGCACTGCCACCGCCAACGCGGTGCGTGCCTTCCAGCGCAAATACGGCCTTACCGTAGACGGCATAGTGGGGCAGACCACTTGGAAGGAGCTGTACGACGAGTTTTTGAGCATCCAGTCCGACAACGGCACCCCCAACGCCTACCCCGGCACGCCGCTGCGGGAGGGGTCTGCCGGGCAGAATGTGCGGCTGGTGCAGTTCTGGCTGAAGATCGCCCGCACGGTATACACAAGCCTTGAAAGCGTGACCGTGGACGGAAAATTCGGCGCGGGCACGGCATCGGCTGTGCGGCGGTTCCAGCGCTACTTCGGGCTGACGGCAGATGGGGTGGTGGGGCGCACCACATGGCAAAAGCTGTACGAGGTGTACAACGATATCGCCAACCGGCTGCTCTCCCCTTCCCTGCGCCCCGGCGAGTACCCGGGCGTGCTGCGCACCGGCTCTGCCGGCACGTCGGTGCGGGAACTGCAATTTTACCTCTACCTCATGAGCGCCTACGAAAGCAGCATCCCGCCGGTAAGCATTGACGGCAAGTTTGGCATGGATACCGAGCGGGCGGTGCGGGCGTACCAGCGGTTTGCGGGGCTTACCGTGGACGGCGTGGTGGGGCGCACCACATGGAACTCTCTCTATGGCCGCGCCAGCCAGCTGCGCTCCTCCGGCCCGGTGGTCACCTTAAAGCGTATGCCCTACCCCGGCACCCCGCTGACGGTGGGCAGCAGCGGTGATACCGTGCTGTACTACAATCTGCTTTTACAGCGCATCGCCTATTATTTTTCCAGCGTGGAAGCTCCGCCCCTTGCCGACCGTTATACCGATGAGACTGCCGCCGCCACCCGCAGCGTCCAGCAGCTGCTGGGGCTGGAGCAGACCGGCATTGCCGATGCCGACACATGGACGGCGGTGGAAGCGCTGAGCTTGCAGCTGGCTGCCCATGCCCCGAACCCCGACCGGGACACCCCTCCCGGCACCGCTTACCCGGGGCGCGCCATCGCCGAGGGCAGCGCCGGGCAGGAGGTGGGGCAGGTGGAGAGCTGGCTCAACCGCCGGGCACAGCTTTCCTGCGGCGAGGACTATGTGGCCGACAACAACCGCTTTGGCGCGGCAGACGCCGCCGCCGTGCGGGCTGTCCAGCAGCAGGCGGGGCTGCACCCGGTAAACGGCATCGTGTACCGGGAAACATGGCACGCTTTGCAAGCCCAGTGCACTGACCCCTGCGGCCGTGAGAAGGAGGAATGAGGGATGGCACGCCTTTTGATCTATGACGCCTACGAAAACAAGGTGTACACCTACGCAAACCTGAACGAGAACGACCCCATGCCTTACAGCACCCTGACCACCCTGCGGCTGCGGGAGTTCCGGGGCAAATCGTCCAGCCCTACCCTGTGGACCACCATTGCCGCCATGGAAGCGTGGAACCTGACCCGCCGCAAATACGGCAGGGGCATCCCGGTGGGGTACGCTTTCCGCCGCATCTGGGAGGGCGGTCACGGCACCCGCAGCCAGCACTACGCGGGGGTAGCGTTTGACGTAGGGCAAAGCCTTGAACAGCGCCAGCGCACCGCAATTTACAACGCCGCCCGCGCTACCGGCGCGTGGGGCTATGTGGAGCCGCTGAGCCAGACCCCCACATGGGTGCACTTTGACCGCCGCTACGGCACCCCGGCGTGCAGCGGCACCACCGCCGGCTACCCCACCCTGCGCCGGGGCAGCCGGGGCTGCTATGTCATGGTTTTGCAGGACGCACTTTCCACCCTTGGCTACCAGACCGGCAGCCGTATCGACGGTATCTTTGGTGCCCGCACCGAGCAGGCGCTGCGCGGTTATCAGAAGCGCACCAGTCTGCGGGTGGACGGCGTGTGCGGCTGCGACAGCTGGAAAAAGATCTCCACCGCCGTCATCGGCATCGGGCGCACCAAGACCACCATCGACTAGCGTTTGTCCCATACAGAAAAAGCGGCCGCACAAAACCATGTGCGGTCGCTCTTTTTCACTTATTTTACAGCCTGTTTCAGCTGTTCCAGATCTGCGGCATCCGGGTGGGAGAGCGCCTTATCGAAGTTTTCGATCAGGGCGTCCAGATTGGGGATGTGCAAAGGCTTTGCCTTCATGTCCTCGTAACGCTGCCGGACGGACACCGGCATTTTGCCCTGACACATAAAGCTGCCAATGACGGTATTGCTGCCGTCCAGCGCCTTCCGGGTGGCGGCAAGGATCTTTTCAAAGTAGGGTGCACTGCCGCCAAAGCCTGCGGTGCCAAACAGGAATACCCGCTTGCCGCGCAGCTGCTGCAAAAAATCCAGCGTGTCGGCGTCAGCCTTGCCCTTGTCCGTCCAGAAACCCACATATAGGGTATCTGCTGCCAGCGCGGCAGCGTCCGGTGCGCCGAAATAGCAGCAGTCTGCCTGCGGCAGCTGCTCCCGCAGGGTCTGTGCCAGCAGCGCGGTGTTGCCGGTTTTGCTGCTGAATACGATAGCGTAACTCATTTTTACCTCCCTCAGAGCAGCGGCAAAGCTGCCGGCTGCTCTTGTGCATACGATAGTTTACGGCAGTTCCTTTGCCGGGAGAGCCTGAAATCATGGAACAGTATAGTACAGCGCCCTGCCAAAATCAAGGGTTGACGATATTCTCGCCTTTCCCGGCCAGAAAGCTGCGCAGGTTGCCGGTGGTGATGTCCATCAGCCGCTGCAAGGCTTCCTTGGTGGTCCACGCGATATGCGGGGTGAGCACCGCGCCCGGCAGACTGCGCAAACGGCTTTGGGGCGGCAGCGGCTCGGTGGCAAAGGCGTCTGCGCCGTAAAAGGCAAGCTTGCCGCTTTCCAGTGCATCGGCTACGGCTTCCTCGTCCACCAGTGCGCCCCGGGCGGTGTTCAGCAGAATGGCACCGGGCTTCATTTTTGCAAGGGCTTCCCGGCTCATCAGCCCGCGGGTCGCCGGGGTGGCCGGACAGTGCAGGCTGAGCACATCACTGCGGGCAAGCAGGGTGTCAAAGTCCACGAACTCCACCCCATCGGCGGCGTACGCCGGGCGCACCGTGCGGGTGCACACCAGCACCTCCATGCCAAAGGCCTTTGCAATGCGTGCGGTCTGACGGCCGATGCTGCCGTAGCCGTAGATGCCAAAGGTCTTGCCCAGCAGCTCCACCTGCGGCAGCAGACCGTACTCTGCCGGGATGCCCAGCTGCCAGTACCCGTCCTTTACCGCCCGGTCGTACCGCTGGGCGCACTGGCAGATGGCCAGCAGCAGGCTGAAGGTCATCTGCGCCACGCTGTAAGTAGAATAGCCCGGCACGTTGGCCACTGCCACCCCATGGCGGCCGCAGGCTTCAAGGTCGATATTATCCGTGCCGGTGGCGATGATGCCCACCCATTTAAGGTTCGGGCACTGCGCCAATACTGCCTCGTCAATGCGGCACTTGTTGATGAGCACCAGCTCTGCATCCCCGATGCGGGGCGCAATATCGGCGTAGTCGGTGCGCACATAGCTGGTGGTGTCCGGCACCAGTGCCTTTACCCCGGACCAGTCCAAGTCTCCTTCTTCCATCACATAGCTTTCAAGGATCACTGCCTTCATAATTTCTCATTCCCTCTCTGGTTTACGTTATTCCGTTTCTTTCAGCGGATAAAGCGCCAGCGCAAGGCTGCCGCCATAGGGGCGGCTGTCCAGCGCGGCATAGCCCTTTGCCAGCAGCAGCGCCAGCTGCACCCTGTCCTCCAGCGGCACCCACACCGGTGCGGTACGGGCGGGCACGCAGCCGGTGCGCAGCAAAAAACAGGGCGCAAGGCTTTCCAGCGGGCGCAGCGCCCGCAGTCCGAAGCCCTGCCGGAAATACAGCGGCAACAGCGCTGCCGCCGTTTCGGTGCACTCCACCACTGCCCATGCCGTACCCTTGCGGCGCAGCCGGTCTGCCCGGGCGGCGGCAATTTCCACCAGCTGGGCGGGCAGCTCCGTGCCGGTACACACCGGCGGTGTAAGCAGACAACCGCCTTCCAGCTGCCTGCGTCCCAGCCAGCTGCGCAGTGCCGCTGCGGCGGCGGTATCGGCGGTGAGGGGCAGCACCAGCAGCGCCGCCCCGGATGTACCCCACGCCTCGCCTGCGGTCAGCATCCGCAGCACCTCGGAGCAGGGACGGTAAAACCCCGCCCCGCCGCAGCGCACCAATGTAAAAAATTCCTCGGCGGAAAGCCGCCGTACCTGCCGCTGACGCGGCGGGTCGCATACCTGGATCATTTGCAGTTCCTCCGTTCTGATGTTCTTTCCATCAGCATACGGAAAACTGCGTGCAAACCGGCGCGAAACAGCGCGCCTGAAGCGCAAAAATCAGTCCAGCGAAATGTCCTCGCTCAGCACCTGCCCGATGGGCTTTGCAATGCACAGGTCGGCAGAGGCATCGGCTCCGGTGGGCTGCATATTGATGACCACCAGGTTATCGCCCCGGAAGTACCGGATAAGCCCGGCGGCGGGATACACCACCAGACTGGTACCGCCGATGATAAGGGTATCGGCATGGCGGATGGCATCCACCGCGCCGGACAGCACCTCCTCGTCCAAGCCCTCCTCGTAAAGCACCACGTCCGGCTTTACGATGCCGCCGCACTCGGTGCAGCGGGGCACGCCGGTGCTGTTTGCGATAAAATCCACATCGTAGAACTTGCCGCAGCGGGTGCAGTAGTTGCGCAGGGTGCTGCCGTGCAGTTCGTACACGGTTTTGCTGCCCGCCGCCTGATGCAGACCGTCGATGTTCTGGGTGACCACCGCCCGCAGCCTGCCCTGCTGCTCCAGCTTTGCCAGCCGCAGATGGGCGGCATTGGGCTTTGCACCCTTTACGATCAGCTTATCGCGGTAAAAACGGTAGAACTCCTCCGGGTTTTCCTCCCAGAAGGTATGGCTGAGGATGGTTTCGGGCGGGTAGTCGTATTTCTGGTGGTACAGCCCGTCCACGCTGCGGAAATCCGGGATGCCGCTTTCTGTAGAAACACCCGCGCCGCCGAAAAAGACAATGCTGCTGCTTTTTGCAATGATGTCTTCCAGTGCCTTGACCATAGTTGAAACGCCCCTTTCCTCACGGAAGCTTTTGTGTTAAGATAATACCAGTATAGCACATTCTTGCAGGAAAGGAAGAGGCCGGTTTTGAACGTCTGGTACATCAACAGCATCCTTGGAGCCATCTGCTTGGAGGAGGAGAACGACGCGCTGTGCGGGGTACATTTCTGCCCGGACGGTGCGCCGGAGCTGGAACCGCTGCCCCGCAGGGTGGTGGAAACGCCCCTGTTACAAGAAGCTGAGGAGCAGCTGAACGAATATTTTGCCGGGGTGCGCCGGGAGTTCGACCTGCCGCTGGCAGCAAAGGGCACGCCCTTTCAGCAGACGGTATGGGCGCAGCTGCGCAAAATTCCCTACGGGGAGGTACGCACCTACGGACAGCTGGCGGCGGCGCTGGGCAACCCCAAGGCAAGCCGCGCCGTGGGCAGCGCCTGCCACCGCAACCCGCTGTGCATCGTGGTGCCCTGCCACCGGGTCATTGGCGCAGATGGCAGCCTGACCGGCTACGCCGAGGGGCTGGATATCAAGGAATATCTGCTGGAACTGGAAAGGTTTTGAAAAATTTATTTCGGGATGACGGAACGCCTGCGGGCGTTCCATCATCCCATTTTCACAGAAAGAGACGCATATTTTCCCGGCCTGCAAGTTATAAAGTCAGTCAAAAAAAGGCTGCTGCGCAACAATGCACAGCAGCCTTTGGTGTTTTATGCAGTTTTAAAAGCCCGTGGGCGGGACGTAATAGCTTGGGATAGACCCGCTTTTGGGCGTAGCTGCGGCCTGCTGGCGCAGCGCCGAGCGGGTGACCTCTGCCCAGGAATACTGGGTCATATACTCGCCACGGTAGGAATTGAACGCCGAGCGGTCTCCCCGCAGGAAATTATAATAATCGCAGTCCACCTTGCTGGTATCCAGCGCCAATGTGCTGCGGCCGCGTACCAGCAGCCCGTTGACCCCTGCATCCTCCAGCGTATGGCTGAGGTCGAAGATCAAATTGCGCAGGTGGCTGTGCAGCGAAGCGGTATCGGGCTTATCCTCCCACAGGACAGCCAGCATCTCGCCGTTGGTACAGGTGGCACCGTTGCGGTCCACAAGGTAAGCCAGCAGCTCCTTGCTCTTGCTGCGCTTGAAGGAGAGCGGACGTCCGCCCACAAAGATCTCGAAGTTGCCGAAGCACTGGATCTTGATGCCCACAGGCGCCGTTTCCGGCGGGTAGCGCAGATTTTCCAGCACATTGCGCACATCGGACTCGTTGGCGGGCTTGAGCAGAAAGCCGCTGACAAAGATCTGCAATGCTTCCAGCGCATACTCCGGGTGCTCGGTGACCACGATGAGGTTGCAGCGGGGTTGCAGCTTCTGGATCATACGGGCAAGGGCAAGGCCGTTCATCCCCGGCATTTCCAAGTTCAGAAAGGCTGCATCCATCGGTCCCTGCCGCATCCACGTCAAAGCATCGTCGGTCGTCATGGCACTGATATAGTCACAGTCCGGCGCGACCCGGCACAGGATGCGGATCAGCGAATTGATCGCAAGCTGACCGTCATCCACGACCAGTATTTTCATAGCTTCACCCCCTGTCTGCTTACGTAAAGCATTTCCCCGCTGTTAGTTTAGCACGCCGCAAACTTTTAGGCAAGTTATTTTCTGGAAAAATCCAAAAAAGAAGCGTTTTCGCCAAAATTCTAGTTCATCGATTGCTTTTTCGACGAAATACCGGAGCATTATGCAACAAATTGGTATATCAATTCTCTCTTCGTTTGTCCTCTCTGCTCCTTGGAAAGCGCAGCTTTCTCATAACAAACAAAAGGCCGCTGCACCGGTCTTGTGCAGCAGCCTGTTTTAATAATTTGCGTTTGTCACGGGTGCTTCAATGGAGATCCAGCTCCGGCGGGACGTCCAGCTGGTCGGAGACATATTTCCCGTTCTTTTTGCGCTGACGCACGCACTCGGTAAGCAGATATTCGATCTGCCCGTTCACCGAGCGGAAGTCATCCTCTGCCCAAGCGGCAAGGGCATCGTAGAGCTTGGCGTTCAGGCGCAGGGGCACCTGTTTTTTCGGCTCGGCCATTAGTACAGGCTGCCGCTGTTCACGATGGGCTGGGCATCCCGGTTGCCGCACAGCACCACCAGCAGATTGGACACCATTGCCGCCTTGCGTTCATCGTCCAGCTCCACTACCTTGTTCTCGTTCAGACGATCCAGCGCCATTTCCACCATGCCCACAGCGCCGTCCACGATCATCTTGCGGGCGTCAATGATGGCACTGGCCTGCTGGCGCTGCAGCATGACCGCTGCGATTTCCGGCGCATAGGCCAGATAGGTAATGCGGGCCTCCACTACCTCGATGCCGGCCTCGGCTACGTTCTTCTGGATCTCGTCCCGGATGCGGGCAGCCACCACCTCAGAGGAGCCGCGCAGGCTGCCCTCGTCGGCTACGCCGTCGCCGGTGGTGTCCACGTTGGGAGAAACATCATAGGGGTACACCCGCACCACGTTGCGCAGGGCGCTGTCACATTGCAGAGAGAGATATTCCTTGTAGTTATCCACATTGAACACAGCCTTGGCGGTATCGGTCACGCGCCAGATGACTGCAATGCCGATCTCCACCGGGTTGCCCAGACAATCGTTGATCTTCTGGCGGGAGTTGTTCAGGGTCATCATCTTGAGGGAGATCTTCTTGCTCATGGACTCGACGGTCATCTGAGCATTCTGGCCGTTATTGCCAAACAGCGCTGCCACGCTGTTTTCCTTGCTGTTCACATCTCCGCTCTGGCTCAGGCGGGTACCGGCGGCGGGGTTGACGGCGGTGCAGAAGGGGTTCACCCAGTAAAAGCCCTGTCCCTTCAGGGTGCCGATGTAATCACCAAACAGGGTGAGTACCAGCGCCTCCTGCGGCTTTAACACCTTAAGACCGCAGAACAGGAAGATGCCTGCGATCCAATACGCAATGGACAAGATCAGCAGCGGCACGCCCAGAAGCATCCGGTCTGCATTCAGCAGGGTGATGCTGTAAATGAACAGGGCGATGGATGCCACATAGCCCAGCAGGGTGAGCAGCAGCATAGCCATGCCGTTTTTGCGGGTATTCAAAATTTTCTCTTCCATAACAAGTCCCTCCTTATCAGGGTCGGAAGCATTTCTTTCTGATATCAAAATAATATCACTTTAAAAAGAAGCTGTCAAGTGCTTCCAACAAAAAAATCCCCGCCTGCCCGGGCACTGCTGCCACGGGCAAACGGGGGATTTTTTCCTATCCTATAAGGTAAAAGGGATACTGCCTTAGCGCTTATACTTTGCAGCGGTCTGCAAACGCTGCATGGCACGATCCAGTGCGATCTTGCTCTGGTAATACTCGTGCATACTCTGCTTATGCTGCAAGCGTTCCTCAGCGCGGATGCGGGCGGCTTCGGCACGATTCTTGTCGATGTCCTCCGGGTTCTCGGCGCTGTCCACCAGCACCATCACATAGGCGGGGGTCACCTCAGCAATGCCGTCGCCCACCAGCACATCCCGGGCCTTGCCGTCCACCACAAAGTGGAGGATGCCCATGTGCAGCGCCACCAGCACCGGGTTATGCCCGGCCTGTACGCCGTAGATGCCATCGCTGATGGGCAGGGTCAGATCCTCGCAGTCACCCTGATAGAACTCGCCGCTGGACGCTGTGATGCTCAGCATGAACTTGTTCATCAGACGGCACCGCCCTTTTCCTCAGCCAGCTTCTTTTCTGCTTTTTCGCGCGCTTCTTCCAGCGTACCTACGTTGAAGAACGCCCACTCCGGCAGGTCGTCGGCCTTGCCGTCCACAATGGCGGCAAAGCTGCGCACGGTGTCCTTCAGGGGCACATACTTGCCCTTGAGGCCGGTAAAGTTCTCGGCCACAGCAAAGGGCTGGGACAGGAATTTCTGCAGCTTGCGGGCGCGCATGACGGTCAGCTTGTCGTTTTCGTCCAGCTCGTCCATGCCCAGAATGGCAATGATGTCCTGCAGCTCCTGATAGCGCTGCAGAATGGACTGCACCTTGCGGGCCACGCGGTAGTGCTCCTCGCCCACGATGTCTGCTTCCAGAATGCGGGAGGTGGAAGCCAGCGGATCCACAGCCGGGTAGATGCCCTGCTCCACGATCTTACGGGACAGCACGGTGGTGGCGTCCAGATGGGCAAAGGTGGTGGCAGGAGCGGGGTCGGTCAGGTCATCGGCAGGCACATAGACGGCCTGCACCGAGGTGATGGAGCCGTCCTTGGTGGAGGTGATGCGCTCCTGCAGAGCGCCCAGCTCGTTGGCCAGCGTGGGCTGGTAGCCCACGGCAGAGGGCATACGGCCCATCAGGGCAGAGACCTCACTGCCGGCCTGCACGAAACGGAAGATGTTATCAATGAACAGCAGCACGTCCTTGTGGGTTTCCTCACGGAAGTACTCTGCCATGGTCAGGCCGGTCTCGGCCACGCGCATACGGGCTCCCGGGGGCTCGTTCATCTGACCAAAGACCAGTGCGGTCTTGTCCAGCACGCCGGAAGCGTTCATTTCGCCCCACAGGTCGCAGCCCTCGCGGGAGCGCTCGCCTACGCCGGTAAAGATGGAGTAGCCGCCGTGCTCGGTGGCCACGTTATGGATCAGCTCCTGGATCAGCACGGTCTTGCCCACGCCGGCGCCGCCGAACAGGCCGATCTTGCCGCCCTTGGCGTAAGGTGCCAGCAGGTCGATGACCTTGATGCCGGTCTCCAGAATTTCAGTTGCGGGCTTCTGCTCTGCAAAGCCGGGTGCCTTGCGGTGGATGGGCCAGTGCGGCAGCTCGTCCACAGCACCCTTGCCGTCAATGGGGCGGCCCAGCGGGTCGAACATACGGCCCAGTGTGCCCTCGCCCACAGGGGCGGTCAGGCCGTGGCCGGTAGCTTCCACCGGCATTCCCTTGCCCAGACCCTCGCTGGCAGAAAGCATGATGCAGCGCACCGTGGTCTCGTTGACGTGCTGCGTCACCTCCATGGTGCGCTCGGTGCCCTCTGCGGTCACGGTAAGCGCCTCCTGCAGGGCAGGCAGCCTGCCGGCGGTGAACTGCACATCCACCACGGGGCCTGCTACGCGAATAATAGTTCCCTGTATCATTTGGATTGCCTCTTGTCAAATCTTGTTTATCCAACGAACCCTCTCAGCCATCGCTGCGCGATGCCAGAGAAAGTTCCTTTATTATGTCCGATCCTGCACGGCAGCCGCGCCGCCGATGATCTCGGTGATCTCCTGTGTAATGGAGCCCTGACGGGTGCGGTTGTATTCCAGCTGCAGGTCCCGGATCATATCATTGGCGCTCTTGGTGGCGGAATCCATGGCGGTCATGCGGGCGCTCTGCTCAGCGCAGAAGCTCTCGGTCATGGCACCAAAGATCATGCCGTGCATATAGATGGGTGCGATCTGCTCGAACACCGTCCATGCGTCCGGCACCAGCTCCACCTCACCCTTGGGGTCGCCCAGACCCTTGGGAGCAGGCTGCAAAAACCGCCGGTCCAGCGGCAGCAGACGCTCCATGACAGGCTC
>ERZ1026870.304-NODE-304-length-29942-cov-33.728310_pt1 | contig 29942 bp, 26 predicted proteins | sample MGYA00380165_ERZ1026870 | MGnify/ENA primary metagenome ERZ1026870 (study PRJEB33269, sample SAMEA4719801) | human gut metagenome | biome: human-associated habitat; feature: organic feature; material: feces | place: Cameroon | collected 2013-10 ...
GTATATTCAACAATACGGAGATGGGCATCATCCGACTGCAACCCAAGACCATGACTGTTAAAGGTGTTGTGGTGAAGGGCAAAAGAAATACAGTGAAAGTAGGATTGAACAAGATAACCGTGGATGTAGCACATTCCTATTTGCAGTATATGGGAAAAGTAACCGATGTGCTCGGCATGATTCCAGGATTAACCTCCGACTTGCAGTTGTTAGAAGGTGGAACCCCAACATTTGTTCTCAACGGAAGACCCGTAAGTATGGCTGAGCTTAAAGCCATACCTGCGTCGCAGGTAAACAAGATTGTGGTTGATTCAAATCCAACAGTAGAATACAGCACCAGCAATAAGGGCGTTGTGTACATCACCACCAAAACAGCATTGGGCAATACGCTGTCTACAGAGTTAAGCAACACGTCTATTTTTGCCAGAAACTATGTGGATATGGCAAATGTGTCCATAAACGAGAAATACAAGAAGGTGAGCAATATTCTTACGGCAGGGTTTTCGTATTTAAGTACAACACAGATAGACAAAACCACAGAGACTGTATTCTTGCCACAAAAAGACATAGAGAGCGCAAAGGAGAGACATACGATAGGAAACGCTCGTACGTTCGAATGGTTCTATTCGATGAACTGGGAAATCAGCCGACAACAGTCGTTCGGCTTTCAATATACGGGCAACATAGGCAACACGCATATAAAAGAACCTACTTGGCAGACGATGAATGGAACCGAAATGACGTTCAATCAGAAGAAGCGAGGAGCAGACTATCTGCATAGTGCCAGCGTGAACTATAGAAACGAAATCGACTCTACACGCACACTCTATATTATAGCCGATTACGCACAGAATCACTCCGATGAGACAGGATTGGCTGCCACTGTTCCTGCTGTCGCTACAGCAAGTGAGGGGAAATATCACATCGGAGGTACACGCCTGTCATACAACAGTCGTCGCAAGTGGGCTAACATGTCAATGGGACTTTTCTTCTCTACTATGAACAATAAAGGCAATTATGCCTACAATGCGGATGTAGAGACATACGACACTCACGAGAGTCTGTATGGTGCATATTTGTCACTTTCGAGACAATTCAGCAGCTTTTATTTGCAAGGTGGCTTGCGCATGGAAGCCGACCATAGAAAGTTGGAGACCGGCGTGTCTGGAGCGTTCACAGACTCTACAGAATGGAAACTGTTCCCCAACTTGGTAGCAAAGAAGCAACTGACAGCCAAATCTTCTGTGAGCTTATCCGTAGGACAGACCATCGGACGCCCTTCGTTTTCCAACTTGAATCCCGGACTCTACTATTATGATGCCATCTCATATAAGGTAGGAAACCCACAGCTGAAGCCAAATGTAACAACCAACATAAAGCTCAGCTATAACTATGGCAACTTGTTGGCATCAGTAGCCTACAACAGAAGTAAAGACAGAATAGTAGATCTGCCGTTCTGGACAGAAACGTCGGTTGACAATAAGAACATCAAGTGGATGCCTGTGAACTTTAACAAGTCAGAGAAAATTGTGGCTACCGCTTTGTATAACTTTTCGATAGGTCCGGTCCAGGTAGATCTGACTGGTTCATTCGTCCAGCCCTTTGTCAAGGCAAACTATTTAGGAGAAGAACACTCGTGGAACAAGGCTTCTTGGGATATTAATGCAAATGCGCAGTGGCCATTGAACAACCATTCAATTTTAGTATTCGATGCTTATTTCGACAGTGGCGGTACAAGTACGTTGTTCGACCATAAGAGTTGGTGGACGATGGATCTTGTCTATATACTTCGCATAATGAAGGGCAAGCTGAACTTGACGGTTGCTGCTAATGACATATTCCATACCGACAGGTCGAACAACTGGACAATGAAATACAATAACATACGGACAACGATGGATACCAGCGGCGACACTCAACGCCTGGTAGTGAAATTAAGCTACAATTTTGGCACGTTGAAACTGGACAGCACTAAGAAATCAGCTTCAAAGGATTTCTTGAACAGATTGTGATAAGCGGCTTCCTGTTCAAAGAAATCCGCTATAAAATAGCGCAGTCCGAAATTAAGCCAGCGTACACCACATGGTGACGAAGAACGGCACGGTGAAGTCGGTGACGAAGCCGTGGTATATGCTGAGTGCAACGTAGCGCTGACCAACGGTCTGCGTGATGATGGGCAGCGTGGTGTCCATTGTCGTTGCACCGCCAGACGATATTGGAGCTAACGGACCGAACCACTTGGCGAGCAGCGGAGTAAGCAGAAGCGTTATCATCTCGCGTATGATGTTAGCCAGCAGAGCGATGGTGCCGAGTTCGGCACCGCGATACTCGGTGATGAAGATGCTCGAGAGCGAGTAGTAGGCGAAGCCACTGTCTACAGCCAGACAGTCGGTGAGCTGACGATGATGAAGCACCGAGCACACATCGTTGTTCATCAAGAAGAATGCCGCCATCGCTCCCATCCACGAACCGAGTATTGTAGCTACGGGCAGCAAAGCCAAGCGCGGATTCAGACTCTTTATCTCGCTCTTCATGTCAGGATTGAGACCTATACTTATGCCTACGCAGAGCAGCAGTCCACACAGCGCCACGAAGCTTGTACCGCTGCTCATCATCCATTCGGGCATACCGCCGCTGCGTCCTGCCAGCACGCCAAGCACGAAGAACGCCACAACAATCAGACTACCTTTCATCGCTTCTCTCCTCCTTTCATGCTTTTCCACAACGCCCACGCCAGCACGCAGCTGCCAAGCGTTGCGCTCACCGACAACACCATTGCCTCTACGCCCAACGTGGGCAGAGCGGCGATAAGCTCTCTGTTGCTGCCCACCTCAAGACCGAGCATGAAGAGCAGCAGCCATATCAGCCATGTCGTTACGCGTCCGTTCAACGCACCTATCGCACCGACCTTTGAAGCCAGACGGGTGCGCAGGGTATAACCCAAGGCTATACCGAGAAATATAAACAATATTACTATAAACATTACTTTTGATGCATTCAGAGTTTGTGCGAAGTTACGACATTTCGGGCAGACTGCAAAGAAAAGAACTGAAAGTCTTTTGGCTTTCATAATATTATACGGGAAGCCTAACGGCAAAACATTTGCAATAACGCCACTTTCGATTTTTACAAATATTTGCAAGTGGTTCGCTTTTTACAAATAAAGGTTCGCTTTTTATAAACGCTTTGTCTGATATAAGCCGTAACTTTGCAAAGTAAAAGTTAGGAGATATGGGCATCTTGCCCATACCACGCAGCCTAAAAAGTAAAAGAGTTTTAAAAAAGAATATATAAACAATTTAAACAATACAACTATTATGGCAAACGAAAAGAAATTCAGAATAGAAGCCGACCTCTTGGGAGAACTTCAGGTTCCTGCTGACGCACTCTACGGCGTGCAGACTCAGCGCGGTATCAACAACTATCATATCTCGCGCAAGACGATGAGCGACTACCCCGATTTCATCATCGCCAACGCATACGTAAAACTGGCTGCTGCGCAGACCAACCACTCGCTCGGCGTAATCAACGACGAAATCTCGGGTGCGATATCTGAGGCTTGCCGCGAGATTATCGACGGCAAGTGGCACGAGAACTTCCCTATCGACATGATTCAGGGCGGCGCAGGCACATCAGTTAACATGAACGTCAACGAGGTTATCGCCAACCGCGCACTCGAAATCATGGGGCACGAAAAGGGCGAATATCAGTATTGCTCGCCTAACGACCACGTCAACTGCGGTCAGAGCACCAACGACGCCTACCCGACATCTATCCGTCTGGCACTCATTCGCATGAACATCCACCTCGTAGGCGCACTCACCGGCCTCATCAGCGCTTTCCGCTACAAGGCAGAGGAGTATAACGACACTATCAAGATGGGTCGCACACAGTTGCAGGACGCTGTGCCTATGACAATCGGTCAGGAGTTCAACGCATACGCCAACAACCTTGAGGAGGAGATTCTCAACCTCGAGCGCAACGTGAAACTGCTGCACGAGATCAACATGGGCGGCACAGCCATCGGTACCGGTCTGAACGCCGTTCCGGGCTTCGCAAAGCTCTGCGCTGCCAACCTCAGCAAGCTCACCGGCGAGAACTTCGTATCGGCAAGCGACCTCGTAGAGGCTACACCCGACACCGGTGCATACGTAAGCTATTCATCAGCATTGAAGCGTTTGGCTATCAAGCTCTCAAAGATCTGCAACGACTTGCGTCTCATGGCTTCCGGTCCGCGCTGCGGCTTGAACGAGATCAACCTCCCGCCGAAGGCTCCTGGTTCTTCAATCATGCCGGGTAAGGTGAACCCTGTCATCCCAGAGGTTACAAACCAGGTATGCTTCAAGGTTATCGGCAACGATACCACCGTCAGCTTCGCAGCCGAGGCTGGCCAGCTCGAGCTGAACGTGATGGAGCCAATCATCACAGCGAGCCTCTTCGAGAGCCTCACATGGCTGAAGAACGCCATCGAGACACTCACCGAGGAGTGCGTTCTCGGCATCACTGTCAACAAGGAGCGTTGCTACGAGATGGTGAAGAACAGCATCGGCATCGTTACAGCCCTCAACCCCATCATCGGCTACAAGGCAAGCTCGAAGGTGGCAAAGGAAGCTCACGCTACGGGTCACTCCGTGTACGACATCGTTATCGAGCAGGGCTTGATGAGCAAGGAAGAGCTCGACAAGGCACTCGACCCGAAGGAGATGCTCCACTCGCACAAGTTCTCTTTGAAATAAAGCAATAAGGTAGGAGGGTATGGCATCCTGCCATACCCACGCACCCTTCTACGCAGCCCTCATAGGAGGTATGGGCATCTTGCCCATACCACGCCACCACCAAACATTTAAAAGCAGAGAGCTAATAATAAATAGACAAGTAAACCTGTAAGCGAAACCATTTTTCAAACAAACGGTTTCTGCTTACAGGTTTTTTTTTATAATTTTGCACTACATCAATCAAAAGAATGGATATTCGATGAAAGTATACAACTTGGAAGAGTTTGCCACCAAATATAAGCTGAAAGATATATATGGAGCATACGCCGCCCACTTCTCCGTGAACGGAGAAGAGAGCGACAGCTTTTCCGGCTTTGACACATCCGAATACAACATATTTCATTGTATGGCGGAAGAGCGCACCCTGTTCACCAAACTACTCTTGGTGCATGAGGGCAGTTGCCGTATGCGCCTGCAGGAAAACAACGCAGAGCAGAGCATACAGCTCTCAGCTCACAATCTGCTGATAACCACGCCACACGAAGTGGCACACATCGAACAGCTGTCTACCGACTTCAAGGCGGAAGCAATACTCGTCGACGAGAACTTCGCCAAACAGGTGCAACGCTACCAGCTCGACGACACAAAATACAAGAGCATAGCCGACATCTTCCACTTCGTGCGCGACATCGTGCGCCACCAGCATATCAACAAAGTAGAGATGATACGCAGTATGTTCAACGTGCTGAAGCTCATCATCGACGAGCTGCCCTACGAGCAGTTCTCCGTAACGCGCGACCTCGGACACAAGAAAGAGGTGTACGAGGTTTTCCTACACCATCTCTACCGCAACTATCGCAAGGAACGTCAGATACGCTTCTACGCTGACATGATGAACGTGTCAACCGCTTATCTCTCGCGACTCGTAAAGGAGATAAGCGGATCGACCATAAACGAACACGCTACATCGCTCGTCTACAAGGAGATATGCAACCTGCTCACGCAGACCGATATGACGATGGGCGAGATAGCCGACCACCTCAACTTCAGCGACCAGAGTGCCATGACCAACTTCTTCAAGCAGCGCTCCGGCATGACACCACTCGCCTACCGCAACAGATAAAAGTAAAAAGGTAAAAAAGTAAAAAGTAGGAGGTATGGGCATCTTGCCCATACCACGCAGCCACAAAACATTTAAGAGTAAAAAGGTAAAAGCGTAAGCAGGATAACATATGAAAACACAACCAACCAAAGAACACGAACCTTCCGCCACAGCAAAGGCTGCATCGGTGAGCGATATGACGGTCGGATCGCCACTGCACCAAATTACGAAGTTCGCACTGCCATTGATACTTGGCTACATCCTTCAGCAGATGTACCTCGTCATCGATGCCGTCATCGTAGGCAGATGGATTGGTGTAGAAGCATTGGCAGCCGTGGGCGCATCCACCTCCATCATCTTCCTCGTTATGGGCTTCTGCAACGGAGCCTGCGCAGGCTTCGCCATACCCGTAGCGCAAGCGTTCGGGGCGAAGGACTACCGCAAGATGCGCATCTACGTAGCCAACGCTGTTAGAGTGTCGGCTGTCATAGCCACAGTGATAATGGTGCTCTCGCTGATGTCCTGCCACCGCATCCTGCAGATGGTGAACACCCCGACCGACATCTTCCACGATGCCTATACGTTCCTCATGCTGCAGTTCGCCGCCATTCCATTCACGTTCGGCTTCAACCTCCTCTCCGGTCAGATACGCGCCCTCGGCAATTCGCGCCAGCCGTTCTACTTCCTCATCACTTCCGCCGTTGTGAACATCCTGCTCGACGTGGTGCTCATACTCTTCTGCGGCATGGGCGTGGCAGGAGCCGGTATAGCCACATGGCTCTCGCAGGGCGTCTCGGTATGTCTCTGCATCTGGTATATACGCAAGCACATGCAACTGCTCATTCCGCAAGGCGACGAACGTCGCTACGACAACCGCCGCACGAGCATACTGCTCAACAACGGTGTGCCGATGGGTCTGCAGTTCTCCATCACCGGCATTGGCATCATCATGCTGCAGAGTGCCAACAACTCTCTCGGCACCACCTGCGTGGCTGCCTTTACCGCCTCGCTCCGCATAAAGTATCTCTTCACCTGCGTCTTCGAGAACATCGGCGTGGCTATGGCTACCTACTGCGGACAGAACCTCGGAGCACAGCGTATGGACCGCGTAACACGCGGCGTGAAGGATGCCATCTGCCTCATGCTCGCCTACTTCGTCTTCACGTTCGCCGTTATCTATCCCTTCGCCGACTATATGATGCAGCTCTTCGTAGACAGCGGCGAGGCTGCCGTGGTGAGCAACGCTGCGCAGTACATGCGCATCAACAACTACTTCTACCCCACCCTCGGACTGCTAACCATTCTGCGCTACTCCATCCAGGGACTCGGCTTCAGCAACCTCTCCATGCTCAGCGGCGTGATGGAGATGATAGCACGCTGCGGTGTTAGCCTTTGGCTCGTGCCAGCTATCGCCTGGACCGGTGTCTGCTTCGGCGACCCTGTAGCATGGATCATGGCAGACTTGTTCCTTATCCCAGCATTTCTGTGGGTGCAGCGTAGATTGAAAAAAAGAAAGTAATACAATTATCAAACAATTAAAGAAAGAAAGGACAACACTATGCACATCGAAGAAAGTTTCATTTGTGGCAAGCACACAGCAGCTGACTGTGAAGACGGCATCGTATGCACACCCAACTTCGTGGCTGTAATCGACGGCAGCACAAGCAAGACACCCTTCCGACTCGACCCAACGATGAAGAACGGACGCTTCGCCATGCTGCTCATCCGCAACTATATCCGCCAGATGGCTGCCGAAGCCACGCTGGAGGAGTTCTGCCAGAGCATAACGAGCCGCATCGCAGAGGAATACGCAGAGCGCGGCATATCCGAACGCATGGCTGCGCATCCTGAGGAGCGTCTCACTGCTTCTGCAATAGTATACAGCGAACATCGGAAGGAGGTATGGATGGTGGGCGACTGCCAGGCCATAGTAGACGGCGTGTTCTACGAAAACCCAAAGCCTTACGAGCAGGAGACAGCCATGCAGCGCGCCGACATGATAAAGGGCGACATGCTGCCCGCAGACGCCCGACACGCCATAGAGCCGCAGATAATAAAGGCAATGCTCGAAGGCCAGAACCGCCTGTATGCCGTAATAGACGGCACGCCGATATACATGCCCGGCACACGACTCGTCAGCGTACGCAGCTCCGCCGTGCTTGCCTCCGACGGCTACCCCACTCTGCTGCCCACGCTCCGCGACACCGAAAAGGCGCTGGCAAAGCAGCTCGCCGACGACCCGCAGAACATTCACAGCTTTGTGGCTACGAAAGGTCTCGTTGAGGGCAACAAGAGCTTCGACGACCGAGCGTATGTAAGGCTAACCGTATAGCTGCCGTTTTGTATGATTGTCGCATTCGCACTATCCGCCACAGCACAGACATCCAGCGCATAGTAGGCTGGGCATCAACCTATCTACCAGCATCAGTATACATCACTGTGTATCAACAGAATAAAGGCTGGCAGATAAGCCCCAAGAACAGCGAATCTGTCAGCCACCATAAACGAGCTTATCTATTCCCCTTCGCCCTATTATGTGTCTTGCAAAGCATCTGACAATTACTTTCGTCGGTCGCTCCTCCTTTGCTCCAAGCCTCAACGTGATCGGCATCCATTTCTTTTAGCGCCCAAATCCTATCTTTGTTTGCATCATGACCTACGGCACATAACGTACAATTGGTTTCACCTTTTTCTTTAGCCGCCTTGGTTTGATTATTGTAAACACGATGCTTAGTTATATCGTCAAACACACGCACATTCAAAAGTCTTGTGTCTTGACAACCACCAAGTACATATTCAAACACATTCTTTGTGTCCTTTACCCAGTCATCATTATAAAGTTCAGCAACCTTGCGCGAGACTTCTACATGACCATAGGGATTGTTATGGAAACGCCCACAAGGAGCAAAATTTGCCGTTGAAAGATTTCTCGCGAGCATGGATTGGAATTGTTGTGGCAACTATCGGAGAGAATGTGTCGCACACTGGACAAAACTCCTTGCTACCGATGAGGTTGTTTATAACGAACCTATCATTCAGAACTTCCTTTCGTTCATTGATTACATGTCGTGCAGCGCAGATACATACGTTTCACTCGGTGGCTCCAATGGTTGTGCTGACCAACTTACGAATTGGGACGGAACACTGAAGTTGTGGTTAGGAGCACCATCAAAAAAGAAGTCACAAGGTTTATCCAGATAACGACAATTTGAGGCGATGTGTAGCGTTAATTACCACAAATCACCTTAAATTACAGAAATGTGATGCCCCAAATAAAGATTTCCAATTATTTATTCTTTCGTCTGAATAAGATTTCCTATCTTTGAGGTCAATAATTGGCAATTCTTTCAAAGGAAAAATTGGCGCTAATATTATTGGGATTACATAAATTTCATTGAAGTTTAACAATGGGAGGACTTTTAGCATTCAGAGTAGGGAACTACGACAATACGGCAGAAAGAGAACAATTCAGATTCTTATGTGGGAAACTCAAAGCTCATTATGAGAATTTGGAGGATTTCTGTGTGTTCGTCGGCAACTACAACATCGGATGCGAATTAGATGCGTTGTTTATCAAGAAGGATGCGATCATCTCAATAGAATTTAAGAATTATGGTGGCAAAGTTGTTGCCAATGAAAACGGAGAATGGACTTGTGATGGAAAAACTATCAAGGGAGGTTCAAGAAAAACAGTCCTCCAACAAGCACGAATAAACCATTCGATAGTTAAGAAAGAACTTAATGTCTTGGGGGTTGAAAAAAATCAAATCAAGGATGTCCCCCATCTTATTATATTTCATCAACCCATTGAATTGGAAAACAACTTAAGTGCAACTAACAAATCATGGCTACACATAACCGATGACGCTCATTTCATCGAAAAGTTGGATGACATTACATGCCCCAAGACTGATTTAAATCCGTTGGCTATAGTGAATTTGGCTGAACTTCTTAATCTTAATTCATACTATCTAACAGAGTTCAGCAATGTCTCTTATGAATCACAGGCACCCAAGGAAAACAAGAAAGAGATCTTTGAGGACATAAAAAAAGATGTCCAAAAGCTATCTAAAGATGCGCTCAGCGAAGCACCTGATACATTGCACCAAGTAGAAAGCTTATCAGAATTGCCCCAAACCGGAGATGTCATAGATCCAAAAGAAATAGAGAGTCAAAGTGTAGCGGATGAGGTAAATGCGTTACACTCAAGTGCAGATTTGATACCCTTGAAGGAGTATGCACATCAAATTATCAATGCTGTTTTTGGGGTGAACGACATAGAGGTTTTTGCCCTTAATCCAATAGATTTTGGGAGAGTGTATCCCTCCTTTATGAAGCACATAGATCATGAGTTTGTCGTGCTCTTAAAAGGGCGGATTGCACCTGACCAAGAAAAGCGTCTGTACAGATTCTTGCAAAAAGACATGGCAAGGATGTCGGATGATATTTTGTACTGGCAGACAGGAGAGCGTATTGTATCTCAAACAGAAGAGGGAACACTTGAAGATAATCCCAACATAGAAGAATCCGCCAGCATTCCTTCTGATGGCACACTTGCAGATGTAGACCTTCCCAATTGGTTAGACAGATATCTGTTTTTTGACCTTGGTGCGAAATACTCTCCCAACCATTCCAGGTTTGAGTACAATCTGAATTTGAACACAGGCGAGATTAAAGTATACCTCGGCACATACTTCCCGAGAAGTTTTGTCGAAGTAAAATCAATCTTTGAAGAATTCAGCCAAAACAGCAATTATCTTTCTTTAGTCGGAGAACGGACTTCTGTCAGTATCCTTGATTTAGGATGTGGCACTGGTGGCGATCTTTTTGGACTTCTATCTTTTCTCGAGAAGTACGAACCATCATTGAAATCCGTCAAACTGTTAGCAATAGACGGAAGCCAAATGGCCTTAAGATTCTTTGAGAAGATTATGGCAGAGTTTAAGAAACACAGCAGACTCAAGATTGATTACCGAATAGGTCCAGTCTTCATTGAAAGCGAGAACGATTTAAATCTCGTATCAGATGTCTTATCAGCCAAATACGATTTGATTCTATCATGCAAAGCAATCTGCGAGATGCTAGCAAAAAGGCGTATTAAAAATAAGGCCTACAAACAAACGGCAAGCATGCTGTCTTCTAAATTAACAGACAAAGGCATTATGCTGATAGAAGATGTAACAATAAAAAGTCCGGCAACGGAAAAATTCATTCTGTACATGCTTAATGCAGAATTGAATGAATTCGTAGCCGAAAACGATGAATTCGCAACAATATACCCGACTGCATGCAAGGACAAAGAGTCCAAATGTATAAATGGATGCTTTTTCAAGAAGGAGATAAGAGTAACTCATTCTGCAAAGAACAACGATATAAGCAAGATTATCTACCGGATAATTGGGAAGAAACCATTTGCTGAGAATATCGTTGTGTCATCCAAAGGGAAAACCGAATATAACTCATGTATTATCAAATAAATTAAAATAATATGGCAGATTTCGATTCAGAATTCTTCATTGACTATTCAAGTCTAGATGATTTTCAGAGGCAGCTGATAGACAGAAAGAATAACAAGTCTATGGTTGTTTCCGGCAGTGCAGGAAGCGGCAAATCGCTTATTGCCCTTCATAAGGCAAAGCAAATAGCAGCTCTCGGTGAAAGTTACACAATTATCGTATATACCAAGTCTTTGAGAAAGTATTTTGAGGATGGTTTGAAAAAGTTGGGACTTAGAAATGTATATCATTACCATCAATGGCGTCATAATCAAAGAAGAGTGAAATACCTCATAGTTGATGAATGCCAAGATTTTACAAAGGAAGAAATTAATGAAATGAAACAGTATGGGGAATATTGCTTGTTCTTTGGCGATACTGCTCAATCTATTATGGGCTTTGGCGATAGAGGCCAGACCCAATCCATTGAACGCACGGCTTCGGATATGGGCATTGCTCCCGATCCTCTATATTTCAACTACAGACTGACTCAAGAAGTCGCAGCTCTTGGCGAGAAGGTAGGAAATGTAGAGGACTTGGTTCTCAAGTGCAAGCGTCACGGTGAGAAACCCAACCTTATCTCTTCAAATAGTTATGATGGACAACTCGATAAAATCGCGAACATCATAAAAAACAGATCCTTAACGAATGTCGGAATCCTATTGCCATTCAATACGGATGACAAGGGCGAATGGTCTGTAGAATATGTCAAGGAGTATCTGATGCGAAAAGGCATCACGTGCGAATTCAAGTACAATGCCAATCAAGATACTGAAATGGACTTGGATTTCCATTCCTCTAACCCCAAAATTATGACTTGGTGGTGTGCAAAAGGACTCCAATTCAAGGATGTCTTTATCCCAGGATGTGATAAGAGTACAGATAAGCGTGCAGCACTTTATGTGGCTATGACGAGGTGTAGTGAACGTCTTTATTTAGGATACACATCATCTTTATCTCCACTCTTCCCAAAGAAGGACAATCCTATATACAACAACAACGAAGAAATTGATATTATTTAATCACTGACTGTAATGAAATTATTTATAGCAACATCTTCACTTAATATAGACAACATTCTATCGACAGAATGTATTGCTCCATTATCGTTCTACAATGCAAGGAACTATGGATATAATACATTCTGCGGATTGGATCTCATTCCGTTCAAGAATGTTTTGATATTGTTTTCGAAAATCCCTTATTTCGAGATAAGGGATGACGAACACGATAGTCGTCCTATCGTTCTTGAAGTTGATATAGACGAAAAGACAACTCTGTTGACTCGTATTTTCGAAAATGATGAGATTCATGTGTATTCTCTGGACAATGTTTTGAATCTTTCCCCTTTCAACACGAGAATATTATTTTATAATGTCAAGGATTTAAATCATTCTAGACTTAGTTGTTCTGATAGTTTGACAAACAAACTTGGAGATTACTTTAAGTTTGACCTTTGCAAAGGAGATTTCAATTTGGCTAATTTGTTCGGATTGAATATTCATGTAGAGGATGCATGCAAGGATTATGATGCAAAAGTTCTCCAGAACAACAAATTAAATGTCGTTAAAGGGTTCATTTTGGGATTTTATCTTGGCGTTTCCAAATCTGTATCCTCTGATAGTGCAATCTTACTTAAAATTCAGAAAAGAATCTACGATATTGTCGCAACTCTCAAGAATAATGGAGGCTTCGGTAATAGTTCTTTCTACCAAGAATTAAAACAGTTAGATACTGACTTTCGTAAGTTTGATCCTTCCATGAAAAGATGTAAGGAATTGTGGAATAATACCCTCACAGAACTTGCAATTCCTTCGGATGCACTCAATAAGTTGCTGAATTTATATGATGAGGAGAATGTTCTCAAAACGAATTTCATGAAAAAGAACGGACTGCGCTCTTACGTCTCACTAAGTCAATATGGATATGACAACATCGAAGCGTATCGCGATAGTTTGAAGTCTTATACTTCTCAGATTGTGAAGGAGGATCAAAGGAAACATGTTTCCGAATTTAATGTGGCAAACACATTTGATTTGGATCCTACATACGAAACATGCATGCTTACAAAGGACACTCAGGAAACAATGCTATTCAATAAGTTTATTGATACTATATTATGGCATGGTACTGCGCCGACTCCTGATACCTTGCGTACAGATAGATTCAATATTGCGACTCAAATTACTATCTCCGCAAAAAACATATGGGAATCATTGAATTGGCAATGGCAAGGTAGCCCTGCTCAACAGTTCATGAATGATTTGAGACAGAACATCAAGAGCTTTACTCCGCTTGATGTAAAAGAGCAAGACAACCTCATCCTTAAGGCCTTAGCAGCTTTTATTCTTAAGGGAGAAGACTTTGATGCTATTGTGCAGTTTTGTGAAGATAATTCATACTCTGACTACAGTTACTCACTTGCATTGTGGGGAGCTACGATAGGATACGTAAAAATTCCGAAACCGATAATCGCATCCATTGCAAATCTTCCATCATTTGGTGAGAATTACAGAGCAATCTGTACACTTCTCTATAATACAGAGTCAAAAGGAGAATGGCCTTTTATACAACAACCTGTTGAGATCAAATCAAATGGTGTTGGTGCGCCTGTAGTGAACACAGATCTTCGTAAGAATGTTCAATCTGTTATAAACACGTTGCCTCATGGACAGAAGAGAACCAATGACTCCTACATAGAATCCGCATTGCAACTAGAGGCCACCCAAGGCAATTTTGAGGCATATCTGTATATATTAAAAAATTTAATAAGTACCAGAACAAATCTCTACAAGGAGATGAAACATGTCTTAAGCTTGCCAGAATCACGAACCATGGAACTCTCTGATGTGGTAAAGAGCGTATTGAAGGACTTTACAAAGAAAAGCGCAAAAGATTATCGTGACAAAGCGTTAGTAGCACTTGAACTAGAAAAAAAGGTTGCTGACCCCGTCTCATTCCGTTACATGCTTGACGACTTGAATATTTCTAGGGAAATACGAGATAATTTTTTTGCTTACTTCAATATTCAAGCAGAAGGGTCTGGTATAATGAGTCCTATAAAAAAAATAGGAAACTTCTTTGGAAATTTGTTCTCTGGTCAGGACTCAAGTACCAATGCAGAGCCTGCAACCAAGAAGTCAGGTGTGGGCAAATTGCCATTCAAAATTCAGAATGTCGACGCAATAGCTGCGTTTATAAGGGAAATCAATCCTGGACTTAATGAATTTGCATACAAGCAGATAGTAAAAGATTTGAAATGGGTATTAGATCCGAAATATGCTTCAGGAAAATCAGAAATAGAACTTTTGGAAATATTCCGTAAGAACCTCATATCTGGACAAAACGATTCTATTAGCAAAAATGGGAAGGATATGAAATGGAAGAATGAAGCATATAAACCTATAGATATAGAAAAAACCATACTTGCCATAAAAAAAATATCGAAATCTTATGAATAATATAATTTAAGTTGTTTCATGACATTTTAGCCTTTAGTCAGATGGCTTGCATCCATTTGACTAAAGGTCAATTGTAATACCTTGCGAAATGAACTTTAAATAGAAAAGATGGCGACATTGTATAATTACAAATGCAACAGATGTGGCTTTAGCATTCTATCATCTAAAGATGGAGACAATAGTTTACTTTCTGGTCCTGGTCATTTTTATAAATGTACAGAATGCAATCACGTCTTTACAAAGAATTGGATATATAGGGATATATACTTAAGCGCAAAGGAGTATCCTCTTGAGAAAGATAAATATTTAGCTGATATTTTGATGAAAATTGTTCCTGAAGAATTTCAAGAGTGCATGAAAAATGATGTTTTGTGGTTTCAGAATGAGGCTGTTAAAGGTGAAGAATCAAAATATTTTGGAAAGAATTTAATTCATGATGCCGTTATATGGACAGAAGAAACTTTTTGGAACAAGTTGCTTAGATTTCTTCATCGAAGGAAGTATGCAAAATTTATTAATTTCTCTGAGTTCATGGTTTTTATGAAAAGAAGTGAAATAAGAAAAATATTAGCATATAAAAATAGTACAAACAATGTTAAATGCATCCGTTGTAACGGAAATGCAGAATTATGGAATCCATCTAAAGGCTGTCCTATATGTGGTAATATTTTAGAAAAACAGGATGATTATATGATTCTTGCAGATTAAAATGAACAATAAAGTAATAATTTTAACAGAACAGGGTGATAATGTAGAAGCAACAGCTCCTGTCATTATTTCTGCCAGTCGTTCAACAGATATACCAGCCTTTTACGCCAAGTGGTTTTTCAACCGCTTGGCAAAAGGCTATTGTGCTTGGTATAATCCATTCAACCAGCAAAAGATGTATATCTCTTTCAGTAAATGCAAGGTTGTTGTTTTTTGGACAAAGAATCCCAAACCAATAATGCCCTATCTTCATATATTGGATGAAATGGGCATTCATTATTACTTCCAAGTGACACTGAATGACTATATAAAGGAAGGCTTTGAACCTAATGTACCTTCTGTAGAAGAGCGTATTGAAACATTCAAGAATTTGTCAGACACAATAGGCAGGGAAAAAGTCATTTGGAGATTTGATCCTTTGATCATCACTTCAACCATTGGGCCACGAGAATTGCTTACAAGAATATGGCATATCGGAAACAAACTGAAAGGCTACACTAATAAATTGGTTTTCAGTTTTGTTGATGTAAAAGCATACCGCAAGGTTCAGAATAATCTTGTTAAGGAAACTATTTTCTTCACAAAGGAAGATGTTGAGAATGCAGAAGCTAATTATGCCCAAAGAATAGAGATTGTACAAGGACTTAAGAAAATTCGAGAAGCGTGGCATGACCAAGGCTGGGATGTTGAAATGGCTACATGTGCTGAAGATATTGATCTTGAATCTTACGGCATTGAGCACAATCGGTGTATTGATGGGGAACTGATGAAACGTATTTTTGCTGATGACGAAGAATTAGTTTACTATCTTCATACCCTAAAATGGCCAGAAAGGGATATGTTTGGAAATCTCCCACCTATTCCAAAGAAAGAAAAGAAAGTAAAGGATACTGGACAACGAAAAATTTGTGGTTGCATGGTGAGCAAAGATATTGGTATGTATAACACTTGCCGTCATTTCTGCGTATACTGTTATGCAAATACAAGTAAAGAATGTGTTTTGAATAACAAGGAGAAGCATAATGATTTTAGTGAGAGTATAATTGAGTAAAGATAGAGTAACCAGTGCCAATACCTTTTTATGTCCTAAAGTAGAAAGATTATTTGGTGTTATTTATGGTAAAGAATAATTATGTTGAATAAATTTAGGTTGTGGCTGATATCCACAAGTGCTATGTGGAGTGTCATTTTAATAAAAACATGGAAAGTTCCTATATGTTGGACTTTCTGGCAAGGATTTGAGTGGGCTCCAATTGGAATTATTTTCAGTCCTTCCAACATTGTCGCATATATAAGCATAGTATGTTTATTAATTGGATGTCACTATTTAAGGATATATAATAAAAGATTAGACGGCTCTCCAACTTCACTTCCTATTATTATAAAGGAAATAACTGATAGAAGTCAAGATTACATCAACTCTTTGGCAACATTGGTAACCTTATTTGCAGTTTTGATTGTAAACTATGAAACATGGCGAGATTTGCTTGTACTAGCGATAATGCTTGCTGTTATTTTTGTTAGTTATACACAAACTAATTTATATTATGCTAATCCTGTTATGGCTTTGCTAAAATACAAGATAGCAGAAGTCCAAACACATACAGATTGTAAAGAGTTGCCATCCGGATCTGTTGTGTTATATAGAAGAGTTTTAAATGCTGGGGATAAGGTATCTCCATATCATGTAGCAGATAATGTATATATTGTAATATGAACAAAAACGATTTTGTAAGTAAACTTCAAGGAGTAATAAATCAAGGTGACGATTTTAAGGTCCTCATCTATTTTGCTATGAATACTGAAAATGGGGTATGTCTAAAAAAAGCAGATATAAAACGTGATGTACTATCGAATATAAGTAGAGGATATCAAAGTTCTATTCAAGAAGAAATAGACTTGTTTGCTCAAGATAACGAAAGGACATTACTTGACTTGTCATCTCGGGATGAAAGAATGAATGTGGTATATAGATATGATTTACCTGATGAAGAGCCTTCCTTTTTTACATTAATGAGAGAGGCTTATGAATCGCACGATGCAGATTATTTTACATCATCAAAAGTTTTTAATTTTGACAATGACAAATTGTCTGACATTAATTATTTTATAATAGAAGCTGGCACTGCTAATAACAAAGTTGTAATTTATAGGAACAACTATAATGTCAATTTAATGCGCCAAAGTCGAGGTCGTTATTACATCAGTAAATCAGAAACGCAGTTTGATTTAGTTAGAGAGGATATCTTACGTATAGATTCCCAGATAGACGCACTAATGTTTGACAATGAAGTTTTTATTACAAACTTGTCTTACCTTGACAATAACAAAGAATTTGCCTCAATAATTATAAACCGTGCATCAGAAGCATTAACTTGTATTGAAGAACTTAATATTGTTGATAGTATAGAAGGTATGCAAGAGAGATTAACAGAAATTTCTTTTGCTCGACGAGTAATGAGGGCATTGGATTCTTCTCCTATTACAGAGATACCCAAAACTGATATTTTTGAATTTGTGAGAAATCATGATGTCTTAAAAAATGTATTGAAAATAGAAAATAATAAGATTAAATTGCCTTCAAAAAAGTCTCAGGATAGTTTCATAAGGCTCTTGAATGATGATTTTCTTTACTCCAAACTTTCTAAACGTGATTATGAGTCAAAAGCAAAAAATCGCATACGAAGATAATATAAACTCTTGTAGTGGCTGAATATTCTATTTATAACTTTACATAATTGTATGAGCGATGTATAAAGAATTGTCACAGAAAAGAAGTATATGAAATCAGAATAAAATTATGACTGAACTCGAACTACAACAATATCTCCTCCACAAGTATCCACAGGAGAATGCTCACTGCGAATGGAAGGAATTTAAGAACTTGAAGAACTCTTTCTGCGGTGACGAGAAAGATGATGTGATTTCCTATGTGTCGGCTATCGCCAACATGGAGGGCGGGCATCTTGTGATAGGTGTACATGATAAGACATTAGATATCATTGGAACTGACACCTACAATTATGATAGACAGAAAGCTATTCTGAGATTGACGGAACGCTGTGTCAATCTATCTACAGAAGGACTTGATGTTGAAGTATTCATCACGAATGATACCAGAAAGAAGGTTTGGGTGATTCACATTCCTAAACATCGCCCCAAATTACCGGTATATGCCCATAACAAGGCATGGCAACGCATTGAGGATTCCTTGGTGGAATTAACTCAAGAGAGGTTGAATACCATATTGGAAGAAAATAGCCCTGTTTTTGATTGGTCTGCAGAGATTGTTGAAAATGCCACTTTGGACGACCTTGACAGAAAGGCCTTGGTTAAAGCACGTAATGAGTACAAGGCAGTTCATCCCCGCTTAGCAGATGAAGTTGATGAATGGGATGATATGGAACTGCTTAATCGTGCTGGCGTGGCAATAAAAAGTAAACTGACACGTGCTGCAATTTTGCTGTTGGGTAAAGAAACAGCAATCCATCTAATCAGTCCCGCGGTGGCTACTATCACATGGGTACTGATTGATGACCATGACGAGAAGATTGATTACGAGCATTTCCATACGCCATTCATTCTGACAGTAAATGAGGCTTTGTCAAAGATTCGCAATCTGAACCAGCGTATCTTACCTGGTGGAACTTTGTTTCCGGACATTGTCAAACAATACGATGACTACAGCATACGCGAAGTGCTTCATAATTGTATAGCTCACCAAGATTACACCATGCAGGAGCGTATTACTATGGTGGAAGACCCAAATTCCGTGACATTTGCAAATGGAGGATATTTTCTTCCTGGCACTGTCAGGAATGCTATTGAGCAGAATGGTCCACAGAAATTCTATCGTAACTATGTCCTGTGTCAGGGTATGGTAAATTTTAACATGATAGATACAATCGGACGAGGAATCCGCAAGGTGTTCACAGAACAACAAAAACGTTTCTTCCCGATGCCCGATTACAAGATAGACCAAGCAAGAAAGGAAGTTACAGTAAAAATCTACGGCAAACTGATCAATGAGAAATACTATCGTTTGTTGAAAGCCAATCCCAATCTGTCTCTAAATGACTGCATCGCATTGGATATGGTACAGAAACATGACGCTATAGACAAAGAGACTGCAATTCGATTAAGGAAGTTGCACCTTATAGAAGGACGCTATCCTAAGTTATATCTGTCGGAATATGTTGCCAAGACTGCCAATAATGACGAACTGAAAACTGAATACATCAGAAACAGGAGCTTCAATGATATGCACTTCAAAGAGATGATCATATCATACCTAAAATCATTCGGTGGAGCTACTAGAGGCGAGCTCAATCAACTATTGCAATCCAAGTTGTCTGATGTATTGACAGATGAACAGAAGATTCGAAAGATAAGTAATTTGCTGTCGGCTCTCAAAAAAGAAGGCATTATCAAATTAACAAATGGTAAGAAGTGGATTTTAGTCAAAGCTTAGTCCAACTTTAGTGGAAGTCTTAGTCGAAGTGCACACACTTAAATTTATAATATTCTGATAATCAGCAATAATGCATCTTTTATGCATTAGTAGAACAAAATTTATTTAGTCGAACTTAAAGAAAACAAGAGATATGTTATTCGGAGACAAAATAAGAGAACTCAGAGACGAGCAAGATTTATTGCAACGCCAGTTGGCAGCAGCTTTAGAGATTGACACCCCTATGTTCAGTAAGATTGAGCGTGGAGATAGACGAGCCAAACGAGAGCAAGTAGTCAAACTTGCAGAATTGCTGCATCAGGATGAAAATGAGATGCTGAAGCTATTGCTCGCCGACAAAGTTTTGGATGCCTTGGATGGTGAGGAAAAACTGAGCATTGACGCAATTGAGGTTGCTAAAAACGAGTTAATGGATGTTAACCGCTAAAATCAAGTACAAGAAGCTTTGTTAGTCTAAATTATCAGAAGAGAATTCTCTTCCAATCAATGGGAACTTTATAGTATCAATTCAACTTGGTATTATAAAGTTCCTTTTGATTTACAGATACTTACAAAACGCTTACTGGTTCAAGCGTGGAGAGTCAACCTGTTGTCCATTCCACAGCTTGAGGCTCTCGCATTGGTTATGTGTTGCTAAATGATTTTATTTATTGATTACCAAGCTATTGTTGTCCAACACAACATGATGGGCAAAAGAAAGGGTTGTTCCGTCGAATACTGCCGACACGTCTACGCCACGACGCACAAGCTCGTCGATAAGAGCCTTGTCATGGGCTGCTCGCATGGAGTTGAAGCCACGCTTTCCTACCTGACTATTAAATGTTTCGACAAGTGAAGTGAGTGTACAAGCTGCGAAACGCGCAGCGAAATCGTTGTAAAATGAATTGTTCATAATGACTTGTTTTTGAAATTAAACTTATTTCCACATCGTATCTTGACCACCGTAGCTGTCGTGCTCGGTTGGTGCAGATCAAAACTGCTCTTGATGTTTCGGGTGCAAAGGTATAAAGAAAAAATATGATTGACAAAGAAACGGGAGGGATAATGGCGCTATAATTGTATGCAGCCGATTGGAAACTACAATTTCCGCATCACTTGCCGCCATGCCGAACGCAACCCAGGCGAAAGCGGTTCGCAGCTAATCATTTCAAGTGTTTGGCGCAGTTCATCAAGCAATTCGGGCCAGTAGCGCATCTGCTCGTAGGCAAGCTTGATGCACTGCGCCCTTATTGCATACGGTGCTCGGGTGTCGGTTATACGCGCAAGGCAAAAGTCAATAAAGTCGGTACGGATAGCTTCTTCATCGAATGGTTGGCGAAGAAGCAGAGTGAGAATAAGACGGAGCTTCGTTGTGTCCTTTTCATTCAAGCAACGGTCGATAAGCTGGTAGTGCTTGGCAAACAGCCAAACATTATCGTCAGCAGCGAAATGCGTGAACGTCCAAAGCGCATTGATAGCCACACGGCGGTTGGCATCCAATGTCAATTGGTATAGTTCCTCTTTAAGATTGTCGTTATGCTCGCCTTGGGTCAAGGCGCACAATTGCTTGATTTCAGATTGAGAGAGACGGTGAGTGAGGAGGGTTTTCATATTTGCAAAACTATATTAAATCACACGCCTGCTCAACCGTAATTACTCTTAAATCACTTTCTTCAAAATCCTTTACATTTCTGGTAACAAGATATTCAACCTTAGCCCTTGTTGCTGAAAAATACTGTACCCCATCCTCAAAATCCTTCCAATTAGAATCGTAAGAACTATAAATATCAGAAGAATCAACGGAACATATTTCGATAACGTTCCGTAGGAAATCCATTTTACGTCTATATACGTCCAAAGGCATCTTACAACGCTCAACACAGATGAAATTAGCAGTTACTACAGACAACGCAGAGACACAAACCTCAATCTTCCGTTCGGCAGCATACGAAACAATCATGGCTGCAGGTTGATAGAACAAAGGTCTTTCCAATATAAAGTCTATCAGAACGTTTGTATCTAAAAACAATTTCATAAATACTTACTTGTTAACGAGTCATGATATTCTTTCTTATAGTCTTCAGACAAATCTTGAGGGCATTCAAATCCAACCTCCAAAGCTTTCACTTCGGGGGATATATAGTATTTTTCTTTCGTAGAAACCTTTTCCTTGAATTTCTCCAGAAAAGAATTCAATCCTGTTACAACAGCTTCAGACACACTGATATTGTTCTGTTGAGCATATCTGACAATACTATTATATGTGTTATTGTCTATAGTTATTGTATTCATAAATAATCCTCCATACATTTTAATACCGCAAATCTACAACATTAAATCCAAACTGCAAAATCTTTTCGGAGAATTATTGCTATTTGGATTCTCAACAGATTGTTATACAAAAATCGAGTTGGTGAAAATATCTGCCATATCTTCCAGCAACGACACATCTCACTGTGTATCAACAGAATAAAGGATGGCAGATAAGCGCCGAAACGACTTATCTGCCAGCCTATCTCCCAGCCTATCAGCGAGCACTCGGAGATATCCATTTCTGTTTTTATCCCAACTGGCTTATAATTCGGAAATTTTATCTAAACTTGTAAGCAAAAACTGAAATTTATGATACTAACAGACTCAATGCTCGACGCAGCATTCCGGTGATTTCTGCAAGAAATGCGACATCAAATTGACAAAGGCCGACTCTCTACCCGATCTTGACGATATATGCACCTACGTGATGAATGATATGATGTTTGGAAACTTCTAATAATACTAATTCCCGCACTGCTGTAATAAAACTCCGGCAGTGCCGGAATAAAACTCCGGTAGCACCGGAACAACACTCCGGCAGCACCGGAACAACAAAAAGCAGCACCGGAACAACAAAAAGCAGCACCGGAACTACACTCCAGTTGTGTGGGAGTTTCGCAGTTTGTTGCCTATGCTTTAGGAAAGTTTTACTTCGGTTTTGCCTATGTTTTAGGGAAATTTATGTCTGGTTTTGCCTATGTTTTAGGAAAGTTTTACTTCGATTTTGCCTATGTTTTAGGAAAAAGCTGTATCTTTGCAATACAAATTAACGATATAACTATTATGATACACAGACTATTAATCGAAGATTTGACCGAATGGGGCAAACGTAAGAACAGGAAACCTCTTGTATTACGCGGAGCACGGCAAGTTGGAAAGACTACTCTTATTGACGAATTCAGCAAGCAGTACGACTGCTATATAAAGTTGAATCTTGAGCAAAGTAGCGATGCCAAGGCATTCGGTATATCAGACAATGTGGCTGAAATATTCCAGTATATATGTCTGCAAAAAAAGATTGTTGCAGACAAAAGCAAACGCACATTGCTGTTCATTGACGAGATACAAAACGAACCTAAAGCCGTAGGACTGCTCCGCTATTTCTATGAAGAAATGCCATGGCTGCACATCGTAGCTGCCGGGTCAAGGCTACAGACACTTATAAAGCAACGCATATCATTTCCGGTAGGACGTGTGGAATACATGTCGCTACGTCCATGTTCGTTCCTCGAATTTTTGAACGCTACAGCTAACGAACCTTTGGCAGAGATGATACGCCAGCTAAACGTCTCGCCTATCTACCACGATATGCTCATAGCCCTTTTCAACAAGTACACGCTCGTTGGAGGTATGCCAGAAGCTCTTGTAGAGTATGCCACAAATGAGGATGTCTCAAGGCTTTCGCCAATATACCGATCATTGCTTAACGGTTACAACGAGGATGTTGAGAAATATGCAAAGAACGCCAATCAAGTGAACGTGATACGCCACTTGCTTACACACGGATGGACAGAGGCTGGACAGACCATTACGTTCAACCGCTTCGGCGGCAGCAACTACACGAGTAAGGAGGTACATGAGGCGCTTGAAGTGCTGCAAAACGCATTCCTACTCAGTCTCGACTATCCAATAACAACAGTGAAGGCTCCAGCAATACCTGCACTTACACGACAACCCAAACTGATATGGCTCGACTCTGGAATAATGAATTTCTCGGTTGATATACAAACCGAATACTTACAGAACAGCTCGCTACTTGATGTATGGAAAGGACATGCTGCAGAACAGATTGTAGCCCAAGAACTACGCATCGTGCTCGACCGCAACTACAGAAACGAACAGTATTTCTGGGTTAGAGACAAAAAGGGAACTACAGCCGAAGTTGATTTCGTATGGCAGCATAACGCCACTATAGTACCTATCGAGGTGAAGTCGGGCACCAATGCCCACCTTCGATCACTGCATTCGTTTATGGGCACAACTGAAGCAACCGACATCGCCGTTAGGATATGGCCCGGCAAATATAGCATAGACGAAGTGACTACTCCAAACGGTAAAACTTTCCGACTAATAAACCTTCCTTTCTATTACATAGGAATGCTCGACAGGATACTTGACAAGAACTTATGAAAATCGTAGAACAATTCATTTGCAGCAAGCATACTTCGCCATGTCTCTCGTCGGAGAACTGATAAATAACTGGTAGACAACTGATAGATGGCTGACAGATACCCCTGACCGAACAGCTATCTATCAGCCCTCAACTCTCTGATTTATAATGAGCTATGCGTCTACTGACACTTCTGACACATTTTTTCGCATACTTATATTTGTATGCACAGCACCATTAAAGTATATGGCAAATTCTCATTGTTTATTTCACAATACCTGTTTCTATCTCGTTTTCTAAATACGAGAACACCTATACAGCCCCTTCATAGTATAAACCACAATGGCTTATGGAAACGCAACTCCTCAATCATGAACCTATAAATAGCGGAGGTCTGGAGATCATGACTCACAGGATATCTCGCTGTGCATCTGCCTATCTCCCATGCCATGTGTAAGTGTCTCCTTCTGTGAGCAATAGGAAACCCTTGCTTTGAAGAAAAATTTAACGGACTATTGATACTACGGAAAAATTGCTAAAAAGTGATAATTCCATGAGTTGTTTGATGGCGTTTTGAAAAACAAGTGTTATCTTTGCACACGTTAGGTAACATGAGCATTCGCCTTAAGAAACTCATGCTAATAACGAGATAAAAAGTTTGGGATAATGCGTATTATTAACAATAGAAGAATGCGGTTTGCCTGGCTGCTGATGTTGGTGTATCTGCCAATGATGCTCGCCTTCACCTTCCACCACCACTCGGAGGCGGAGGGTAGTGCCGTTACATCTTATTGTTATGAATGTGCGCATCACATCCACCACGATGGACATCTCACATCCGAGCAGAACTTCATGCACGAGTGCGTACTCTGCCAATTGCACAGTTTGCCATATGTGGTACCAAACATCGTTCACATAGCAGTGTTTATTGCTATGGTTCATATCGCCGTTGTCATGTCTTGCCCATTTGTCAAGACCCGCCAAGGCGATGTACATTCTACTCGTGCTCCACCTGTATTCCTATCTTTGTAGTTTTTTTGATGATTAATCAAAACCAAAATCGGCTATAGCTATATCCTGACGGGCGATTTAGCTTCCTTATGGTCGGTTTAGCCGATTGATTTTCAAAGATTTATGATGAAAAATAAGAAGCTGGTATATATTGTGCTTCCTCTTTTCATCAACTTGTTTCATGCGCTTACGGCAAGTGCCAAGGCTATGTCCTTACCTAAAGATTCGGTGAGGATTTCGGCTCAGGCAGACAGTGTCAAGCGGATGATGAGGGATGGTGTATCCCTAAAAGAAGTTGTAGTAAGCGGAAGCTCCAATAAAGAAATACAGATGAAGTCAGCCCTCAATGTGGTGAGGGCAAACCAAAAATTCATAGAGGAAAATTTCAGCGGTTCGCTGATGCAGACGCTGAGCCGATTGCCTGGTGTGCAGGCAATGAATGTAGGTTCGGGAGAGTCGAAGCCTGTAATTCGAGGCTTGGGCTTCAACCGTGTGTTGGTGGCAGAAAATGGCATCAAGCATGAGGGACAGCAATGGGGCGATGACCATGGTCTGGAGATAGACCAGTATGCCATCGACCAAGCTGAAGTCATCAAGGGGTCTGCCTCGCTCACCTATGGCTCCGATGCCATCGGTGGTGTCATCAATCTGAAGAGCAACACGATGCCGCTGAAGAAGTTTGCCGGACAGGTGAATCTCTTTGGCAGAACCAACAATGAGTCGATAGGCTCATCGGTTCGACTGACAGGTAGAAATGGCAAGTTCTGGTATAAAGCGAATGCCACATGGATGGATTACGCCGACTACAAGGTTCCTGCCGACAGCATCGAGTACTACTCCTATTGGATTAAGCTCAAGGACCAGCGTCTTCGCAATACGGCAGGACGCGAAATGGATGGGAATCTGATGCTCGGATATGCTGGGGACAGGTGGACCACCTCTTTTCGCATTGCCGATGTGAATGCAAAGGCTGGTTTCTTTGCCAACGCTCACGGTTTGGAGGTGAGATTGTCTGACATCGATTATGACAGTTCGCGTCGCGACATCGACTTGCCTTACCATACCGTCAACCACTTCTGGGTATCAAATCATACCGACTGGAATTGGGCGGATGGCATGCTGGAAAGTAATTTCGCCTACCAAAACAACCGACAGCGCGAACTTGCCGAACCAGTGTCGCATGGCTATATGCCGATACCGACGAACACCCTGGAGAGAAGTTTTACGAAGCAAACCTTCTCCGCCAACGTGAAGGCGATGCAGCAGATGGGCAAACACGACCTGCAGGCAGGGGGCAACGTAGAGTACCAACGCAACCGCCAGGGAGGATGGGGATTCATCTTACCAGACTTCGAGCAGTTGACCTTTGGTGTCTTCGCCATGGACAAGTGGAATTTGAGCGACAAGCTCAGCTTGACCGCCGGGGCGAGATTCGACCGTGGAAGCGTGAGGATTCACAGCTATCACGATTGGTACAAGACACCGTTGAAGGCATCAACTTCCGATTCTCCCATGGATGGAACTGTGCTGCAAGGTACATTACAGCAAGGAGATTCCACTTATATGGAGCGTTCCGCCAATCTGAGGCGTAGCTACAACAGCTTCACTTGGTCGGTGGGCGTGAATCGGATGCTGGGCGACTGGGTGCTCAAACTCAATGTGGGCAAGAGTTTCCGTATGCCGATAGCCAAGGAGTTGGGAATGGACGGCGTGAACTACAATATCTTCCGTTATGAGAAAGGCAACACCAGTCTGAAGCCGGAGGAAAGTTATCAGGTGGATGCGGGCATCGTATGCGAAAAGGGTGTGCTTTCGATGCAGTTGACTCCTTATCTCAACTATTTCCCCAACTATATCTATCTCAATCCTACGCCTCAGTACAAGGAGGGCTTGCAGCTCTACTATTACACACAGGCCAAGGTACTGAGATGGGGCTTCGAGGCAAGCGTTTCGTGGAAGATTCTTCCATACTTGAAATTGGATGCCGACGGCGAGTACCTTTACGCACGCCAGCTCAGTGGAGAGAAGAAAGGTTATGGACTTCCGTTCTCCACCCCATGGTCGGCTCGCGCAGAGTTACGCTATCTATTGCCCGCACAAAATCCTGCCAAGTCGGGATTCGTGGCTTTGGAATGGCAAGTGGTGGGAACGCAAGATATAATCGTTCCTCCCGAGGAGAAGACCAAGGGGCACCAGCTCTTGAATGCCAGCATCGGAAAGAAGTTCAAACTTGGTGAAAACCAGTTGGAAATAACCCTTCGTGGAGAAAACTTGTTGGGCAAGCGATACTACGACCACACCAGTTATTACAGACTGATGGGAGTGCCTGAACCTGGAAGAAACTTCTCGGCTATGGTTTCCTGGAACTTCTGATTCCTTCCTCGAACCATAACTCGAATAATAAGGAGTTCTCTTGGAAGAATGATAGCCAAGCGGCAAGGAAGCCCTCCTGTCAGTTTGACAAAGATGGACGAACAGTGCGCTTCTGGTGTACAACAAAGCGTTTCTGTAAGTATATAAAAGTAAATAAAAAAGATTAGAAACAATGAAAAAGATTATATTTATTGCAGCCTCAGTGCTGTTTTGTGTATTTAGTTTAGTGTTGTCATCTTGCAGCGATGATGATGATGCAAAGCAGAGTGTAGCAAAACCAGTTGTAGCCATTGCCGAGGTAGGCAAGGAGAACTCCAAGGAAGCCATCGCCGGCAAGGATCTCCATTTGGAGGGCGACTTGGTGGCAGATGGTTTGATTGCCCGCATTGACGTGACTATCGCCGCAAAAGACGGCAACAAGACCATCGTCAAGCAATCTTATACCGAGGGCAAATACATCGGTGTGAGAAACACTACCTTCCACGAGCATCTTGACATCCCTGCCGATGCTGCTCCTGGTGCTTATACTGTAACATTTGTCGTAACCGACAAGTTGGGTCAGAGCACTACCTTCACTTCCGACCTTACAGTCAAGGCACTCGACAAGACAGCCCCAACCATTACTTTCAAGGAAGTGGGCGAGGATGATAGCCACAAGGCTGTAATTGGCCAGAAGATGCACTTGGAGGCACAAATCGAGGCTCCTCACAAAATAGCCAAGATAGAAGTGGAATTCCACAACACAGCAGCTGGTTACGAACATGTATTCACCTATACAGACGAGAAATATGTAGGCGAGACCTCAGCTCTCTTTCACGAGCATCCTCAGATTCCTACAGACGCTCCTGCCGGCGAATACCACATTCACTTCACCGTAACCGATGCTGCAGGCAATTCAACGATCGAAGAGGCTGAGGGCATTCAGATTACCAAGGAATAAAGCTTCAGGTATGAGATAAAAAATAAAATGACAGTTTCTTGGCTTTGGCACTTTGGTGCCAAGCCAAGAAACGAAAACTTTAATACGTAAGAACGATGAAAAGAAGTACAATTTATTTGTTATACATATATTTTGCTGCAGCGGTGATGGGGATAGCTGGTAGCTTGACCTCTTGTTCAAGTGACGACACCGATGACACAACGGTCAACGATCAGGAAAAGCCTAAGATTGTGGATGGAGACTTGCCCAACCCCATCGACTGTCAGCAGTATCATAGAGGCGATGTTATCGCTTTCCGCTATACTTTTACAGACAATGCAGAATTAGGCAATTTCAACATAGAGATACACAACAACTTCGACCACCATACCCATTCTACTTCGGCTGGCGACTGTACGCTCGACCCTAAAAAGAACCCAGTAAGTCCTTGGGTATATAACCAAGACTACCCTATTCCTTCGGGTTTGAAATCGTATGATGCAAAGGTGGACATTACCTGTCCTAAAGACATAGATCCTGGTAATTATCACTTTATGGTACGTGTAACCGACAAGTCTGGTTGGCAACAGCTCAAGGCAGTTAGCATCAAGATCTTAGAATAAAAGGTTCTTCCGTTAAATGCGTAGACGCTTGTCGTGTAGAGCGTATAGCTTTAACGTGAAGAACTCATCATTTCTGAATCCATACATTTGTCTTTTCAGCACTTTTATCTTGTTGTTTATACCTTCAGTAGGGCCATTTGATATTGGGTAGTCATACCATGCAAGTATTATGCAATCATCAACGGTTCATCCAAGTTCAGCACATTGTCAAGCCTTGTCTTGTATTTGGCATCAAAGATGTCGTTGCCGTTTCTCAGCAATATCCAGCGCGTGCCCTTGAAATGTTAGAAGCTACAATCGTTTGAAAATATAAAAGGGCAGAATTCTGTATAATAGAGCAAGTATGTGCCATCTTTTGGTGACATAGACTTTTGACTTCTTTCTGCTAATAGCTGAAATGATTTGAGTAGCAACTTTCTCTACCGACATCACCCAAAACAAGCCTTCTCCCTTTGCCATAGCTGTGTCAACAAGACCTGGTCTGACATCTGTTACGGTTATGCAACCACCATTTCTGAAAGCCTTCTTGCGTATTGCTTCCATATAATTAATTTGGTAGGCTTTTGTTGCGCTATAGGCTGGTGCAGCCGGTTCGCCTCGCAATCCACCAGCAGAAGTTATAGCTACAAGATGACCATAACCTTGTTGTTCAAAAATGCAAT
>ERZ1026870.321-NODE-321-length-28941-cov-11.285432_pt1 | contig 28941 bp, 21 predicted proteins | sample MGYA00380165_ERZ1026870 | MGnify/ENA primary metagenome ERZ1026870 (study PRJEB33269, sample SAMEA4719801) | human gut metagenome | biome: human-associated habitat; feature: organic feature; material: feces | place: Cameroon | collected 2013-10 ...
TCACCCCTAACGGGGTAACCCATTAAAATAATACACGAATTGAGGTGTTTTCTGCGTTTGTTCTTGCTGAATATCAACTATTTACAATATCAAAATACCCTCAAAACCGTGCGGAAAAATATTATAGATTTTGAACACCCTACCTAACGAGTTGGGTAATCCCTTATAATGACACATAATCAGGGATGTTGTATGTTTCGATTTTTGCTGAAATCCCATCACTTATTACACATAAAAGGAGCGATTTGCCTGAGCAAACCACTCCCTTCAGTTACTACCTTTCTATACTATTCAACAACAATTATTTTAGAAATGCACTACTAACTCTACCACTGCCTTGTCACGCTCTGAAGGCTTGGCAAGTGAAATGTCGTGGTAGAAGTATTTTTCGTAGTTTAAACGGATGTCTGCATCCATTTTCTTTGCCATGCTCAAGGTGATACCACCCGTCAGACGCTGACGCTTGGCATCTGTAAGCTTCAGTTTTCCCTGATCGTCGACCGAACCATCAGAATGATTCGTCATAAAGTCATATCGACACAAGAAACTCATTTTACGGAATACCTTGGGCAAGGGTTGATCGTAACAGATAAAAGCATCCATCGCGTCGACATCGTTAAACGCATCATGCGCATAATGCTTACGCAAATATTCAGCCTCTACGGTGAAACGACCTGCTTGATAGGTCACACCTCCATCATAAAGATAAGTATTGAAGCCCGAAGGCGATATCTTTTGCACAGAGGCTTGCAGTGTCAAGCCCACGGGGGTTACATATTGCAATTTGGCAGAGAAATTGAATGTCTTAGTCCAATAGTCCTTTTGGTTTGTCAAGCCCGAACCATTGAAGGCACCCGCCTCAGCCACCCAACCCTTACGCGAGTAGCCTGCATAAAAACCTACATCGCGCACATTCCCTACTTGTTTGGCAATGAAAGAGCGGTTAGCAAAAAACTGCTTGTGCGGTGAGCGATGCACATCAATACTAAAAGGCACACGCATCTGTCCGAGTCGAAGGTTTAACCCCTTTGCTGGCAATACCCCAGCATAGGCATCGAGCATTTTTATTTTACCTTCGTCCGAAAGGTCAATCTCTGCCTTGTAATCTACCCATGGTGTCACAAAACCATCGAGAGCCACACGTGCTGTACGTACCTCAAATCGACCTTCGCGCTCATTCGTTTGATATTCTGCCTTGGCACGAACCGTACCACTTATCTTAGGCAACCAACTTTTAGCGTTGTTTTTAGTCACGGCACTGCTGTCGCTCTGTGCCCAAGCACCAAGGGTGCAAGCTGCCCATAACAGGGGCGAAATAATCAATGCTTGTTTCATAACTGCGGTAATTGCTCGCGATAAGTTTTAGTGGTCTTCAAGAGTTCACGAAGCTCAATAGTGATTTGCTGAATTTCTTGACCAATGTGAAGCATCAATGTGAACGAGTTAAGATTACTATTCTCTGCCTGAATACTCACAGCCACATGTTCATTAAAATCAACAGCGTTTGCCTCAAGCTCAGTGCAACGATCTACCAAGGCATCATTATCTTGTGTGCGTTGGTGCTGCATATTGTCGGCAATTTGTGCCATCAAATCGGTCACAGCATTACGCAAGTGGCAGAAGCGTTCAGCCGTTTCACCATCAATAGGACTAAAATGATTGTCCACATGTTCGCGAGCAGGTTCAGCTATACGAATAAGTCCATAAAGCTGCTGACGCAATGAATTATGAATAAGGTGGAAACTTGTGCTAAGACGCACACCTACCAAAGGCGGATACACACGACGCAAGCAAATGGTTTCACGACGACGAATGCTCTTAAGTTCACGTTTCTCGCCTGTAAGTTTTCGCAATGTATGGCGCAAGGGGCGCAACTGTTCGTGCAACAAGCCATCGGTACATGAGGTAAGGGCTTCGGCATAACTGCGCAGCATATTGGCGATACTCATGTTTATGTGGCGCGTAAGCATGGAGATAACAGTCTTGCGATCTTTCTCAGCAAGCATTTGCTGGAAGAGAACATCGCCACCATCTTGTGCCTCCTTTTGTTTGCGAGCAAAACGCTGTTGGCTGTGAATGATGCTGTAGATGCCAGCAGCCACAATGATTATTACAGCTACCACACCACCAAAGTTCATCAACATAGCTACCACGAAACAAGCACTAAATGCCACACCTGCAGTAATAAACCATCCACCAATGACGGTGAGCACACCTGTAATGCGGAATACTGCACTCTCACGGCTCCAAGCACGGTCAGCGAGCGAAGAACCCATAGCCACCATAAAGGTAACGAAGGTAGTTGAAAGCGGAAGTTTGAGCGATGTGCCCAAAGCAATGAGCAATGAAGACATTACCAAGTTTACCGAAGCACGACACATGTCGTATGCTGCTTCATTTCCTTGGGCTGATTCTGGCACCTGGAAACGGCTATCCACAAAACGCGATACTGAAGTAGGAGTTATGGAAGCAACTGCATTGCCCATTGAATTACCCCAACGCACCAAACTACGGGCAACTTTTGACGAACCAAACATTTCGTCACCCTCGTTCTTGCGCGACAATCCTACCTCTGTTTCTGTTACCTTACGTGCCTTCTTAGAGGTTGCTAAAGCAAATACCATGATAAGACCTGCAGCAGCAAGGAAAATAATAGGAGTATGAGCAGACTCGGTAAGCGACGACATCATGAAAGTGTCGGGGGTGAAGCCTGCACCATTAGCTACAAATTCGTTGTAAGATGAGAAACCTGCCAAGGGCACACCAATAAAGTTCACAAGGTCGTTACCTGCAAAGGCGGTTGCCAAAGCAAATGTACCGATAAGTACAATTACACGGAACACATTTACCTTCATGACATGAAGCAACTGCATCAAGATGGTTGATACCACAAACACGCAGCCCAAGATAGTAAGAATGTGGGTGTGCAAATAATCCTTTACATCGCCACTCATAAACGAGAGGTTCTTTACGCCCTTGAACAGCATAAAATAAAGAATTGCTGTGATGGCAATACCACCAAAAATACCGATTTTGTAACGAATATTTTTAGCAATGCTAAACGTAAAGATTATACGTGTGAGGTATTGCACCAAAGCACCAAACACAAAGGCAATGGGCACACTGAGGAAGATGCCCATAATCACCTCGAGCGCTTTTGAGGTGTTAAGATAGTCTGCCATAACCAAGGTTGAATCGCCACCTGCCATTTTTAACATGGTAAAAGCAAAGGCTGCACCAAGCAACTCAAACACCATCGACACAGTGGTTGATGTAGGCATACCAAACGAATTAAAGACGTCGAGCAGCACAATGTCGGTTACCATCACTGCAAGGTAAATGTACATTACATCTTCAAAACTGAAATACTGCGGTGTGAAGATGCCGTGTCGGGCAATATCCATCATGCCGTTGCTCAAAACGCAACCGCAGAACACACCAATACCGGCAATGATTACAAGCGATCTAAACTTTGCCGCACGCGAACCTATCGCCGAATTTAAAAAGTTTACCGCATCGTTACTAACACCTACCCAGAGGTCGAACGCTGCGAGAACGAATAGGAATATCACCATTCCTAAAAACATCCATTCCATACTGTTGTATTTTGGGTTATTTATTCTTTTTCGAGTGCAAAAGTACGGGCTGAATGTTGGCAAGAAATTACAAATGTGTTAAGTTTCTGTTACAACCATTGTTTTGAAACATGCTTAAAACGTATCCCCAAACACGTTTTTTCATCTTATCTTTCTGATTTTCAATTACAAAGAGAGCAGCTTTTAATGAATTGTGTTCGTAATAATTTAGCATTTGCTTTTGTTCTGAATTTGATGTGAAATTACTGTTTCTCGCTTCGCGAACAGAGAAAAACGGAGAATGAACAAATTCATAGCAAATTCTGATTGAAAACTAAGCAAGCTATGAATGAATGTCTGACAATATCTGCCTATGTCTGCCAATGACTGACAACAGCAAAAACGGATGTTGTATCTTTACAAAAAATGTCCTTCCTCGGTAAGACCCAAGAAAGGACACTTTTAAGAGAGATCTTTAATTGTTGTTACAATCAAAAATTATTTTGTCAGTTTATAGCTTCGCATAGTACCATTGGTGAGTGTAACCTTTACAATAACTGCAGCATCCACAATGGGGAGACTTGCTTGATGTGCACCAGCCAACGACTGACTGAGCACGTGGCGACCATCGAGAGTATAAACATTTACGGCACGCAAACCTGTAGCAGATTCAGCCACAAGGTGATTACCCTTTACCGAAACGCTTACGGCACCTTCGGCAGCCTCAGCCTGGACAGCACCAATGCGAGAGATTACAGGCATAGAAGTTTCAGCATTCACCTTTTCAGACACCTCGTAAATGGCAGGTACGGTAGCACTGTTCCATGTAATGCGGAGCGCCTTGATGTGGTTGTCTTTTTCGAAGTTAAACTTCACTACACCATTTGCTTGTGCAGCTTCCACATCGGTCCAGGTTTTACCATCGGTAGTTACGGCATACTTCACACCCGTAAGTGTGGTTTCATCGCAGAAGAAGGTAAGTTGTTCCACATCAAATGCACTATTAATGTTATAAACAAACTCACCACCCTTAGCAGTGCCAAGAGTATAGTTAGCACTTGAAGTAAGCGGATTATTGTCTGAAGAATCCCAAATAACTACACCATTCGTAGCTTCAATCGGAGCCTTTGTAGCTACTGCATTGCCATTTACCTCTATTTCGTGCAAACGCAACCACTTCTCGGTGTTGGCAACAGAAACTCTGAATTTTACGTATTTAGCTTCAATGGGCGTAAATTTACCATTCACCAAAGGAGGCATAAAGTCGAGTGCCATGATGTCGGCACCCGAGTCAGAATCTGTACCCACCTTCTTAATTTGCGGAGCATCCATTCTGAACGCCAAATCCTTAGAACCCGACACAGTTAATTGTGTCCACTTTTTACCATCTGCCGAAACAGTTACAGTACCCTTTGTTGGATAGTCACCATTGGTTGTACCCATCACAATGCGCACGTTACGAATAACCTCAGGTTCAGTAAGTTCTACTGAATAAGTGTCATTTGCCTTCTGTACACGATTAAGGCAAACATAGGTTCCGTAGTTACCATCAGCTAGGAGGTTGGCTGTATGTCCGCTCCAAAACTCAGCATCTGTAGGAGCTGTAGCTGTTTTCACATCAACAGAGTTTACCACGAGACGAATACCTGTACCAAATGAAAATTCCTTTTCTGCACCGCTTTCATTGAGCACTACAAGGTAGCGTACATAATCATTAACAAGCGTCTTAGCCTCTGTAGCGCGCTTCCAGTCTTTACCATCGGCACTATACAGGAACTTACAATCGGTTGCTGCCGACACAACGCTTGCAGGGATAGTAATTGCAGAAATCAGCATTGGTGAAGGCAATTCAATGCCAGCATAACCGCCATTGGGCAATGTAGCAGTACCTTTCACACTATATTTATCGCTGATTTTTTTAACCGTAAGATTCGACACCTCCACATTTGTAAAGGGTTTGCAATCGGTATTTTCGTTACCAAATCTACCATTAAGCGCATTCTGCTTCAGATAGTCTACGAAGGGAGTAAGATAACGATATGAAGCATGGGTAAGACGCGGCTCTGTACTGATACCATCACTACCAAAACCACTCATGTGACGTGCCATAAACTCATCAGCAGTTGAGAGCGTGTTGGCTTTGCTTACGCCTGCACGATAGTCAGCCCAAGCTTGTTCTATCTCATCTACGTCCTTTAAGTTAACCAACTGTTTTACAGTCTGTGCCATGGCTTGCAAACGGAGCACCCAAGGTTTGATGTCTACATAAAGCAAGCTATCGCTCACTACGCTTGAGTGTTCGGTACCGTTCATCACCTCGCAGTTGCTGATAATTTCATCCATCAAAGCACCAAGTTCGGCACCGTCTTTGGTGCTCTTGTAGTTGCTAATGATTTTGTTGAGCGATTCAGGATCATTTTTGCTGAGATAGGGTGCCAAGAAACGATAAGCCTTTTGCAACTTTTCGTTGCCAGGGAAGAGCGACTTGAACGAAGCTTCCCACGATTTCAGATTATCAAAACCCTTGTTATTCCAACTATAGTCGCCCGCTGAGAACACGGGTGTGCGCGAAGCACTACCTTGCTCCATGGGGTTGCAAAGAATACCTTGATTGCTGGCTGTAAGTTCTGACTCGATAGTGGATCCGTTACCTACATTAGGCATGTCGTAGAAGTTCGACTTCATGTCTAACGGATAGATTTCGTTAGGACCTGTGCCATTGTCATTGCAAGGATAGTTCCACCACCAAATTACGTTACGACCAAACTGATTTTGCACCGTATTGAGGTCGCCATTGTTAGGCACACTCCATACACCACCACCGGTGTAGTAAACTGTTACATTGGCAGGAAGTTTGCTCAATGCTTGGAAGAAACCATTAAACTGCGAGTCGGGACCTGCAAATGAACGACAATAAATTTGAGGTGTAAAGCGCAATGCTTTTACGGTATCAGCAGGATCGGCGCCAGCAATATTCCACTTACTCTCAATGCTACGCTGAATATCGGTTACACGCTGCGCAGTTTTGTCCATACCCTCTTGTGTTGAAGGTACACCCACATCGTCGCAGAACACAGCAAACTGACGGAAACCGAGGTTATACATATTCTCGAACTTGCCCATGATTTTGCTAACAACGTTGTCATCGTTGAGCAAACTATTACCCGGGTGAATAGCCCAAACCACACTTACCTTAGTTTCGTGTGACACATCGGTAAAGTCCTTCAAAGCCTGCTGATCAACAAAACCCGAAGTCTTTTGACTTTCGGTGAGTGTTGTGGGATAAGGTTCAGACCATTTACCTGAGTGATAAGGGTCGCTCTTGGGGCCATATACATAGCAGTTCATCTTGTTACGCATCATGAAACGGAGCAAATCCTTGCGCACCTCGCTTGAATAAGGCTTGCCATAGAAACCTTCAATAATACCACGCTCCTTGAGGTCGGCATAATCGTTGAGGGTTACGGTCTGCAAGTCGCTTGAGCCATTGTCGAGCATTTGTTCGAGTGAAGCCAAACCCATAAAGGTAGCATCGGTATTCTCGCCTAACACAAGAAGTTGTGCCACACCGTTGCCAGCATCTGTTAGCGAAAGGATGTGACGGTCGAATTTACCCTCTTTGCTGAGCACATCGAGTGCAAGGCCAAGGCTTGTAGCCACTTCATTGCCCTTGCCATTGGCACCATTGATGCCAAGGTACACATTTGACTCAGTGGTTGAAGCAGCGTCTGAAAAGTTTACAGTAATGCCTTTTTCAGCAAACACGTTGGTAACACGCTTCTTGGTATATTGGTCAATGCCATTGTCGCAAATCACATTGACGTTTTTTGTAAAACTCACTTTGCCCGTACCCGCAGTTTGTTCATGGGGCACTGGGTAGATGGTATATTGTGCGTGCATTGCCATAGGCAACATGAGCGCAGCTACACCAATAAGAAAGGATTTTTTATTCATAGATTATGGTAGTTGAATTTGCCTTGCAAATATAAGCAAAACAAATGAGTGTGACATATTTTTATACGTTTAAAACGATTACACACGGAATGATTGTGAATAATTAGGCTAAAATATGCTGAAAAAAAGGTTGGCGAAAAGAATATAAAAGCAAAAATCCCACCCCGCTAATAAAACGGGGATGGGATATAATTGCGTTTGGTTTAAGCGAAAGACTTAAGGCACAATCACTTTATTGCCATTGAGCACATAAACGCCTTGGGGCAATGTGAGTGTGCGGCTACCCTTGATTTTTTCTTTCAGAAGGATGCGGCCTTTGGCATCAACCAAGGTTACTTTAACCGCCTTGGCTGCATGGAGAATAAGTTTCTCGGCCGCTACGCTAAAAGTCAAGTCGCCAACTTCTTGCTGCTGGTTAATAGCTGTGGCACTGGCACTTGCAAACTGACCATCGATGCTAATGTCACCATCGACCAAAGCTGCGGGAATGGTGTATGTGCCATCAGCGCTGAAGTCCTCAGCACGAACTACGAGAACATCATATTGCTTAGTACCATATTCATTATACTGCTCACCTTCAAGGTTGTAGCCGTGGAAGATGGTAAGTGAGTCAACTTTGAAACCAGGGGCAGGAGTTGCCTTTATCACAATTGCCTTGCCAAAATCGGTCTGATAGTTAACGAGTTCTGAGCCATCGCCCAAAGTGATGTAACCATTACGGCTGGCAGCCGAAAGATTCACCTTATCGGCATGTACATTGAGGCGTACATCGACAATATAACCACCATTTTGCTGAATGCTATTGGTTTCTGTCATTCGTCCTGCAGGATCAAGGTTACCCCAATCTACCTTGTAACGCATGCGATAGAAACCGGGGGTAAGATTTTCAGGCAACTTGAAGGTTGGAGTAGTAAGGTTGTTACGATTATTACCACTAAGTGCAGCACCATCATACTTATAACCGCTCTGATTTTCAACGGTTTCAATATAGTAGTAGCTCATAAGGTCACAACCTTCAGTAGCCTTGTGTGTGGTTTCATCGAAAGAGGCATCGAACTTACCATCGTTTTTCAAGTCTACGTATACGAAACCATTCATCCAATTACCATTCTTATAACTAATAGAGGGAGTTAAGGTTTCACCAGCTTTAGCTTTGAATACGTTGTCGGTGAAGTTGCGATAGATTGACTGTGGACTTACTGAACCAACAGCAATGGTTTGTGCACCTGCTGAAGGACTCGTGAGTTTGATGTTTTCAACATAACGATCAGACTTTCCAGAAGTTGCACTTTCGTCAAAGTTGAGACCATAGTACGACTTTGTGAGGAAACGGGGTTCTGAAGAGTTGTTTACTTCAATATCGTCGATGTAAGCCACAAAGTCACTCGTGAGTTCCTGCGGTGAAGATACATCGGGCACAATAACAAGGCTGTGAACTTGCACGCCATTGCAACCCTTAATGGGGAACACGGCATCGAACCATTGGTCGACAGCCGAAGCTGAAGTAGAATAAGCCCATGCTTGTTCTACATCATTGCTCTGACCAGGGCGATCAGGACGCTTACCCAATGCTACGAGCATTACACGACCCTTAACGGGCTTGTGCATTTTAACGTGTACGTATTGCAATGTGGGGGTAATGTCGAAGGGGGTATTCAAATCGACGCGTGCACCAAAGGTGTTGCTACCAAAACGTGAACGCTGAATACCAAGAATTTTCTTTGAATCGTTTACAATCGTACCTTCGAGGTCGGTTGCAGGCAAAAAGTTGTCTACCACGGCACAATTACCTTGGAGTTTGCCAGTACGGAAAGGTGATTCTTCCCATGTGTCGTACACACCGATACTCTTGTATCCCGAAGCGTCTTCAAAGTCAACTTTTACGGTCTGTGCCATTGTTGCAAGGGGCAAAGCCAATGCAGCAAGGGCCATATATTGCTTTTTCATTGATTTTTCAGATGTTATGGTGTTTAGTGAGCATGATTGGGGAGATTATAAACGAGCATGCCATGCCCATTTTTCCCAATAAACAATCTCACAAACTTATAATGATTATCTCAGTTCAATATTCTCGATTGTGGGACTTGCGCGGCTATCCAAAATCTTGATGCGCAAGTACTTCACGTTCTGCACATTAGCATAGCTATTGCTTGTGCTGCCATTGAGCGGAATAATGCGCTTGTAACCAATGGTTGTTGTGGCAATGTTACCACCACGCTTGGTCCAATTCACACCATCACGACTGGTTTCGATGCTAAATGACTTTACACGCTGACCCAACTGAATGTGCTCTTGCAAAACGACATAGCGAATGGGCTGAACATCGTTCCACTTAAAGGTGATAGTTGCTTGCTTCACGCCATCATTGGTTGCCCAATAAGTAGCAGAATCACCATCAACCACATTTTCGATATTAAATGAACGACCTACACCTGCATCGCGAGTTACGTCTGCCTCAATGGCATTGGCTGATTTGGCGTAGTCATTGCCTTGCAAACGAGTTTGGAGCATTTTACCCAATTCCTTCAAACGATTAACGGTGGCTGTGGGGAGCGAACCTGACTTGTCGGGCGGGCAGTTAAGAATTAAAGTAGCATTGCGACCTACAGTTTCAAGATACATCTGGAAAAGACGTTCGGTTGAAAGGAGGGTTTCGCCACTATGCCAGAACCAACCATTGTTAGTAATCTTAGCATCGCTTTCACCGGGTTGCCAATACCAACCACTCATATTACCATACATACCATTCTTCTCGGCAGCATAGAGGTATTCTTCGGGGCTCCAGTTTGTTTCACCAGCCCAACCTTCTTCGTTACCAATCCAACGGCTTTCACCGCCTACACCCCAAAGCACGCAATCGGGACATACCTTGTGTACGGTGTCACGCAAGTTAGGTACGTCATAGTAAGTTGAACGGTCAATACTACGCGATTCGTTAGCACCGCCATAATATCCGTCACCACCATTGGCACCATCGAACCACATCTCGAACTGATCGGTTCCGTAGGCTGCCAACTCGGCACACTGACGCAAGAACACATCCTTTACGTAAGTATCTTTACCATATTGCGCATTGTTTCTGTCCCAAGGCGAAACATAGAAACCATACTTCATGCCCAATTTTTTTGCTGCGGCTGCAAAATCGCGAGGTATATTGGTTTTCTTGGCATTTTCGTTGCTCGAAGAAGTGGCTTTATGATCGGTGGTTTTTGTGTCCCAAAGACAGAAGCCATCGTGGTGTTTTACCACAGCGATACCGCCCTTCATACCTGCAGCTTTCACGGCTGTGAGCCACTGCTCGGGATTAGGCACTGCGGTAGGAGCAAACTTGTTTACATCTTCGTTACCATATCCCCACTCATTGCCCGTATAGGTATTCATGCCATAGTGGAAGAAGGCATAAAACTCCGTGCGTTGCCACTTCAACTGTCTGGGCGCTGGTACGGGATGCACAGGCGCTGGTTCGTTTTCAGTACTTGTCACGGCTTCGTTCACCAACTGCAACTGTGCATTGGCTGTAAAAGGAGCCAAAGACAGGCAGAGAGCCGAAGCCCAAAGGTAAATTCGCTTCATAGAAAGATTGATTTGTTATAGATGGATAAAAAATGTTTTGCAGAATTGTTATCAGAAAGATTACACCAATAAACCTTATAACTTAATATTTCATATAATCAGGCAGAGGTTCGTGGGTTGCTTCCTCGTATTTCTCACCGAGCAATTCTTTTATCAAAGGCAGAATGTATTTGCGCAATACTTTTTCGTTGAGTTGATGTTCAGCCTCAATACGCTCAGCATGATTGTAATGCTTGGTAAATGTGGTATAAGAGTTTACGGGGTTAACCGTCTTATCGTTAATACCAAAAAGACCGTAGCATAAGTCCTTATCCTCGGGGGTGATACCATCGAACTGCTTCCGTTCCATTTGGTTGAAATGCTTTATAATATCAGCCGTAATTTTAAATGTCTTGGCACTATCCTTACGACCATTCAACCATTTGTGTTCGCCCGTATGCAATACTTTGCTCAATGACGACATGTTGAATGCTGGGTTCACGCAAATGCGCAAGTGCCCATGCATTTGCTGTACATACATGCCACCCATGCTTGTACCCACTACCACATCAGGTTGTTCTGCCTCAACCAAATCTTTTAACATGGGCAAGGCTTCCTCTGGATCAACAGGTATATCTGGAGCTATAATCTCAGCTGAAGGCAACATTTTGCGAAGAAGTTGCACTGTGCCCGAAGCCCCCGAAGAGGCAAATCCATGAAAATATATGAGTTTCATTGTGATGATTTAATTATCTATCTGCTTGCTAAAGAATATTTCCTGCAGCAGAAACTTTAAATTACTCGTCAAAGATACGACTTTAATTATTACCAAACAACTATCTCTATACGCTATTAAAATTTATTCAAAAAATAAGCTCAAAAGATTAATAATTGTAAGCAAAATTCTTTTCTAAAGACAAAAAAATCATTCCGATACCATTCCGATATCATACCGAAGGAATAGCGAAGGCTTATGACAGATTCAAAATAAACATATTTTAAGATAAAAAACCAATCACTGCCAGCAGATTTTGCTACATTTTAATGCAATTACACGACATAAATGTTTCACAAAGGCAGAATGTACAAAAGTTTTTACACTTTTGTTTTGTATTGCATGCGGTTTGCACTAATTTTGCATGCAGAATAATAAAAACATACATAAAATATGATGACAGCTAATGAAATCCGCGACTCATTTAAAAGTTTCTTTGAGTCGAAAGGACATACCATCGTGCCTTCTGCACCTATGGTTATTAAAGACGACCCCACGCTGATGTTTACCAATGCTGGTATGAACCAGTGGAAAGATATCATCCTCGGTCAGCGCGACCCAGAACCCCGCAGACGTGCCGACACTCAAAAGTGTTTACGTGTGAGCGGTAAGCACAACGACTTGGAGGAGGTTGGTCATGACACTTACCACCACACAATGTTCGAAATGCTCGGTAACTGGAGCTTTGGCGACTACTTTAAAGAAGGCGCTATTGACTATGCTTGGGAATACTTGGTTGACGTGCTTCACCTCGACCCTAAAGACCTCTATGTAACCGTATTTGAAGGTTCGGAAGAAGAGGGTTTGAAGCGTGATGATGAAGCTGCCTCATATTGGGCAAAGCATGTGCCTGCCGACCATATTATCAATGGTAACAAGCACGACAACTTTTGGGAAATGGGCGATACAGGTCCTTGTGGTCCTTGCTCTGAAATCCACCTCGATAGCCGTACTCCCGAAGAAAAGGCTAAGGTGCCCGGACGCGAATTGGTAAACAAAGATGATCCCCAAGTTATTGAAATTTGGAACATCGTGTTTATGCAGTTCGAACGTAAAGCAAATGGTTCACTCGTTCCCCTGGGCATGAACGTAATTGACACGGGTATGGGTTTTGAACGTTTGGTTCGTGCCATCCAAGGCAAAAACTCTAACTACGATACTGACATTTTCCAACCCATCATCAAGAAAATTGGTGAACTCTCGGGCTTTGAATATGGCAAAGACGAAAAGATTGACGTGGCTATGCGCGTTATTGCCGACCACTTGCGTGCTATCTCATTCTCTATTGCCGATGGACAGTTGCCTTCTAACGCAAAAGCAGGCTATGTAATTCGCCGCATTTTGCGTCGTGCTGTTCGTTATGCCTATACATTCCTCGGTCAACGCGAAGCTTTCCTCTGCAAACTCGTTCCTACATTGGTTAACGAAATGGGCGATGCTTTCCCCGAACTTAAGGCACAGCAAGTTTTGATTGGTCGCGTGATGCAGGAAGAAGAAGAAAGCTTCCTCCGCACACTTTCTACGGGTATCAACATGCTCGAGGCAGTGATTGCTAAGACTAAAGAAGAAGGCAAGAATGTGGTTGAAGGCGAAAAGGCTTTCACACTCTTCGATACTTATGGTTTCCCCCTCGACCTTACCGAACTCATTTGCCATGAAAATGGTCTTGAAGTTGACGAGGAAGGATTTAACACCGAAATGCAAAAGCAAAAGGAGCGTGCTCGTAACGCAGCTGCTGTTGAAACAGACGACTGGGTGATTTTGAAAGAAGGCGAAACCGAATTTAAGGGTTGGGACTTCACTGAATGCGATTGCCACATTTTGCGCTATCGCCGTGTACAGCAGAAGAAGCAAACTTACTTTGAATTGGTACTCGATCAAACTCCTTTCTACGCTGAAATGGGTGGTCAGGTAGGAGACCAAGGTGTGCTTGTTGCTGGTGACGAAAAGATTGAAATCTTCGACACTAAGCGCGAAAACAACTTGCCTATTCACCTCACTAAGAAACTTCCTTCTCAGCCCGAAGCTACCTTCCACGCTGAAGTAAACGTTAAATTCCGCCGTGGTAGCGAAGCTAATCACACTGCAACTCACTTGCTCGATCAAGCTTTGCGCGAAGTACTCGGACAACACGTTGAACAGAAGGGTTCACTCGTTACACCCGACTACCTCCGTTTTGACTTCTCTCACTTCCAAAAGGTTACTGCTGAGGAACTCCGTCAGGTTGAACGCATTGTAAATCGTCGTATCCGCGAAGACATTCCTCTTCAAGATCACCGCGATGTACCTATGGAAGAGGCTAAAAAACTCGGTGCCATCGCCCTCTTTGGCGAAAAGTATGGCGACAAGGTGCGCGTAGTACAATTTGGTAAGAGCGTTGAATTCTGCGGTGGTTGCCATGCTAAGAGCACGGGTCGCATTGGTATGTTGCGCATCGTTAGCGAAAGCAGTGTTGCTGCTGGTGTTCGCCGTATCGAAGCCATCACAGGCGAGGCTGCCGAAGAGAGCGTATACGCTCAGCAAGACATGCTCACCGACTTGAAGTCGTTCTTTAACAATGCAAAAGACCTTACAGCTGTTATCAAGAAGACGATCGAAGAAAACGATGGTTTGAAAAAGCAAGTCGAAGGCTATGTTAAAGAAAAGCTCGTAGAACTCCGTGACCGTTTAGTTAACAGCGCAGAGGACGTTGAGGGTGTAAAACTCGTGAAGTGTGTCATCCCCACAGCTATTGACCCCAACTCTGTAAAAGACCTTGCATTCCAAATTTCAGGCATTCTTCCCAACGATACCCTCGTAGTTCTCGGTTCTACTCACGAAGGAAAGCCTTTGCTTACTGTAATGATTAGCAAGAACCTTGTTGAAAGCAAGAAGCTTAATGCAGGTCAACTCGTTCGTGAAGCCGCAAAACTCATTAAGGGTGGCGGTGGTGGTGCACCTCACTTTGCTACTGCTGGTGGTAAAGACGCTACAGGACTCGAAGAGGCTGTTAAGAAGGTTGTAGATTTAGCTTTGGCTTAATTCTATAACATTTAGCCTATAACACATAAAGTTGGCGCAGAAGGAGCGTAAACAAGCTCTTTCTGCGCCAATTCTTTTAATTACCAACCAGTATTCTATCACATGAAAAACGACAAAAACAAGAACCTTACTATTTTAGGTGAACAAACTAATTGGGACGCACTTTACTTTTATCAAAAGGCGGATGTCATATACCAACTATCCTTTTCTTTTTGCGACCGTTTCATTCACCTCTATAAAGACCGCACACGCGACCAAGTGATACAAGCAGCACGCTCATGCAAACAAAACATTGTAGAAGGTTTGGCTGATGGGGTCACATCTACTGAAATGCAACTAAAGTTGCTCAATGTGGCAAGAGCTTCTTTAAAAGAACTGCGTGAAGACTTTGAAGATTACATAAAGTCACGCCATTTACACTTTTATATAAAGGGCGAAGAGCGCTTTGAAAAGATGCTCAACTACTGTCGATACCACAACAAACTTTGCGACTACGAAAATTTCTTCAAGCAATGGACTGACGAGGAGATGTGCAACTATGCACTCACACTTTGCCACATGATTGACAAAATGATGATGAGTTTTCTCAAAAAACTTGAACAAGAATTTATCACGCAAGGTGGTATCAGAGAGCGCATGCACCGCGCCCGAACAGGTTATCGTAACCAACAAGACGAAAGGCTCAAAGAACTTGAAGAATTAGTACTCAAACTCCAGCAAAAACTTCAACAAGCCGAAGCTAATGCTGCCCAATGGCAAGCTGCCTACGAAGGCCTCAAACAACGAGCCCTCAAAGCTTATTACAAGCAACAAGAAGAAATCGAAGAACTAAAAAGGGAACTTAGCAAATAAAGAAAAGAGCTTTAGAACCTTAGGTTGTCTAGATTTTCTAGAAAGTCTAGAAAGTCTAGAAATTCTAGAAAATCTAGACAAACTAAGTTTCTAAGCCTCACCCTACCCTAAATAGCTAAGAGCTAACTTTGCCTCCTCTATGCTCAAACTAAGAGGAGGGAGCAAACGAAGTATATTAGTAGAAGCAACCCCTGTAAACATATGCTTCTCATGCACTAACTTATTACGAAAATCCTTGATAGGTTCGTCATACTCAATGCCAATCATCAAACCCTCGCCACGCACATCTACAATATGTGGGTTCGTAGCTTTCAATTTGTTAAGTTCTTCTAGGAGGTAGCTACCTACTTTTGCAGCATTCTCTACCAAATGCTCATTTTCAATAACGTCAAGCACTGCCAAGGCTGCTGTACAAGCTAAATGATTACCACCAAAAGTTGTACCAAGCATACCATAACTGGCTGGAATATTAGGAGAAATAAGCACTGCCCCCATTGGGAAACCATTGCCTATACCTTTGGCACATGTAATTATATCAGGCTTCACACCAAGGTGTTGATGAGCAAAAAATTTTCCTGAACGACCATAGCCACACTGAATCTCATCGCAAATAAGCAGTGTACCAACTTCGTCACACACCTTACGCAAACCTTGCATAAACTCCTTTGTGGCCATACGAATACCACCTACACCTTGAATGCACTCTACAATTACTGCAGCTACATCACCTTTTTTGAGTTCTGAAGTAAAAGCATCCAAATCGTTTAACGGAAGGAATGTCACATGCCCATTCGCATTTACGGGAGCCACAATTTTAGGATTATCTGTTGCCTCAACAGCCAACGATGTACGACCATGAAAAGCCTTACCTGCTGCCAAAATACGTGTACGACCTGTATGGAAAGAGGCTAATTTCAAAGCATTCTCGTTAGCCTCAGCGCCAGAGTTTATCAAAAAAAGCTGATAATCAGGATAACCACTTACTTTACCCAAGCGTTCAGCTAATTGCTCTTGTAGGGTATTGACAACTGAGTTTGAATAAAAGCCTAAAGTATTAAGTTGTTGCGTAAGCATTTCTACATAATGCGGATGACAATGTCCGATGCTAATCACAGCATGTCCACCATAAAGATCAAGATATTCTTGTCCTTTATCGTCCCACACATGACAACCTTTGCCCTTCACAATATTGATATCGAAAAGCGGATATACGGGAAAAAGATTCATTCTTTTGTAAATATTTAGTGATAAGTTTATTGCGCTAAAATACCATGCAACAATGGCATATAAAGCGCTGTTTAAAATGCCACGGGTTTAAGACGCAAGCCCGTATCTTCTTCAAGCCCAAACATCAAATTCATGTTTTGAACAGCTTGACCAGATGCGCCCTTCAGCAAATTGTCAATACAAGTAGTAACGAGCAACTTGTCGCGATGCTTTTCTACGTGAATCAAACACTTATTGGTATTTACCACTTGCTTCAAATCAATAGGTTTATCAACATAATGTGTAAAGGGAGCTTCGCTATAAAAATCACGGAAATAAGCTTCTACCTCGTCTATGGGCACGTTGCTCTTAACTACTTCGGTAGCAAAGATACCACGTGGAAAATCACCACGATAAGGAATAAAATCTATTTCGCCACCGAACGAAGGCTGCAACTGTTGCAACGACTGCTTAATTTCGGGCACATGCTGGTGTTCAAATGCCTTGTATATGCTCATATTGCCCGAACGCCACGAAAAGTGTGTAGTAGCCCCAGGTTTCACACCTGCACCTGTAGAACCTGTAATCGCATTGACTGAGATATCGTCGTTCAACAATCCTGCTTCAGCCAAAGGCAAAAGTCCTAATTGAATGCAAGTAGCAAAACATCCTGGATTTGCTACGTGCAAAGTGTTACGTATTTGACTACGGTTTAGTTCTGGTAAGCCATACACATAGTCGTTATCCTCGGCAGCTAAACGAAAATCTTGCGCCAAGTCTATAATGCGCACATTTGCAGGAATATAATGTTCTGCTAAGAACTGCGTACTTTTACCATGTCCAAAACAGAAGAATACGACATCTACTTCGTCAAATGGCAACTGATCTGTAAAACGAATATCGGTTTCGCCATATAGTCCCTCGTGTACGTCTGTAAGCAAATTACCTGCATTACTCTCACTATTTACAAAAACTATTTCTGCTTCGGGGTGATTTAGCAAAATGCGGCAGAGTTCGCCTGCCGTATAACCAGCACCACCAATAATACCTATTCTTATCATGAGTGAGTTTACTACTTTATAAATTGTGAGGTTAAAAGCGTAGAGAATTCATAGGAACTATGCCCCACCCTTTTAACCTCAAAAGCTATATTTAGAAATCAGATTTTGATAGAAATCACAATATTACTCACCATCAGGATGATTTGCATAGAACACACGAAGAGGAGTACTGAGCACTTTAATGAATCCCTTCGCATCTTCTGCAGTCCAACCCTTCTGTGTTTCGCCATATTCACCGAACTTAGTTTTCACTAAGTCATCAGGACTATCTACACCCACTGTGTGGAATCCCAATGGACGGAGTTCAAGAATGACAGTACCATTTACATAGCGTTGCGACGAAGTAAGCATTGCCTCGATATCGCGCATTACAGGTTCAAGATACTGACTTTCGTGCAAGAACATGCCATACCAATTAGCTACTTGGTCCTTCCAATATTGCTGCCACTTTGAAAGTGTATATTTTTCCAAGAAACGGTGTGCACCAATAATCAATGCAGGTGCTGCTGCTTCAAATCCCACACGACCTTTAATGCCTATAATGGTATCACCCACGTGCATATCACGACCGATGCCATAAGCAGCACCAATTTCTTCGACCTTGCAGATTGCCTCGATAGGATCGTCATAACGTGTGCCGTTAATAGCCTTGAGTTCACCCTTTTCAAAGGTCAACTTCAATTGCTCTGTACCTTCTTTTGTCACCTGCTTAAGATATGCACTTTCGGGCAATCCTTGGGCTGAATCTAAGATTTCCCCACCACAGATACTTGTACCCCAAATACCTACGTTATACGAATACTTCAGTTTAGCAAAATCTGCCTTAAACCCATGCACATTCAAGTAATCAACTTCATCCTTACGACTTAAATTACCATCACGCGTAAGAGTAATAATCTCCATATCGGGGCACATTACCAAGAAGGTCATATCGAAACGCACTTGGTCATTACCTGCACCTGTCGAACCATGTGCAATAGCATCAGCACCAATCTCTTTTGCATAACGAGCAATAGCCATGCCTTGGAAGATACGCTCCGACGATACTGAAATGGGATAGACATTGTTACGAAGCACATTACCGAAGACCATAAACTTCAAGCTCTTTTCGTAATACTCATGCGTTACATCGAGCGTTACATACTTCGTTGCACCCAATTTATAGGCATTCTCTTCGTTTGTCTTGAGTTGTTCTTCACTAAAACCGCCTGTATTGGCACAAGCAGCATAAACTTCGTACCCTTTTTCCTTGGCAAGGTACATTACCGTATATGATGTATCGAGTCCGCCACTAAAGGCTACAACTACTTTTTTCTTAGCTTCCATTTTATATGAAATATGAAGGTTTTAGAATAAGTGAGAAAATAATCCTAGAATATAGTTGAATGACCGCACTATTTTTTTCATGTACAAGTCATCTTCTATATCTATGCCACAAACTTTCATTACGCTTCGTGCGTATTTATAAAATCTATCACATCTTGTGGCACCTTTACAGGCAGAGGCGTGTTTGGATGTCTTTCAGGATCGAAAAGCATACCCGTACATACACAATATTTACGTTTAGTACGTGCCAACACATCGCAGTTGATGCAACAAGGAGATTCAGGTGTACCACAGCCTTTCCAATATTCATCATCTTGCGTGAGTTCAGCAAAAGGCACAGGCACATACCCCAAAGAGGTATTTATACGCATCACAGCCCCCGAACTTGTCAAACCAAAAATTTTGGCTTTTGGCCAACGCAAACGACTCAACGAGAAAGCCAAACGCTTAATGCGTGTGGCCAAATGGTGTCCACGGAATTTAGGCACAACAATCAAACCTGAATTTGCCACGTAGTGTTTATTTTCCCAACTTTCAATGTAGCAAAAGCCAGCAAATTCTTCACCATAAAGGGCTATAATGGCCTTACGCTCTTTCATTTTAGTTGCCACATACTCGTGTGTACGGCTGGCAATACCCGAACCACGCACCTTAGCGGCATCTGTAATAGTTTGTAATATGGTGTCGACGTACTTTTCGTGGCTGGCATCAGCCACAATCACTTTAATGCCATCGTCGTATTCTTCCATTATCTAAGAGTTTTTGAGTTGTTTTCGAGTTTTAAATAAGCTTGTTCAAACACAATGCTAAATTCTTTTTACAGCACAATGCTACGCAATGCAGGAATCACAGTAGCCAATTCGTCAGTAAGTTCTTGTCTACTGGCTTCTTCGCGTATTATAATGAGTATAGTATCGTCGCCTGCTATGGTTCCAAGCACACTACTAAGTTTATGTGCATCAATGTCGGATGCCAAACCTGCAGCATAACCTGGACGCGTTTTCAACACTGCCATATGTCCCGAAAAGGAAATAGACAGAAAACCTGAATTACGCAAATATTGTGGCACCACGTCTGCTTTCACCGTACGATGATACATTGGATTTTCGGGCAAAACATATCGGTAACCATCAGCGGTTAGTACCTTTGTAGCGTGCATTTTATTCAAGTCGCGCGACAAGGTGGCTTGCGTCACAGTGCAGCCATTCTTTTGCAACTCTTCAAGAATTTGCTCATGACTGCTAAGCGTATTGGTGCTTGCAAGTATCACTCTAAGCACCTCCATGCGTTTCATTCTGCTGTTCATATTTCGTATTTTGTTGTATTTTATGCTGCAAATATACGAATATATTTTGTAAGTATGCAGTTTTATACAAAAATATTTCCTTACAACATTAAAAAAATAATTACACATTTACTTTTTATGCAATATTTTCCTTTTATAATGCAAACACAACACGTATAAAACCTTACTTTTTGCAAGATTGAATAGAAATGTGATACACATTCACAATCTATACATAACATATTCATAAAACAACCACAAAACATACATTAAAGGAGAAAAAATGTCCAAATGAATTTCATCTGCTCAAGTTAAAAAGAAAAAAGGGGCTACTTTGTACACAAAATTTTGCCAAGACGAAAAAACTCTGTATATTTGCCCAAAAGATGGGACATCTGCTCGTTTTAGCAAGAATCTCCCCTTCATGGAAAACATTTTTTTGAAGGCACTTGAAACACAAAGTACAAGGCCTAAGGGACTATAAATTCCAAAACAAAAAACAAATATCAATATCTATAACAACCACCTGTAGGGAGCGAGCTATCGCTTTTTGCAGGTAAAAAACAACTATTTACTCCATGGATTGGTTTCAATCTCTATTTTCAACAACCGGATCGGTGGCACACATTGTGTTACTCTTCTCGCTTGTGATTGCTGTAGGCGTTGTACTCGGCAAAATCAAGATCGGAAGTGTATCATTGGGCGTTACCTTCGTGTTGTTTGCCGGCATTGTGGTAGGCCACATCTACCACCAGCTCGGCATTGCCGACCCTGACGGAGGATATGCCTGTCCGGCTAACGTGCTTTCGTTTATCCAGGACTTTGGTTTGATCCTCTTTGTCTACTGTATCGGTTTGCAGGTTGGTCCGAGTTTCTTTCAATCGTTTAAAAAAGACGGTGTGCAAATGAACCTCGTGGCTGTGGGCATTGTTATACTCAACGTACTTACATTGCTCGGTCTCTACTACATTGTTCCTGCATTCGATAAGTCTGATCCCACAAGTTTGCCTATGGCTGTAGGTGTGCTCTATGGTGCTGTAACCAATACCCCAGGTTTGGGTGCTGCACAAGAAGCCATTAACACCCTTGGCATTAACATGCACGGACAGAACATTGCTGCAGGTTATGCTTGCGCTTATCCGCTTGGTGTCGTTGGCATTATCAGTGCCACTATCGCCATTCGCTACATCTGCCGCATCAAGCTCGAAAAAGAAGAACAACAAATTCGTGAGACGCAGGAAGACAATCCACACGCTAAGCCTCACCACCTCTCACTTCGCGTAGAGAACAAGGCTCTCGAAGGCAAAACATTCTCTCAGCTCACGCAGTTCTTGGGTCGTACGTTTGTATGTACACACTTTAAGCATGGTGATGAAATCATTTCACCTACTAAAGACACCCAATTACACGTTGGCGATGAAATGAATGCCGTGTGTGCTATGGACGATGCTGAAGCAGCTACTGCATTTATTGGTCGAGAAATTGAAGTTGATTGGCAAGCAGAGAAAGCTCCTATTGTGTCAAAACGTATTCTCGTTACACAACCCGAAGTGAATGGTAAAACTTTTGGCGAAATGCACTTTAGCTCGATGTATGGTGTTAACGTAACACGTATTACACGTCAAGGCATGAACCTTTTTGCCGATCGCTCTTTGCGTATCCAAATTGGCGACCGCTTAATGGTAGCAGGCCCCGAAGATAGTGTAACACGTGTAGAACGCATTTTGGGTAACTCTGTGAAGCGTCTCGACCACCCCAACGTAGGTGCCATTTTCTTAGGCATTATGATTGGTATTATCTTTGGTAGCATCCCCTTCCAGTTCCCTGGCATGGCAACCCCCTTAAAACTTGGTTTAGCAGGTGGTCCACTTATCATTGCTATTTTGGCAGGTGCTTATGGCTACAAGTTCCACTTGGTTACTTATACAACTACTTCAGCCAACCTCTTACTCCGCGAAATTGGTTTGATTCTCTTCCTTGCTGCAGTAGGTATCAAGGCGGGTAGCAACTTCTGGGATACTGTAGTACAAGGTGATGGTCTCACTTATGTGTGGGTAGGTTTCCTTGTAACCATCATCCCCTTGCTCATTATGGGTGTGGTAGCTCGCTTACGTTTTAAGATTAACTACTTCACATTAATGGGTATTATTGCAGGTTCAAATACTGACCCCCCTGCATTAGGCTATGCAAACCAAACAGCTAACAACGATGCTGCATCAGTAGGTTACTCTACAGTTTATCCTTTATCGATGTTCTTACGCATCTTGGTAGCTCAAGCTATCATCTTGTTCCTATGCTAACACAAGATATTTGAAATAAAAAGTCTTGGCAACAAAGTTTATAGCAAGTTGCCAAGATTTTTTTATGCTATAAAATGTATGGGTAGTTCTAAAAATCAAATTTATTAGAACCACCCATATATATATATTCATTGTATTTTATTCCATAAACTTATCCATCAACTCCATCCCCTTAGCTGTGGTGCACCCCCTAATATAAGGAATTACCGTATTAGCAAAAAGTTCGCTTTGCGGATATTTTTCTATCAAACCATTTCGCACCATCGTATCGAGTCCCGACGAAAGTTGACGACTCACAATGCGAAAGTTTACATCCTCACGAAATAACCCTTGCTCTTTACCCTTATTCAAGAAATTCACCGCATCATCCTCTTGCGCATGTTTACATTGGTTTATATATTCAATCACGCGCGGATATTTAGTTAAGTCTGAAATAAATTGTGGCGATACCTCGTCAATATGCTTAAGTTTTTCTTTAAAGAATACAAGCAAGAACTCAAGCACATTATTGGTCTTCTCTGCCAAATTCTCCAATAATTCAGCCTCTACCTCCCCATGATGCTTCACACAAGCCAACAACAGTTCTTCTTTGTCGGCAAATATTTGGTAAAGTGTGCGCTTCGACATTGTAAGTTCATGAGCAATATCGTCCATTGTCACACTACGCAAACCTTGCTGATGGAACATTTTCGTAGCTACTTCTACGATATGAGCGCGAACATCTGGGCGCTGCTGTATAGGAATACTTGTTGTGGACATATTCGTGCTATTTAAAAGAGCTTTCTATAATTCTTATATTTAGTTGCAAAAGTAGATTATGCAAACATAATCTGGTGCAAAGATATGAAAACTTTTTTATGCACAAGGGTTTTTCTATTTGATTTTTAACGATTTTAAAAACACACTTTTTAAAGAGTTTTGAATAGAGTGTAGGACATTTTTCTACAAAATAATATGTTATAAAACATATAATGTGTTTTTATCTCCATTTTTATAAGGAATATAAACAAGAATGTGCTACATTTGTCAAATATTGGAGCTCATACCATGCTTCAAGTTTCAAATAAAACACTTTCTATAAAAGCTTTAAACCGACGACTGACGTATGAAAAAGTTTATCCTATCTCTGATGTTGGCACTCGGTGCTATGGGTACAGCCCACGCACAAAAAACGCCACACGCCTTTGGTGCACACTTTGGTGGTTCTACCATTGACTTAGAATACCAATATCATTTTAGCAAACGCAATTTCTTGGACGTAACAGCCGGACTTTTCGACCTTAGCGACGGCTTTGCCTTTCAAGGTGTATATAATTGGAATATCGGACAATGGCCTAATTGGACACCTCGTTTTGCCACATGGAAATTCTGGGGAGGCTTCGGTGCTGGACTCGGATATTATGAGCACGATGAATACGATAGTTTCTTCTTAGGTCCTGTAGGCACCTTAGGATTTGGTTTCCAACTTAAACAAGTACCATTAACCTTTGGTGTAGACTATCGTCCCATGGTTGCTTTCAACTTTGGCGATGGCGATGCCATTATCGATAAAGGATTCCGCAATATAGGCGTTACCTTGACTTATCATTTCTAAACAAGTACGATATTACCTTTCGTACATTCTATACGCTCGTCCTCTACCAATTCTCTAAGAGCCTTTTGCAATATTTCGGCATTATAGCCCGAGTGCGAAAGATTTGAGATGGTATGAGGACGACCGTCTTTTATAAAGTCTAACACATATTGTTTAGCATCCTCCACTTTCTCGTCATCACTGAGTTCAAGCACATGTTTTTCGTGATCTATACACACGTCGCAATAGCCACAGTCGGGGCCTTCATCTGCAAAATAGTGCAATAAGTATCTGCTACGACAAATATCGTTTTCTGTAAAATAACCAATCATTGTTTCCACCTGTGCCTTATATTTATCGCGACGTTGCTCATATATTTCGGGCATAATGTCAATATACTGACTGTCAATACGACGCATGGTGTAGGTTATTTGCGGGGTATCTTTATGCGGAATATAGTTTATCACACGCAACTGAGTCATATGTCGTAAGCGTTCATACACCTGCTCTACGGTCATACCACACATTTCGCCCAAGCGGTCTTCTTCTATCGTCACATAGTCCGTAAAAAAGCCACCATTTGAGCGCATCAACACATTGAGCAATTTTTCTTCGCTAGCATCAAGATAATCCACCCCATAAAGTTCTTCGCGGTTTACCAAAAACATCACACGCGATGAATTTTCGTCCTCCAAACTAAAATGAATATACCCTGCACGAGTAAGCAAATTGAGCGCACTAACTAATGTCACAGGGAAATGGCGAAAAACTCGACAAAAACGTTCGATATGAAAATCAAACGTACGACCTTCGGCTTCACCCTCTGCTATCTGATAAAACGAAGCTAAGTCGTTATAGACACGACGGATATAGGCACGCTCAGGAAACATTTGTGGCAAATGCGATGTAAGTTTACGCACATCGTCATTATCATGCAACAACACAGCATACGCCACATTACCATCACGTCCACCACGCCCTGCTTCTTGAAAATAAGCTTCAATAGAATCGGGCACGTTCATGTGTATCACTAAACGCACATCAGACTTATCAATGCCCATACCAAAGGCATTTGTAGCAACCATAACTCGTTTATCTCCACGCTGCCACAAAGCTTGTCGCGCGTCTTTATCGAGCGATGTTAAACCTGCATGATAATAGAGCGCACCTATACCTTCGCTCTCAAGCAACTCTGCCACTTCGCGTGTTGCACGTCGCGAACGTGTATACACAATCGCACACCCCTCTACACTACGCAAAATGTGCAATAGTTCATGTACCTTGTCTTCGGTTTTGCGTACTATATAATGCAGATTGGGACGAGCAAAACTCATTTTAAAAGTTTCACTCCCCTCACGAAAAGCTAATTTTTCTTTTATATCCTCTACCACAGCTGGTGTTGCAGTGGCAGTAAGCGCCAATACAGGTACATTCGGGAAGAACTTACGTATTTCTGCAATACGCAAATAGTGTGGACGAAAGTCATATCCCCATTGCGAAATGCAGTGTGCCTCATCTACCGTAATAAAGCACACATCCATTCGCTGCACTTTATTCAAGAAGATAGAAGTTGCCAGTCGTTCGGGCGAAACATAAAGAAATTTATAGGCACCAAAAATTGCATTATCGAGATGTTTCAACACCTCTGCTCGCGTTTGCCCCGAATAGATGGCAGCAGCCATAATTCCCCGACGACGCAAATTTTGCACCTGGTCTTTCATCAACGCGATAAGCGGCGTAACCACAATACACACTCCTTTTGTAGCAAGAGCTGGCACCTGAAAGGTAATACTCTTGCCACCACCAGTAGGCATCAAGCCAAGTGTATCGTGTCCATTGGCAATACTTTCGATAATTTGCAGTTGTACACCGCGAAAATCTGCATATCCCCAATAATTCCGCAAAATAGAGCCCCACAACTTGCGGCGCTCTTCAGCTTTTGGCTGTTGTGCAGCAGATGTGGGGTTCATATTCGTGTTCATGTTTATATTCATGCCTATATTTTCCAATTATTGGCAGGGTTTAATATCGTCTATTTGCAATTGCACCTCACCACGCTTGTGCGTATTCTCTTCTATCGTGTAGCAAATATCAAAAGCACGTTTCGTTTTAATATAACGTGCCTGCGAACTTTGTCCAAAAGCAATACCATTCATCACGTTATTACTTTTATTGTCAACAAGTTCAAGTTTTATATGCTCTTGTCCACGACCTACCACTTTACTGGTACCATAATCATACACTCGTTTCGTGCAGAATATAGGTTTCGGATTGCAAGGACCAAAAGGAGCAAACTTGCGAAGTTGCTGATAGAAGCGGAAATTCACATCTTTAAAGTCAAGAAGGGCATCAATATCAAGACTTGCTTCGGTTTGTTCGTCAAGAATATGCTCTGCAACGTACTCTTCAAAACGACGACTAAATTCCTCCACATGTTCAACGGGCATAGTCAAACCTGCAGCATAAGTATGTCCACCAAAGTTCTCTAACAAATCCTGACAACTCTGCACCGCCTTATACACATCAAAACCCGATACCGAACGTGCCGACCCCGTTGCCATTCCTTCAGAACGTGTAAGAACCACAGCAGGACGATAATATTGCTCTGTCAGTCGAGAAGCCACAATACCAATCACCCCTTTGTGCCAATCTTCGTTATAAATCACAATGCTTCGGCGTTGGTCAAGTTCAGGCAAATCTCGCACCTGCTCTACCGCCTCCTCCGTCATTTGTTTGTCAAGGTCCTTTCGTGCTTCGTTATAAAGGTTAATGCGACCAGCCTTCTCCAAAGCACCAGGATAATCCTTTTCAACAAGCAATTCCACGGCTTCACGTCCATTCTGCATACGTCCTGAGGCATTGATGCGCGGACCTATCTTAAAGATAATGTCGTTCATCGTCAACTCTCGATCCGCCAATCCGCACACCTCAATAATTGCTTGTAATCCAATACTTGGGTTCGAATTTAAACAGCGCAAGCCATGATATGCCAAAATACGATTTTCTCCCATCACAGGCACAATGTCCGATGCAATACTTACCGCACAAAGGTCAAGTAACGAAGTAAGTTTATTAAACTCAATGCCATTGCTTTCAGCAAACGCTTGCATAAATTTAAAGCCCACGCCACAGCCCGAAAGGTTTACATCAGGATAATGATTATCGAGTTGTTTCGGATTAAGAATAGCCACAGCGCATGGCAACTCTTCATCGGGCACATGATGATCACAAATAATGAAATCTATGCCCAAACTTTTGGCATAAGCAATTTCCTCCACTGCTTTAATGCCACAGTCTAACACAATAATCAGTCCAACACCAGTTTGCGCCGCAAAGTCTACACCTTTTTTCGAAATGCCATATCCCTCCTCATATCGATCGGGAATGTAAAAGTCGATGTTTGAGTAAAACTGTTGCAAAAACTTATAAACCAATGCCACAGCCGTACAACCATCCACATCATAGTCACCATACACAAGTACGCGTTCCTTACGTCCCATCGCCTCGTTTAATCGGTCTACCGCCTTATGCATTCCGTCCATCAAAAATGGGTCGTATAGCTCAGTGAGTTGCGGTCTGAAAAAATGGCGTGCCTCCTGTTCCGTACGTATGCCCCTATCAAAGAGCAGCTTGCCCAAGGCTGGGTGAATGCCCACCTCCTTTGCCAGCTTTTCTTCTGCGGCAGCCGTAGCCGCGTCGGGAGCCTCGTAGTTCCATTTGTAGTTCATGCCTATATGTCATTTTTTTTTTCGTGAGAATAAGGGGTATTTCAGCCTACCAACACTACTGTTGCGACCTACTTCCCCAATTTAGCTTGCTAAGTTAGCCAAAAAACATGATATATACTGCACGATATGCCACCTATTTTATTTTTGATTCGTTTTTATTACGTTTTTAAGCATTTTTCCTTATACTGCGCTCGCCTTGCACTACCCTGCTTCGCCAAGTTAGGCGGCGGCTCGGCAATAAAAACCTTAATTCCACAACATTATAGTTTCTAATATTTTAAAAACACCTGAGCAACAACAAGTTACTCAGGATTTTGCCATATCAGAATTTTCACTTATCTTAGTGTTGCGAAAAAAAACAAGTAAATTCTTGATATGACATGGTAAAAATACAAATTAAATCTGAGAGACTCACCCCTTTTGGTAGGGTGTTCAAAATCCACAATATTTTTTGCATGATTTTGAGGACATACTAATGTTGTAAATTATTGATATTCAACAAGAATCATAATTTACAAAACTCTAATTACGTGTCGTTATAATGGGTTACCCCGTTAGGGGTGAGATAAGGTAGCCAGGTATGTGAAGAGAACTTGTTCTTCTTCACATGCCTGGTTATATGTTACGCAATAACCAAACGGGGCACCCTGTTATGGGTGAGATTGGGCCTAGGCGAACAGCCGTTTTCATTTGTGTTTGATTGGCGTGTGATTGGTGGACATAATCGTACATA